>Ga0136597_1000366_pt1 | contig 20688 bp, 23 predicted proteins | sample AntRauTorcE11898_FD_101385 | JGI IMG/M metagenome (GOLD analysis project Ga0136597, IMG submission 101385) | Saline lake microbial communities from Rauer Islands, Antarctica - Metagenome Torckler E11 #898 | ecosystem: Environmental > Aquatic > Non-marine Saline and Alkaline > Saline | place... | reverse complement strand
GTCGAAGGCCAGCCGCTCGGCCTCGAGCGCATTGCGCATGGGCTCGTCGGGGTTCGTGACCGCCAGACCACGCAGTTCCAGCCTGGCAGGCGAGAAACCGACATCGGCGGCCTCGAGTTCGACCCGGGCGCCCACCATGGACGTCCCCGCCGACTCCACACCCTTACGGACCAGCATATCGGCGAACAGGACCCACAGTGCAACGATGCCACCGACGATCGCGACGAATGCGCCCAATCCCCACCAGCGTATTCCTGTCATCACGCAGTCCTTTCAGCCGCGAAGCGACTGGTAGGTGGTCAGGAGGCGGCTGCCGCGAATCACCTGGTAGATACGCTTGCGGCGAACCCACTCGAGCATGTGCATACGGTAGTTCCGCACAAGATGGATGGTGGCGAACCACAACACCGGCGCCAGAATGATCCCGACGCAGAGGCTGCCCATCACGACGCTGTTATTGAAGGCGCTGAGTTTCCCGATATCCGTCGCGTAGAACGCCGCCCACAGCGGACGCAGCGGTTCAGCCGTCAGCACCGCGTGACCGAGCGCGTCGAAGAGCGGATCGAGTGCAAACGCCAGCACCGTGAAGAACCCCCAGGCAATGATGAAAATGCTCAGGTTCACCCGCAGCAAGAGCACCAGCAGCAGCACGATCAGGTTGTGCAGGGTCCATAGCGGTGTCAGCCCGAAAAAACACGCCAGCACGATGGCGCCCGCGATCTGGCGCGGATCCGTTTCCGAGTTGAGCACTTTGAGGATGCGCGCGAGCAGACCGATCATCGGGGTGATTCTCCTTCAGTCACCCGGGATGCGGGCGACAGGATTCCAACTGTAACCGCTGTACCGGCGTCAGCCTAGTGGCCGTCTTCCAGTTTGCGTACCATGCGCGGTTCCCGACCCCATGGCGTAGAGCAATAGTGACCGCGAGCAGCGACGCACCCACCCGGACCCTGACGGTAGACGGCACCGAGGTCACACTCCTCGGCACAGCCCATGTCTCGAACCAGAGCATGGACGATGTCCGCGAGGCGCTGGCCGAGGGCGATTACGATGCGGTGGCCGTGGAGCTGTGCCAGCCGCGGCATCAACGCCTGATCGGGGACGACGACTGGTCGGATGTCGACCTCTTCCGGATCGTCCGCTCGGGGCGCGCCGGCATGGTCGCGGCCCAGCTCGCGCTGTCCGCGTACCAGAAACGCCTCGGCGATCAGTTGGGCGTGGAACCCGGCGGCGAGATGCGCGTGGCCGTCGAAGCCGCGCGCGAACGGGATCTGCCGCTGTGGCTCATCGACCGCGAGATCGGTATCACCCTCAAGCGTCTCACGCGCAGCGTGCCGTGGTATCAGCGCTGGACGCTGATGACCGGGCTGCTGGCGACCTGCCTGTCGCGCTCGAAACTCGAAGAGGAAGAGATCGAGCAGCTCAAGGAAGGCGACGTCCTCGAGAGCACATTCGCCGAATTCTCACAACGCTCGCCCACGCTGTACCGGATCATGATCGCCGAGCGCGACCAGTACATGGCCAATCACATCTTCGAGCGGATCCAGAGTGAGCGGCCCCGACGCCTGCTCGTGGTCGTGGGCGCGGGCCACCTGGACGGACTGGCCGAGCGACTCGAATCGGATCCGCCGCCCCCGGCCGAGCGCGCGGAACTCGAACACATCCCGCCGCGCGGATACTTCATCCGGATTCTGCCGTGGCTTGTGGTCGCGATCATTCTCGGCGGTTTTGCGCTCGGTTTCGCCCGCAGCCCCGAGTTCGGCGGCCGCCTGGTCATGGAATGGGTGTTGATCAACGGCACCCTGACCGCCATCGGCGCGATCCTCGCGCGCGCTCACCCACTGACGGTGCTCGCGGGTTTCATCGCCGCGCCGCTGACCTCGCTCAATCCAACCATTGGCGCCGGCATGGTGACCGGTGCCGTCGAAACCATGTTGCGACGCCCCCGCATGAGCGATTTCGACACCCTGCGGGACCAGCTTGCACAGCCCCGCAACTGGTGGAAGAACCGCGTAACCCGGATCCTGATGGTGTTCGTGTTCTCTACGGCGGGCTCCGCGATCGCCACATACGTGGGCGGTGCCCGCATCATCGAGCAACTCGCCAACTGAGTCGTCCCTGCACATCAGTCCGTCCCCGTAGTCGGTAGGCGCGTTTTCGCCGAAGGCGAACGCGCGCCCGACATCCCCTCGAAAGCACACGTTCTGGGCATACCGCGTGCATTTGACCGGTGCGGTGGCCCGGTCGAAGACGCTCCTTCGGCGTTCGCGGCGTCCACCTCGAGACCTACGCACACCCTGGCTCCAATCGCCTCCGGTTGGCTTTCCGAAATGGGTGCGCTATAGTATTTCGCACACGAAATATTCAGATGCGAAAATTTCGATGCCCAAACGACCCGCAAACGATAGTGAGCACACGGCCATTACGGGCGAGGACGAAACCGCCCGCTCGGTGCTGCGCTCGCTCCGCCGGATCCTCCAGGCGGTGGATCTGCATGGCCGGCGCCTGAAATCCCGTTACGGGCTGACCGGTCCCCAGATCATCTGTCTGCGCGAAATCCAGCGCGGCGAATCGCTCAATCCCGGCCAGTTGGCACGCAACGTCGGCCTCAAACCGCCGACCGTCACGGGCATCGTCGATCGCCTCGAGGCGCGCGGGCTGGTGACACGCCGCCGGCGCAACACCGACAAGCGTCAGGTGCGAATCGAACTCACCGACGCCGGAACGGCGGTCGTGAACGAGGCACCGGCACCACTGCAGGAAGAGTTCGTCGGGCGTTTCGCCGCCCTGCCCGCTGAACGCCGCGAGGCCATCGCGGGACACCTCGACGAGGTCGTCGCCCTGCTCGAAGCGGAGGGCATCGAGGCCGCACCGCTGCTGGCGCATGGATCGGCCAACCCCGCCGTCAACGACCTGCCGATCGAGCCGCAACCGGCCACGCGCCGGCAAGGCGATCGCACGGCCTGATCCCGATCCCGCACACCATCATCCAATTGCAAACCCATCGCTCAAAGGAGAAGCAACTCTCACTGTCATGAGCATAATCGTGCAGAAGTACGGCGGTTCCTCCGTCGCCAACGAGCACCGCATTCACCAGGTCGCCGAACGTATCCTGCAGACCCGCCGCGAAGGACACGACGTCGTCGTTGTGGTCTCGGCCATGGGCACGACCACGCAGGAGCTGCTCGATCGCGCCAACCGCATGGCCGACGATCCGCCGCGACGCGAACTGGATGTGCTGCTGTCGACCGGTGAATGCCAGTCGATGGCACTCCTGTCGATGGCGCTGGATGCCCGTGGCGCCCCCAGTGTCTCGCTGAATGGCCCCCAGAGCGGCATGCGCACCTCGGGCAATCATTTCAACGCCGCCGTGACCGCGGTCGATCCCGCGCGCATCCGCAACGAACTCGCGGATGGGCGGATCGTCGTGGTCGCGGGCTATCAGGGCCTGGGGCCCAATCTCGACGTCACCACGCTGGGCATCGGTGGATCCGACATCAGTGCGGTCGCCCTCGCGGCGGCGCTGGGCGCCGAGCGCTGTGAAATCTGCTCGGACGTCGCCGGCATCTACTCGGCGGACCCGGGCGTGGTCGACGACGCGCGCCGTCTCGACGAGATCAGCTACGCGGAGATGCTGACACTGGCGCGCCATGGCGCGTCCGTACTCAACCCGCGTGCGGTCGGCTATGCGCGCGATCACGGCGTCGAGATCCACGCGCTGTCGACCTTCGAACCCGAGGCCGGTGGCACCGTCGTCCGCGATGTCCCGCGGCCTTCGGATCCCCGCGTCGTCGGGGTCGCCAGCCACGCCACCCTCGTCCCGATCGTGGTCGATGCGAAGACCGCTGAAGCCCGCGAGGAACTCGGCGACGCCGTGCGCGATCACCTGGGCACGGACGACATTTTCCTCGACCGGCGCCACGGCCGTAACGGCCCGCGCGAACTGTTCATCGCCGCCAGCGATGTACCCGATCCGGACGCATTCGGCGAACGCATCCGGGCGCGTTTCAACAAAGGCGTACGGGTCGGCGAGGCGCGCGCCTCCGTCTCCGCCGTCGGACTCGGCCTCGGCGCGGCGGGCGACGAGTGGCACAGCGCTTCGCGGGCCCATGCACGTCGGGCGGGCATCCAGGTCTATCGCGATTACAGCGCGGAGCACGCGCTGACCTGCGTGATCGAGCCCGAAAAGGTCGAACCGGCAGTCGAACTGCTGCACGAGCGCCTTGCGCTCGCGGAGGCAAGCTGATGCGCAACGCAATGATCCAGGAGATCCCGATGATGGAACAACCGACCGCGCTCGAAGCCGGCACCCCGGAAACCGCGAAACCGGGTATTCCGGGACCACGCCACGCGGACATCATTTACCGCTCGGCCACGCCGACCGACGGCGCCCGCATGTGGGAGTTCGTGCAGGCGGCCGGCACGCTGGAGCTGAACCCGTCCTACGCCTACATCCTGCTCTGCCAGCACTTCGGCGACACCTGCCTCGTCGCTGAGAAGGACAGTGAGATCGTCGGCTTCGTGCTCGCCTACATTCCACCGCGTCAGGACGACACCGTGTTCGTGTGGCAGGTCGGCGTCAGCACGAAGGTCCGCAAACGCGGCGTCGGCATCCAGTTGCTGCGCCATCTGCTGGCCCTCGATGGTTGCCGCAACGTGCGCTACATCGAGGCGAGCGTTACACCGTCGAACAAGCCCTCGCAGAGCCTGTTCCGGTCGTTCGCGCGCAAATGGGGGGTTCCGTGCCGGAAGATCCCGTTCTTCCCGGCCGAGTTCTTCCCCGAGAATCACGAGGCGGAAGATCTGTTCCGCGTCGGTCCTCTCGAATGGCCCGAGGCCTGACACGCGACCCATGGGTACCCCTCCCCGCTCGCCGCTGAGGCGGGCCTCTACAACGATAAACGGAGCAACTGCATGATCGTCCGCACACTGAACGACATTCTTGGTAGCGAGCGCGAGGTCGATGGCGAGACCTGGGTCAGCCGCCGACTCGTGCTCGCCGACGACAACATGGGCTATTCGGTCCATGACACCGTGATCCGGGCGGGCACGGAAACCCACATTCACTATAAAAACCACCTGGAAACGGTCTATTGCATCGCCGGCGAAGGCGAAGTGCAGACGGTCGCCGACGGCCGCAAGTGGCCCATCGGACCGGACACCGTTTACGTGCTGGACCAGAATGACGAGCACTACCTGCGTGCCTACGAGGGTGCCGACATGCGCATGGTCTGCGTGTTTCGCCCCGCCCTGACGGGCAAGGAAATCCACGATGCCGACGGTGTATACCCGGCCCCGGATGAAACCACCGCCTGACCCCGTCGGACACAATAGGGCTGCAGCCTGAGGGCGTGTCCGGACATGTCAGCCGGGCAGGCCGGGTGGCGGCGACAGGGGCGGTCTGGCGGGCCCGATTGCGGGCTCGCCAGAGCCGCCATCCTGGCGTATCGTTTGCATGTATATATGCAACCTGATGCACCGGACGACCGGGGGTGTCGGTCGAACGCCAGCGGAGCGGCAGGATCCGGACATCGGGCCTCCTTGACCGTGAAATGCGGAGGTGTCGCCCATGTGTCGCTTACGTTCCATTGCACTGGCCGTCCTGCTCTCCTGCCTGCCGTTGCTCTCCCTCGCCGCGGACGACGAGAAGGTGGTGTCGATCGCCACCCTCCCGGGCTACTCGCCTTACTGCTTCTACAAGCCGGACGCCGACAATCAGACGTGGGATCGCGTCCCGCCCGGCTCGGACTCGCGCGTATTCCAGGGATACAGCTGGGATGTGATCCGCGAGAGCTTCCATGCCGCCGGCTACACGCTGCAGCTCCGGATCGTGCCGTGGTCACGCGCGATGTACGAGATCAAGCGCGGCAAGGTCGAACTGCTCTTCCCGGCCGGCAAGAATGCCGCGCGAATGGAATACATGGATTATTCCACTGAACCGGTCAACGCGGTCGACTTCCTCATTTACACCGATGGTGACAGCGATTTCGAATGGGACGGGCTCGAATCCCTCGCCGGCCAGACCATTGGTGCGGCCCGCGGCTGGAATTTCGGCGACCGCTGGGAACAGCAGTCGGGATTCGAGAAACAGCTGGTCGACTCGATCGAGCAGGGATTCCGAATGCTGGACGAGGGCCGGATCGACGGGTTCGCCGGTTACGAGGTGGTATGGGATTACAAGATCCGGGAGATGGATCGCAGCGGCGAATTCGCCAAAACACCGGCCTTCGATGAAACACGCGAGTTCGTTACCGCGCTGAAGAGCAATCCGCGCGGTAAACAATTGCTGGCGGCATTCGACCGCGGCAAGAGAATCATTACCGAAAACGGAACGATGGAAGAGATTGCGGCGCGCTGGCGGTAACACCCGGGCCCAATTGGCACCGGCGGCCATGGATGCCGCCGGTGCCCTGAGCGCGTCTCAGTCGCGAACGGAACCCGGTCCGCTTCGACCAACTCAGCCAACGGGTCAATCTTCGAACCGATCCTCGAATCGTTTCCGACGCTGCTCGTTCGCCGCCGCCCAGGTGTCCGCGCCGACGATCTGTTCGATATCGGCATGCATGGATCCGATGCTGCGCAGCGAATCGCGTTTTGCGCGGCTCGCCTGATCTTCGGACGACAGCAGACTGGACGTGTCGGCGCCCGAATACAGCGTCTTGAAACTCGTGCGCTGTTCGGAGAAAGCGACCGTCAGATCGGCAACGACCGGCGAGCGATGTTCCTCGAGTACCGCTTTGACCCGTTTCATTTCCTCGCCTTCGACGCCCTGGTCTTCCAGCGAATCGACGATCTTGTCGTGGCCCTTGTCGAAGAACCACTCGGCCTTGTCACGCGAGTTCTTTGGAAAACTGCAGCCGGCCAGCAGCACTACCAGCGCCATGAGCCCTGCAACCCCGCTTCTTGTCATCAACATTCCCATGCTCCCTGTTTCCGGCGCGTCGGACTATCCGACACCCGCTCTATGCTTCGCGTTCCCCTCCATCCGGGTTTCAACCTCCGCATGGTGCAGGCTTGTCCGCGTGGTTCGTGTACGCAATGATTCAGTCTGACTATAGTCGGCGTCACTGTGATCGGAGGGAGCGAGTCATGCAGGGGGTATTCATTACGGGCACGGATACGGCCGTCGGCAAGACGACGATCTCCTGCCAATTGACGGTCGCGCTGCGGCATCTCGGTGTCGATGTCGCCGCCCGCAAACCGATCGAGCAGCGCTGCAAGCGGCAAGGGGGCGCGCTCTACCCGACCGACGGCCTCGCACTGGCACAGGCGGCAGGGGAACGCGAACCGATCGATCGGGTCACGCCCTACCGTCTGGCCGGATCGATCTCGCCCGCACAGACGGCGCAGGCCGGCGGCAACCAGGTCGATCTCGCCGCCGTCATCGCCGCAGTCGAGGCGGGCGATCCCGAGATATTCCGGCTGGTCGAGGGTGCCGGTGGCTTTCTGTCACCGCTGACAATCGACGCCACCAACGCGGACCTGGCAGCCGCGCTGGGCTTCCCCGTTATCGTCGTGGCGGCAAACCGCAGCGGCTGCATCAACCACAGCCGCCTGACGGTCGAGGCGATCCGCAACCGCGGACTGGAAGCGAAGGCGGTGGTGATCAATGCGCCGGATGCGGTGGCGACGGACGGAGAAACGTATCGCGATGATCTCGCGGCGGTCCTGGATATCCCGGTGATCGCCTGCCGTCACGGGAAGATGGACTGGGAGGCTTCGAGCGAGCTGGCGCGGATCGTTCGGCCTCGCAAGGTTGAGGGCTGAGGGCTGAGGGCTGAGGGCTGAGGGCTGAGGGCTGAGGGCTGAGGGCTGAGGATCGTAGGCCGGTTTTGCGCGTTTCGCGGCGGTGGATACCGGCCCAGGCATGCGCCGCGCAATGCCGGCATTCCCCGGCGCTGTAGCACCCTGCAACCCTGAAATACCCTGGGCGCCGGGGAAAACCGGCCTACGCAACGCTGTAAGCCCTTCGGTCCGCCTATTTCGAGTCGAGGCGGGCGCGGCGGCGGGCGAAGACGCGGCCGATCATGCCGGCGACCACGTCGCCGGTACCGCCGGCCGAGGCGATCAGCCCGCTCGCGCGCAGGTCGCCCCAGCGGCCGACGTTGCGGCCACAACCCTTGCAGATCACGGGGCAGCGTCCGTGGGGCTCGGACTCCACGCGGAACGTACGTCCGTTGCAGCGACTGCAGGCGAAAGTCAGTTCGATCGGAATGAGCTTCAAGTGAGCCACCGTCGAGTCCATGTACCGGTGGCCAGTATTCTGCGCACGAACCGGGGATTCAATCGATTGCCGTCGCAATTCCGGCAAAAACGCGCTACAGCACGCACCGATTGTCCGTTTTGTGAACCCGTCGACACGACGGAGGGCCTCTACCGCACTGCCGCCGACCACGTCGATGTCATCACGTTCATCTGGAGTGAGCGTCACTATCGCTGAGCGCCACGGCCACTCGCTCCCCGGCGCGACCACGGGAGCGATGGCCCAGTTCGGCCACCAGCGCAAGCGCAGGCGCGCTCAGATACACCAGCGCCATCACCACGGTGACGATCACCAGCAACCAGGTCGCGCCCCCCGGGTGCGCGGGCGCGGTATGCAGAAGCCAGCCACCGAGCGCGAACCAGATCAGCGCACGCACGACCTCCTGCCGGGTATCGCGCAGCGCCTTGCGCCAACAGCGCGGCAAACGCCGCTTGTCGGTCCGACGCCAGCGCAGCGCCCGCCTTCCGAGCAGCGCGCGGACACCGGCCAGTTCCGTTACGTGGCGCAGGGCCGCGTGGGCAAGCAGTCCGCCCAGCACCTGGCGCCACCCCCATCCCAGACGCCGCACCAGCGCGCGTTGCGACACCAGCACGGTCATGGCGCTCAAGGCCAGCGCAGCCGGTATCGCGTCCGCGAGTTCCGCTTCCGGCCATGACGGCCGGATCCATCCCCAGGCGAACACCCACAGCGGCACGAGCAGCGCGAGCAGCGCCGCCTGCACCGGTTCGAGACCATGATGAAGTTCAAGCACGCGCTGGCGCCGATCCAGTCCACCGTGCGCCTGACCGCGTGACGGCATCAGCAGGCGCCAGTGCCGCCGCAACTGCTGTACCGGCCCGGCAGTCCAGCGAAAACGCTGGCGCCGGTAGCGGACGAAATCCTCCGGGATCAGACCACGGCCAAACGTGCGCTCGAGGTTATACGAGCCGTAGCCAAGGGCATGGATCCGGATGGCGAGCTCCGAGTCTTCGGTCAGACACCATGGGGCCCACATGCCGGCCCGTTCCAGGGCCTCACGACGGATCAGGCTGAGGGTGCCAACCGTGAAACCGCCACACCACTCACCGCGCACCGGCAGTTCGATCTTCTGAAAGGGCATGTATTCGGCGTAGCAGACGGCCTTGAAGGCGGTCTCGCCGTGATCCCGGTAGTCATGCGGGCACTGGACGAATCCGAGCGCCGGGTCGGCGAACAGGGGCACCAGCCGTCCGGGGAAATCCGGCTCGACGTGATAATCCGCATCCACGACCGCGATCAGCTCGGCGTCATCCGCCATGTATCGATGCACCGCGTTCAACGCGCCCGCCTTGGCCCCGGCAATGCCCTCGACATGAAAAAAACGGAAGCGCGCGCCGAGCATTCGGCAATGGGCCTCGACCGGGCGCCACAGGGCCGGATCGCGGGTGTTGTTGTCGATCACGAGTACTTCGTAATCCGCATACCGAATGCCCGCCAGCCGATCGAGCGTCGCGATCACGAGCTCGGGCGGTTCGTCATAACAGGGCACATGGATTGAAACCTTTGGTCCCGAGGTCACCTCCACCGCACACTCCGGCTGCCGCGCCAGAAAGCGCCGGCCGAGCATGTGCGCATGCAGCACCAGACGAGCACAGGCGATCGGCAACAGCACAAGGCTGGCCACGAACAGTCCGCGCAGGACGATATCTCCGTTACCGGGGAGGTCAAGAGTGAAGACGGCACGACCCAGCCAGAAAACCCAACCCGCCAGAGCGATGACCGATACTTCGAGAAAGGTCTGCGCTAACGGCCGCAGGCCCGAGAGGACGAGTCGGGTCACACTGCCGAGGACAACAAAAAACGGTACGAACAACCACCACGGGAATACGGCGGGCATCGTCAGCATCAGCATACTGGCCGGCAGCAGATGGAACAGCGCCTTGTCGACCTCCGCACGCGCTCCGTACACCGGCGATTGCGGCGGCAGCAACAGCGCGGCCGCAGCCATAAAGCCGACCAGAGCACAGTACAGGAGACCGGCCTCGAGCATGTCAGTTCCCGTGGTTGCTGATATTTGCGGAGGCCGCACCAGTCGTCAGGCTCAGCCGTGACCGTCATGGACCACGCACGACCGCGAACGGGGCCATCGCGTTACGCCGATCGCCCATGGGCACGCGGGCGGCGATATTGGCGCGGACACCTTGCCGGTTCACCGCGAACAGTCTATGAACCAGGGAGAGTCGCCTCACCGAGGACGGCGCGCGACACTGCACTGCCCGCGAATGATTGCTTTACGCACCTTGATCGTTGACGAAATCCCTCACCTGCGTCGCTATGCCATCCGGCTCGCCCACGATGCGGACGCGGCCGATGATCTGGTCCAGGATTGTATCGAGCGCGCCCTGCTGCGCGAACACCAATGGGATCCATCCACGCGGCTGCGCCCGTGGCTGTTCCGGATCGAGCATAACCTGTACGTGTCCGCCCGACGGAGGCGAACCCCCGAGAATCGCGGCGCGCAAATCCCCGCGGGTCTACAGGCACCGGCATCCAGGCCGGAGGCGGCACTGGACCTTCGTGCCGTGCTGGGTGCACTTGGGCGGATTCCGCGCGAACAGTCCGACACACTCTTGTTGGTCGCACTGTACGAGATGGACTACAAAACCGCGGCGAATATCCTCGATGTCCCGGTGGGCACAGTCCGATCACGCATTTCGCGTGGGCGCACGGTGCTGCGCGCTATTCTGGGGACGAACCCGGCCACGGCCTGATACGGCCGCAAAAATACGGCGGCACCGCTCACGCGGTACCGCCCCTTCGAATCCGCCGACGGGCGGCTTATCGCCTATTCGAGCGCCTCCGCTGCGCCCTCGTTTTCCTCGGTGGCCGCCGGTTCCTCCGTGATCTCCGGTTCGGGCGATTCTTTGACCTCGAAGGCACTGAATTCCGTCTCGACATCGCCTTTCGCGATACCGACCATGACATCCCGTCCATCCGGAGTCATTGCGATTCGATCCCAGGGAATCTCGTATTCGCTGCTGCCAAGCCCCAGTACTCCACCGGTACTCAGCACAACCGCATCGACGCGGCCCGAGGGGCCGATCAGCACATTCGTTACTTTCCCGATCTGTTCATTTTCCTGATCGAGTACGGTGCGGCCGACGATATCGATCGCATCCTGGCCCGCCGCGGTTCCGGCGGATTCCGCGGTCGATTCGCTATCCATCGACTGCGACTCCTCGGCGGCCGGAGCGGCCGTCTCATCGCCCTCTTCCGCCGCCACCAGTGGCCCCGTGGTCAAAAGCAGGACCACGGCCATCGCCGGTACGAACCGGCCCAAAAGCTGATTTTCCATTCTCACAATCTCCTGTAAAAGCCCGTGCCGCTCTCCCCCCCGGCGACGCCATGGAACGCGGCCTCGCCAACGGCGAAGCCCGACTCGGTTATCCGAGGCGGGCACGCCGTTGCCCGCGGGAAGCGCACATCCATCCCTACATACGCCAGCCGGCGCTACAAAGTTCATACACGTTGAAATGAAATCGGGAGGCGGGAGTTGCGCGGCGTCGACACGCCGCGCGTATCAGTGGTCCGCGGAGGCGGTCCGCTCGTCTTCCACGGCGTCTTCGCGGCACCGCCCCGGCCCGAGCGCGGGGGGATCCATCGAGAACGTGATCGGGGCGAGCCGGCGCAGCACATTGACACCGAGGATAGGCCGGTCACGCCCGGGCAGCACCGCGACCTTGATGTCTTCGAGGCGGCAACGAGCACCCACCGTCAGTCCATCGATCGAGTAGATCGGTACATAGCGTCGGCTGCCATCGGCCATCGTCGCGCCCACGCGCCGCACGAATGTCGCCATGCCGCGCGCCTCGAGCGCATCGAGCGTATCCGTTCCGATACTGCTGTAGCTGGAGCCGGTATCGACCAGGAACTGGCGGGGACCGACCCCGTCCACGTCAACCTCGACGTACAGCGTGGAGGCACCGTGCTCGGCCAGCGGTATCGTCACCGCGTCAGCGGCACTCTCGAACGGCATCAGGATGAATGCGATCACGATCGCCCGGAGCGGGATTCTCAACTTGACCTCGCGTTCGCGTCAGCGTCAGCACACCGGATCCGGTGCCAGACGCAAGCTGACGGGTCGCGATCGGCCTGACAATAGACTCGTGTCCGGGCGGCGCCGGCGGTCCGACGGACGGCTGACGGCCCCTGTGCGCGGAATGCGCGCATTCAGGCGGCGCTCAGTCGACCTCCAGTGCGGCGATGGCCTCGAGGTGTCCGGTGTGCGGGAACATGTCGGCGATGCCGGCGGCCTGCAGGCGGTAGCCGCCCTCACTGGTCAGGCGACCCACGTCGCGTGCGAGGGTCGCCGGATCGCAGGATACGTACACGATCCGCGCCGGCGGCCGTGCGACCAGCGCCGTAACGGCCTCGGGTGCCCCGGCGCGCGGCGGGTCCAGCAGCACTGAGGAGGGCTCGAGCTGTTGCAGCCAGCAAGCCAGTGGCGCCGCGGACAGGTCCGCCTGCCGGAAATCCGTGCGCTCGGCGAGCCCGTTGGCGTGAGCATTGGCCGCGGCGCGCTCGACGAGACCCGCATCGCCTTCGATGCCCGTGACCGCCGCCCCCCGGAACGCGGCCGGCAGACTGAAATTGCCGATCCCGCAGTAGAGATCGAGCACGGTCTGACCAGGACCGGGTGCGAGCAGCTCCATTGCACGCGCGACGAGGGCCCGGTTGACGGCGGCATTCGCCTGAATGAAGTCGCCGGCAGCGAAACGCAGCGCGAGGCCCTCATCGGGCAGCTCGTAATAAGCGTCCGCCGGGCGCTGCGGATCGATCGGCCCCGCCGAAGCACCATCGGCGATCGTGATCGCCACGCCGGCGTCATCCTGGAAACGGACCATTCGTGCACGATCCCCGTCGCCGAGCGCGCCGGAATACTGGAAGGCAACGACGGTATCGCCCGCACCGGTCGCCATCTCCAGTTCGGAGACCCGCTCGGGCCGATCCAGCGAAGCGATCAGTGTCTTCAGTTGCGGGATGAGGCGTTCGAGACGGTGATCGAGAATGGCGCAGGCATCGGTATCGACAACATGGCGACCGGCCCGTTCGCGGAACCCGAGCAGTACCCCCTGCCGGCGCACATACCGCACCGTCAGCCGCGCGCGGGTCCGGTACCCTGTCTCCGGTCCGCTGAGCGCCGGCAACCATTGCCCCGGCGGCGCTCCCGCGGCGCGCGCCAATTCGTCGTGCACCCGGCGCTCGCGCTGCGCACGCTGTGCCGCCGGGGCGAGGTGCTGCAGGGTACAGCCACCACAACGCCCGAATACCGGGCAAAACGGTTCGACCCGCTCCGGCGACGGCTCCAGCAGAGCCTCCACGACCGCTTCGTCGAAACGCTTGGCCCGGGACGTGCAGCGGGCGCGGATTCGCTCCCCCGGGAGGCCCCCATCGACGAACACGACCTTGCCGTCGACCCGACCGACACCACGCCCTTCGTGGTCGAGATCATCGATCCGGACATCGAGCCGCGGGGCCGTCTCCGGTGCCAGCCGCCGCGGCCGCTTACGACCCATGGGGCATCTCCCTCGCTTCAGGCACCACTCTCGCGCAGCGTGGCCATATCGATGACGAAGCGGTAGCGGACATCGCCCTGCTGCACCCGCTCGTACGCGGCGTTGATGTTGCGGATATCGAGCATCTCGACATCGCAGGCGATGCCATGCTCGGCACAGAAATCGAGTACCTCCTGGGTCTCGGGCATGCCGCCGATAAGCGACCCGGCAAGCACGCGGCGTTGCGCGACGAGCGCACCCGCATTGAGCGGCGGTTCCACCGGCTCGAGCAGGCCCACAAGGATGTGCGTACCGTCATATTTGAGTGCACCGAGATACGGGTTCAGGTCATGCTGCACCGGCACCGTATCGAGAATGAAATCCAGATAGCCGGCAATGGCCTTCATCTGCGCGCGATCGGACGAAACCACCACGCGGTCGGCCCCCTGCCTGCGGGCCTCTTCCACCTTCGCGTCGGAGCGCGTGAACACCGTCACCTCGGCACCGAGGGCCTTGGCGAACTTGATGCCCATATGGCCCAGGCCGCCCATGCCGACCACGCCGACCCGGTGACCGGCACGCACGCCGTAGTGGCGCAGCGGCGAGTACGTGGTAATGCCGGCGCACAGCAGCGGGGCCGCCGCCGCCGGGTCGAGGGCATCCGGCACCCTTGCCACGAATCGATCACTGACCACGATCGAGTCGGAGTAGCCGCCGTACGTCGTGCTGCCGTCATGGCGATCATGCCCATTGTAAGTGACAACGCAGCCCTCCAGGCAGTACTGCTCAAGGCCATCGTGGCACGCGCTGCACTCCCGACAGGAATCCACCATGCAGCCGACGCCGACGATATCGCCTTCACTAAAATCCGACACGCTGGTGCCGGTGGCGGTCACGCGGCCGATGATTTCATGCCCCGGGACGAGCGGATACTCGGTAAAACCCCAGTCGTTGTGGGAGAAGTGGATATCGGTGTGACAGACCCCGCAGTACAGGATCTCGATGGCGACGTCATCCGGACGCGGCTCGCGCCGCTCGATATTCAGCGGGGCGAGACCGGAAGACGGCGATTGGGCACCGTAGGCGCGCGCTTGCGACATGCATTACTCCTTGAAGAACGGACGGGTGAATAACGATGGGCCGGCACGCCAGGGACCGTAAGAAACGGCCCGTGCACCTGCATCTCGCGCACAATGGAGGCCAACCGGCGAACGCTCACAGCGTAACCCGATTGCGCACAATTCGATACCCCGGCCGGGCGCCGCCCGTCGACGTCACGTTCTCAGTGCGGGCGCCGCCCCGGCACCTTGCGCTCGCCCTGCAGCCAGGTGAAAACGTACCCGCGCGGGCTGTCGACGCCGGTCACGACATAGCGCAGCGTGTAGGGGTTGTGGAGTGTGGCCTGCAGCATGTGCTCCACCCAGTGAACCCCGCAGAAGAGAATTTCGTCACCGGCTTCAAGCGGGTCATCCGGCTCCGGCAGCATGATCGACCGACCCTGCCTGCGGATCGCGAGCGCCTCGCACGGCAGTCGCTGCGGGAATGCCCGCGCGTCACGGCATAGTGGACCGAGGGCGATCGCTCCGTCCCGATCCAGATACTCGGTCACGGCGGGGGCCTCGTCCGGGTTCAGTCGGACCGACCAGAGGTGCGGCGGCTGCGTACCCACAGCGGCGCGCAGCCGCTCCACGACCGTTTCCGTCAGGGCCGGTTCGCCCTCGGCGAGCCAATCGATCAGTTCCTGCACGAGCGGCGAGATCAGCAGCTTCAGGATCCGGCGAGCGGTGGTCAGGCTGTGCTGCAGGACCAGGTCGGCACGCGCGGCATCGAAAGCGACCTGATTCTCGTGGCTGTTCTGGCGGACAATGCAGAACGTCTCCGGGTTGAGTTCCGCAACCGACAACAGCGTGCTGAGATTATCCGAATCGCGATTCGTTCCCGCGACGATCCCGGCGGCATCATCGATACCCGCGGCCTGCAGCGCCGTGCGGTCCGCGTGCGCCTGGATCAGGGGCGTATCTTCGCCGACGCTGCTTGCCTCCGCGTCCGGATCAATGATCCGAAGGCGGATCCCCTGCGCCTGCATGTGATGATGGATCCAGTGCCCCATGCGACCGTATCCGCAGAGAATCCAGTCGCCGCGGGGAACCTGCACGGGTACACCGAGTTCGACGCCATGCGCGCCGACGAACCATGAATTGAGATTGTGCAGGTCGGGCCGTGCGATCGCGCGGCAGACCAGTTGGGCAAAGATCTCGAACGGGTCCACAACCGTCACGTTGTCGAGTGTACGCAGGGTGGCTTCATGGCGGCTCGAGGTGGACCGACAGATCACCCTGAGCCGCGGGTTCAGATGCCGTGCCATCACGGCGATCTTGAGGTTGACGTCGTCATCGTTCGTGAGCGTGACCAGCGCGCGGCATGCGGGGTGTTTCACGCCCGCGGCCAGCAGATGCTTCGGCTTACTCGCATCCGCACGCAGCCCTGGCATCGCAACGGCATAATCACGCACCCCCAGCGCCTTGATGCGCTCTGGATCCGAATCGAGGATCACCGCACGCATCCGATGGTCACTCAGGCCACGGGCCAACAGGCTGCCGGTGTCACCGAATCCGCACAGGATGACGAACGGCTCGCGATTGCGGTCAACCCTGCGGGCGAAGCGAAACTCGTCCAGGGCCTGGATGAAGTTCGGATTCTGGAACAGTCGAATCAGGGACCCGATCGCATAGAACCACGCGATCACCCCCATATAGAGGCAAAAAATCGTCCACAGCCGCTGCTCATCGCTGAAGCCGCCCGGCAGCTCCCCGAAGCCCGTCGTAGTGGCCGTATAAGTGAAGAAATAGAACGCGTGGAAGAGGTTCATGTGCGTCGCCTCGCCATCGACGACGCGGCCCGGTATCAGGGCCATACCGATGATGCCCACCGAATAGACGAACAGCAGCACGAACAGGGGCCGGCGCATATAGCGCAGAACGATCATCGTCACGCGATCGAGATCGGAGGTCGGCGTCATGCGTTCAGGCCTCCATCGCCCCGTCCCGGTTTACCGGTATCGATTCAGGTAACAGATCGCGTTACCGCCGCGACAGCAGCGTATCGCCGACAAGGATCACCGTCGCGACGATATTCGCGACCAGCGCGCCCGTGGCGATCGACACGATATCCGCCATGCCGCCAGCGTCCGGTGGGCCCCCGTCATCAGATTCAACGATGATCCAGACCACGCGCGCGGTGATCAGCAGCAGGCCGGCGACCAGACCGGATGCCAACAGCAAGGCGCCCGTCTGCGAACGGTCGCCCAGCTTCAGCCCGGTCGCGACCAGGTTGATGATAATGGCGAGGGTGAGTATCCAGACATTGTGATGCGCGGGCGCCTCGACACCACCCGCGACGAACGCGTAGTTGAGGCTCAGGGCGAGGATGATGAAAAAACCGAAAACGACGCGTTCGAGGTTCATGGGGCCTGCTCCTGACCGGGACGCGCCGCCAGTATAGGCATGAGCAGCGTAGCGGGGGAAATCGCTCCACCCGACCGGGAAAATCAGATCAGCGCGGGGCGATACACCATCAGCCAGAACAACGCGATCACCCCGAGCAGCATGGTCCACTCGAGGAGGTACCACCAGGCGACCCACCGCTGGATGCAATACGTCGAAGCGGACACCAGCGTGGCGATGCGGTACTCGATCCACAGCAGCGGCAGCCAGATCACACCGACCGCAATGAACAGCCCCAGGGCGAGCGCGAGCCACGGCGTCGACAGGGAGAGGCCAAGACCGTCCGCGAGGGCCAGACCGGTCAGGAGTTGTATCGCGACTGCCGGCGTCGTCAGGATCAGCTCGGCGATCACACCGGCATGCGCGGCGTTCGCGATGATGGCGGGCTCACGGGTGCGCAATGCCCGTGCGAAATACCAGCCGCCACCGATACGCAGTCCGAGCAGGACCGCGGCCGCCAGCAGATGAAGCAGCCGCAACTCTTGCTGCCAATCAGATACTAACCCGGACACTGGTAAAGCCTCATTCAGCGGGTCACTGGCGGAAGAAAATATTGAGGACCAGGGATACGACGACGCTCACGACGATCATCGAGGTGATGGGGATGAACACGCTGCCGCCGTCGCGCTCGATCCGGATATCACCGGGCAGGCGGCCGAACCAGCTCACCATCCAGGGCGCATAGACCAGCACCACCCCGACTGCGACCAGCAGAATCCCCAGCGCGATCAGCGTTTTTGCGAGCATTCCCGTATTTCCCGTTCAGGCGATGAATGCAACGGGCCACTCGCGCGTATGGCAACACGGACGCGCGGAGCCCGGGCGATTGTCATGATAAGCTTGCCGCCATGACTGGCCGGATGCCACCGGTGAGCCCGGTGGCCGGGGAGATACGCCGATGGCGGAAGGAGAATTCCAGGTCGTTTTCCGCGGCGAGATCACCGGCGACCAGCCGGTGGAGGTCGTCAAACAGCAGCTGGCGAACCTGTTCCGCATGCCGCCCGAGCGCGTGGAGGCGCTGTTCAGCGGCAAGCCGGTGGTCGTCAAGAAGAATATCGACGAGGCCACTGCCCGCAGGCTCGAGCAGGCATTTCTGCGCGCCGGCGCCGCCTGTGAAGTTCGCACGCCGGCTGCTGCGGCGTCGCCGGACACGGGCACTGACAACGCGTCGGTCGCGCCAGCGCAATCGACCGAGGACCGAAGCGCACCGCGACCGGAAGCGGCGCCATCCACGCGCACCAGCGGCTCGATCGCCGCGGCGGGCGATCCGAACCAGACCGTGGTCGATCTTGCCATTCCGGAGTCATTCGAGGGTCTCGAGCTCGACACATCCGACGCCCCACTCGCGACGCCCGCCACGAAATCAGCACCCGAGATCGATACCAGCGGACTCAGCCTCGCCGGAGATGACGCCGGCCCGCTGAGCGAGCGGGAGCCGCCCCCGCCCGCCGATATCGATACCAGTGGACTCAGCATGGAAGACCTGGACGCAGAGCGCTGAAGCCACGGCCATTGCGGGGCCAGTCCCGGCAGGCCCTGACGCTGGCGCAGGCGCGACGCGCCCGCACCATGCCCGGGTCCACCCTGGGCAATCAGCCGCGTTCGTACGTACCCACGATCCGATTCATCCCGAGGATGTGTGGTTCGACGCGCTCCAGGAACTGCCAAAGACTCAGGCCCGGTTCCAGATCGAGTTCCCGATCCAGCGCGATCACCCAGAAGAAATAGTGATGGACACCGTGGCCTTCCGGCGGCATCGGACCGCCATACCCCATGTTGCCGAAGTCGTTGCCGCCCACCGTACCCGCATCCGTCGCCTCGGCGAGATGCGTGGTCGATGCCGGCAGGTTGTAGAGTACCCAGTGCACGAACCCATAGGTCCCGGGCATGACCAGCGGCGCATCGGGATCATGACAGATCACCGCGAAGGACTTCGTGCCGTCGGGCGCGCCGGACCACGCGAGCTCGGGGGAACGGTCATCGCCGTCGGCGGCGTTGCGTTTCGGAATCGCGCCACGCGATTCAAATGCGGGGCTGGTAACCTGCATGTCGGAAAGAGCGAAAGCCATCGTTCCTGTCCTCCGGTTTCTGGTACGAATGCACGGGCACCCGGCAGGCCCCGTGTAACCCGACAACACGATAACACGCGGCGCGACGGCGACTGGACGTGCAAGGCAGCGTGAAGCGCTGCAGCGAACGGATTGCGTCCAGCCCGCAACGGAAGATCAATTGAGTCAGCGTTCGATACTCCTGCTTTCCGCCTACCGGGCCGAGAGCCACCGCACTTGGGCGGACTGGCTCGTCAACGCCCATCCGGAGATCGCATGGCAGCGACTGGAACTGCCGGGACGCCATTTCCGCTGGCGGATCCGCGGCAACCCGCTGTCCTGGATCGACCGGATTCCGGCACAGGCGCCCGATCTGATCCTCGCCACGTCGATGGTCGATCTCGCGACCCTGCGGGGACTCCATCCAACGCTCGCCGACGTCCCGGCCTGGTACTACTTCCATGAGAACCAGTTCGCATACCCGGTGAGCGCACGGCAGGTGAAGTCGGTCGAACCGCAGATCGTGCAGCTTTACGGTGCGCTGTCTGCACAGCGACTGCTGTTCAATTCCGCGTTCAATCGCGACACGTTCCTCGAAGGCGTCGACAGCCTGCTCCGGCGCATGCCGGATCAGGTCCCGGCGGGGATCCGCGAACGACTCGCGTCGAAGGCTTGCGTCTATCCGATCCCGGTGACGCCGATTCCACCGGCGGCGCGACGGGACGCACGACTGATCCTCTGGAACCACCGCTGGGAATACGACAAGGACCCGGACCTATTCGCCGACGCATTGCTGGCACTCGCCGACAACGGCGTTGAATTCCGGCTCGCCCTGCTGGGTGGCCGCCCGCACACCGGCTCCAACGCACTCGAGCGTATCCGTGACACGATGCCCGAACGGATCGTTGTCGATGGCCGCGTTGGGGCGGACGAGTACCGGCAGACACTCGGGCGTGCCGGCATCGTCGTCAGCACCGCCCGCCACGAGTTCCAGGGACTGGCGGTGCTCGAGGCCGTGAGCGCGGGTGCGACACCGCTGGTACCGGATGCGTTGTGTTACCCGGAACAGTATCCCGTCGTTTACCGCTATTCCGCCTGGGAAAAGGCGCCGCTGGTAGAACGGCTCTCGGACTGGCTGGAAGGCGGTCCGCCGGAACCGCCCGATGTCTCGGCCTGGACGGACGATCGACTCCCGGAGATGTGGCGCAGCCTGATGTTCGGCGCGACTGTCAGTGGGAGCTCACACGGATACGATCAATGAAGCGATCCGGACGGCCCTGGTTCCGACCTGCGATCCGACGTACGGCCCGATTCAGGGATGCTGGTAAAACCGATGCGGCCGGATCCGCAGGACGGATCCG
>Ga0136597_1000338_pt1 | contig 22270 bp, 21 predicted proteins | sample AntRauTorcE11898_FD_101385 | JGI IMG/M metagenome (GOLD analysis project Ga0136597, IMG submission 101385) | Saline lake microbial communities from Rauer Islands, Antarctica - Metagenome Torckler E11 #898 | ecosystem: Environmental > Aquatic > Non-marine Saline and Alkaline > Saline | place... | reverse complement strand
TTTGTTGCGCGGAGCGGCCCGGGCAGCACATAACCCACGGGCTGCCGCGTTCCGGGGGATCGGGGGTTTCGGTTGTCGCCCCGATTGCCTTTCCCCCCCCCCCCCTACGCGTCGAAGCGAACCACTACAGAGAATACCGGGGTCTACCTTCGAATCCAGCAGGCCGGCGAAGGTAGCCCGGATGCAGGCTCAGCCGGAATCCGGGGTCGGAGTCACTACATCTCCCTGCCGATCGAGTACTCCGATCCCGAATTTCCCTAATGTGTGGATGCCTCTTGACGTTATACCCATACCGCGGATTGCCCGTCGATCGGCTCGGTCGATCGGGTCCGCGTCTATGGGTCGACCGCGTAGCCGGTGAATCGGGTGGCGGTACCCGTTCCGTCACGGGTGCGATAGAACCCACAGTTTAGCGGGTCTCCGTCGCTGAAGACCTGGTTCCCGCCGCCCGGCCGGCTAGGCCCCACGCCTCCTGGCCGGCCCGGCCGGCCCAGCCCCCCGCCAGGAGACCGAATCCCACGCCAGCTCGTGAAGGTGTAGTCGGCGTAATCGCCCTGGAGGAGCTTGCTGGTATCGGCACAGGACTGGACGCGTATTTCGTTGCCGTCGCCGGTCAGAGACGCCGACCGATTGAGCGCATGGGCCGCTGACGCGGCACCCTGTATGCCGGATATCGCAGCGGATTCGGCTTCGTTCTGGAGGTTGATGAAACGCGGCAACGCGAGCACCGCCATGGCACCAAGGATCACGATGACCGCCACCAGCTCAATCAGCGTGAATCCGTTTTGTTGCTTTCCCATGCGAGGTGTACCCATCGATTGCCGATTACGGTGGCGCGGGCGTGGAGCTCCCCGTAGCCGCTGCGCCCCCTGCGACCTGGGCGATTCTTGATCGATCGAGTTCCGCCGGCGGAGTCGGTGCTTTTCAAGCACACAATGCTGCTGATGGCGCTGCAAGAACCGGGCCATAGCCGGCATCGGGTCGCCGGTGGCCGATTTGCAACTCGGCTCCGGGGTCAAGTCTTTTCTTTTATCATTGAAATATTTGTCGTAAAGGGGGACGTGGCGATCCAATGCCGAAGCCGCGCCATCACTGGACCACTGGGAAGGGCTCGGCCAACACTGGATCGCTTCACCGCGTCCGCGATGATCGCGGGGAATCTGGTGCCGGTAACCAAGCGCCTTCGGGGTTGGCCCCTATTTGCTCCGCGTCTGTACCGGCGCGAGCCTGGCGACGGCACGAGGCCGACATCCTGAGCGCCGGCTGACTGATGCGGTGGCGGCCTATCGCAAGTGCCATACCTTGTCATTTGAGTATAAAAGGAATAATTTATACTCATGTCGAAATTCGAATTCGACGACACGAAGAGCAAGGCCAACTCGGAGAAGCACGGAATCGATCTTCATTCCGCCCAAGTACTTTGGGAGGACCCCGACCTTCTGGAGGTGCAGGCGCATTCAGACGATGAGAGCCGATTCCTTCTCATAGGCCGCGTTGGCCGAAAGCACTGGTCAGCCGTCGTCACATACAGAGGCGAGAAAGTGCACCTGATCTCGGTCAGGCGATCGCGCAAGACAGAGGTGGAGTTATATGAAAGCCAAAGACTTCGATAGCAAATTCGACGAAGGAAGAGAGGACGTAATTGATGACCTTGATCTGTCGACGGCGCGGCGTGTCAATCAGGAGCAAAAGCGTATCAACGTCGATTTTCCTTCCTGGGTGGTCGAATCCCTCGATCGGGAGGCGGCGCGCATTGGTGTGACCCGCCAATCAATCATCAAGGTTTGGCTTGTTGAACGCCTCAAAGCGGAATCTGCCAACCACCCGTTCAACGACGGCGCTGGGAGTTCGGCGTCCGAGTAAAAGATCCACAGCGGCTGGGTACGCTGGGTTGTTACTCTGACTCCGGATTCTACGTACGGGGAACGCCACCGGGATTGCCATGAAGGATCTGCTGATCATCCGCCACGCCAAGTCGAGCTGGGCAGAGCGTTGCCTTGCCGATCACGAACGCCCGCTCAATGATCGTGGCCGCGAGGCGGCACCGGAGATGGGGCGGCGCCTGGCCGTGCGGCGGCTGGTGCCGGAGCGCATGGTGGTCTCGGATGCGCTGCGCGCCCGCGAAACCGCCGTGCTGATGGCCGGGGCCATGGGCCTGGGCGATGATGCCATCGTGACCGATTCACGCCTGTACCACGCCGACCCGAGCGACTGGTTGGGCGTAATCCGTGAGTTTCCCGACGAGTTGCAGTGTATCTCTGTGATCGGACACAACCCGGCGCTTCATGAACTGAGCGAGTATCTGGGCGATCTCGGGGTCGAGAAATTCCCGACCGCTGCGGTTGTCCGCATCCGCTTCGACATCGATCACTGGGTTGACGCCGCCCCGGACAACGCCGTGCTTGAGGGCTTCGATTATCCGAAGAGCGGTGCCCGGGACGTGTGAGGCCAGCCGGTATCCCGCAGGGCCCACTAGACCAGGTCGTGCCCGGCCGCGCGCAGGCGCCGGGCCAATTCGGCGATATGGTCGGGACCCACCTCGCAGCAGCCGCCGACGATGGTCGCGCCCCGATCGACCCAGTCCATTGCAAAATCGGCATAGGCCTCCGGGTCCAGATCGGTGCGGGCTTTTAGTGCGTCGACGGTCGGCGCATCCTCCAGATAGCCCTCGGCGATATGAGTGAAACCGTTGGCATAGGCCCCGAACGGTAAGCCGAAGCCCTGGATGATATCCAGCGCTGTGGTCACCGCCTCCGGGCGCGAGCAGTTGACCAGCACGGCCTTTGGGCCGAACCGCTCTACCAGTGGCGCCAGATCGCCGACCGGCTCACCCGAGCGCAGGCGTGCGCCGTCATCGTCATCCACCGTCACCGCCAGCCAGACGGGCAGGCGCTGTCCCGTGGCCGCGCGCAGCGCCCCCTCGCACTGATCGACCGAGGACACCGTCTCGATCAACACAAGATCGGCCCGGTCGCCGATCAGCCGCACGGGTTCGGCATAGATCCGCGCGGCTTCCTCGGGCGGTGGGCAGATATCCGGCCGGTAAGAGGCGAAGAGCGGCCCCAGCGACGCCGCGACCCGGCCCGACCCGTGCGCGTCGCGTGCCGCCCGGGCCGACACCAGCGCCGTATCGGTCAGCGCCTGCAGCTGCTCCTCCATACCCGCGCGCCGCAGGCGGTCGCGCAGCACGGCATAGGTGTTTGTGGTGGCCACCGTCGCGCCGGCTGCGAAATAAGTGTCATGCACCGTGCGCACCAGCTCGGGGTGGTCGATCATTACCTGCGCGGCCCACAGCGGTGTCGCCCTGTCGCCGGCTCGCTTGATGAGTTCCTGGCCGATCGAGCCGTCGAGCAGCGTGATGGCAGTCATGTCTGGTCCTTGTCGGTAGCAGAAAAGACTAGGGTCAAGTCTTTTCTTTTATGATTTCGGTATATCCATCCAAGGCCAAATAAAGGATTCGGCCGAGTCCTTTTTTGGGGAGTCGCATTAATAAAGCCGCGCTAAGCCGTGGGTTGGTGAACGCCAAGTCCTGCGCAGCTTTTATTTTTCATTTCAACGAACGATATTCTGACATAAAGTTTGAAAAACAGTATCTTACATCGGATAATAAATTTCATGGAATTTTTCATGGAATAGTCCATTGGGCCGGGACCAGGAACTGATCACTGCGCTGGAGCGACTGGGCCGCGCGAGCGGCCCGGACCTCGCGCGCGTGCTGGACATCAGTCCGGCCACCCTCTCCCGCGCAGTGCGTGGCGCCGGTGACACGGTATGCCGCATGGGTCGGCGGCGCGGCGCGCGGTACGCCCTTCGGCGCGGTGTCGCCGATCTGCCCGCCCGAATTCCGGTCTTCCGCGTTGGTCTGACGGGGCGCTCGGAGCGATTCGGTAAACTCAGTCCGCTGCGCGACGGTGCGCACTGGCTCGAGTTCGCGGATGGCAGCGGGATGCTTTATGAGGGCACGCCGCCGTTCGTTGCGGACATGCAGCCGCAGGGGTATCTGGGTGCTGGATTCTCCCGGCGGCATCCCGAGTTGGGGCTGCCGGCTCGACTGACCGACTGGAATGACGATCATCGGCTGATCGCGCTGGCGAGGCGCGGGGAGGATTGTGTCGGCAATCTGGTCATCGGCGAGACTGCGCTTGAGCGGTTCTGGGCCGCACGGCAGGCGGCGGAGCCGGTGGCCGACAGGCGTTTCCCCGAGCTCGCCGGCACCGCCCTGGAAGCGCCCGCAGGGTCGTCAGCCGGCGGTGAGCACCCGAAGTTCGCGGCCTACGGCGAGACGGCGCAAGCGCATGTCCTCGTGAAATTCCCGCCCGAGACCACCGAGATGGCGACCGCGCGCTGGTGCGATCTGCTCGTCTGCGAGGCGCTGGCGCTCGAGACCCTGCGCGATCACGGCATCGATACCCCGGCGACGCGCGTTGTCGATGTCGGCGATCAGCGTTTCCTTGAATCCGTGCGGTTCGATCGGACGGGGACGCATGGCCGGATCGGCGTGATGTCGATGGCTGCGTTCGATGCCGAATACATTGGTATCGGGAGTGATTGGTCGCGCGTTGCCGAGGCGATGCGCGAGGATCGCTGGATCGGGACGGACGAGGTCCGACGCATCCGTTTCGCGGACGCGTTCGGGCGCCTGATCGGCAACACGGATCGCCATCTCGGTAATCTGTCGTTCTTCTGTGATATGCCGCCCGGAACCGGCACGCACCTGCGAGTGGCTCCCGTTTACGACATGCTGCCGATGGTTTTTGCCCCGGCGGGCGGGCGGCTGCCACGAGCAGCCTTCGACCCCGGAACGCCGCGTGCGGGCGATCTCGATATCTGGCCGGAGGCGCTCCGGGCGGCGACCGATTTCTGGCGGCGAGTGCCGGCGGACACGCGCATCACGCCGGCCTTCCGCGCGCTTGCCGAGGACGCCCGCGAAAGCGTGAGACGTCTTGAGTGGCTGTAGCACCTGCCGGGCCGCTCCGTCGCAGAGTTCCGAAACAGAAAAACCGCAGTCAAAACCCGGGGTCCAAACGGGGGGTCAAGTTGAGGTAGCACCGGTTTGGCGGACACCCGATTAAGGGGATAATGCCCCTGGAGGTGTCCGATGCAAAAGCGCAAGACATTCACTCCGGAGTTCAAGCGTGAAGCGGTGCGCCTGCTGGAACATTTATCCTCACCGCTCCAGGGCCGCGAGCGTCTCGCAAAAACGCTCGGTAACCGCGTGCGCTCGGCCCTACCGGATGTAAATGCGTCGGATTCCGTGCGCATCGTGTTGCGAAACGCCTGGACGATGGAGAGTAGCAACTTCACCGCGAGCGGGGATGCGGATTCTGTACTATGCCCCGGACTTCTTGAATCGCTTCCGAGCAGTGCGCGTGCCTTCGGTCATTCATGGACAAGGGAAACGATGTGTCGAGCAACATTCGGATCAGTGATCTCCAGCTCAACTACCCCACGGAATCCGGCGAGATCGAGGTACTGAAAAGCGCGTCACTGGAGATTCCGCCGGGCGACACCCTCGCGATCACGGGCCCGTCCGGCAGTGGTAAAACGTCTCTTCTGCTTCTCTTGTCGGGGCTGCAACGACCCACCAGCGGCGAGATCCATGTCGGGGACCGTCGACTCGGGGATATGGATTCCGACGCCCTGGCCGACTGGCGCAGCAAGCACCTGGGCATCGTTTTCCAATCGTTCCACCTGCTCCCCGGACTCACGGCACTGGGCAATGTGAGCCTGCCGCTGGAGATTGCCGGCCAATCCGGCGCCCGGCACCAGGCCAGGGCAATGCTCGAAGCCGTCGGGTTGGGGCCCCGGTTGCACCACTACCCGGCACAGCTCTCGGGCGGAGAACAACAGCGCGTAGCCATTACCCGCGCGCTGGCGCATCAACCCAGTCTGCTTCTGGGCGACGAACCAACCGGCAATCTGGACAGGGCCACCGGCGAGAAAGTGCTGAATCTGTTGTTTGAACTGCATCAGGAGAGCCGATCCACCCTGGTGATGGTCACTCACGATGAGCGGGTGGCGGATCGCTGCCAGCATCGGGTTCGCATGGACGGCGGACGACTCCATGTCGACTGATACGCGGCGGATCTGGATGCTCCGCTTCGCGGTCTCCGACCTTCGCTCCCGCGCCTCGGCCCTCAAGATCTTTCTCGCTTGCCTGATCCTGGGCGTCACCCTCGTGGCGGCCACCGCGAGCCTGTATCGCGTCGTCGAGCAAAGCCTGCTCGCTGACACTCGCGCGATCCTGGGCGGCGACGTGGAACTGGACACCAACGAACCGCTGCCCGATGAGGTCAAACGCTGGATTGAGCGGGACGGTACGCTTTCGCTCGTCCGTGAAGTCGACACCGTCGTGAGCAGTGAAAGTGCGGACGGGTTCTTCCGCGCGGAAATCCTGTTGCCGGACGCCAATTACCCGCTGTATGGGGAACTCCGATTACAGCCCGATCGACCTCTGGCCGCGCTGACCGCCTGGCAGGATGGTCAGTGGGGCGCCGTGATCGACCCGCTTCTGGCGGAGCGCCTGGGACAGACGGTCGGCGACGATGTGCAGATCGGCGCCGCCACATTCCGGATCACGGGGCTGATCCAGAGGCAGCCGGACCGGCGACTGAATGCCAACTGGCGTGGCCTGCCTGTGATGATCTCGCAACAGGGGGGCGATGCCACGGAGCTGATACGGCCCGGTAGCCGGGTCGACTACGAATATCGCATCCAGACCGACCGCAATCTCGAGGCCTGGCTGCAGGCGTTCGAACAGGTCTTTCCCGATCAACGGTGGGACATCACGACGTTTGCCGAACGCAGTGATCGTATCGCGGAACGCCTGGACCAGATTGCGACAGCGTTCATCCTGATCGCATTCACCACTTTGTTTATTGGCGGTCTGGGCGTCGCCAATAGCATTCACGCGTACCTGGAGGAAAAACTGGCCACCATTGCCACCCTTCAGACTTTGGGGTTGCGACATCGCCCGTTGGTGGGCATCTATCTGCTGCAGGTGGGTATGCTGGGCACCCTGGCGGGCCTGATCGGTGGGGGGCTTGGTCTCGGTATCGCGGCCATTGCCATCAGTACAGCGGGCAATGCGTTCGCCTTCGTGGATACGGATGGCTCCGCGTCCTGGGTTTCATTGTGGCTGCTGCCGCTGTTTTTGAGCTGGTTGTTCGCGGTTCTGACCGCTTACGTGTTTGCCCTGCCGGCCCTGGCACGCGCACTCGCGGCATCACCGGCCGGCCTGTTCCGCGGGCAAGTCGAGGCTGCCGACCATCAACCCCGAAAATGGCGGATCGCGAGTTATCTACTCCTTGTCCTCTACATTGGTGCTTCGCTGTCATGGTTACCGTCGCCTCTCATTGGCTTTCTGTTCCTCCTTGCGGTCATCGTGCTATGGGTACTGCTGGAAGGCATCATCAAGGCGCTCAGACTCGGCGCGAAACGTCTGGAGAACAGTGGCCTGGCTGAGCGCCGTTTCGCGCTCCGGCTTGCACTGGCCAACCTGCACCGACCGGATTCCCCGCTGCGTGCAACGCTGCTGTCACTCGGCACGGCGCTCACACTGGTCGTGGCCTGCACGCTGATTGTCACGACGCTTCTGCGGGCACTGGAAACCACCATCCCCGAGCAGGCGCCCGCGCTGATTCTGTATGACGTTTTCCCGAACCAGATGGACACGGTCCGATCCGGACTCAAGGGCCTCGACAGCGAGAGCACAACCGAGCTTCTTCCCCTGGTCCGTTCTCGACTCACCCGGATCAATGGTCAACCCATTGCCGACGTGCTGGCGGATGACCCCAGAGCGCGACGCGAGGCAATGGGGGACGAATACAAACTCAGTTACCTGCAGAACAATCCGGAGGGGCTGGAACTGGTCCGCGGCAGCTGGTGGGACACGCGCGCGGCGGACGGCGAGCCCGTATTCATGGCCATGGAGGACCGGGAGGCCAATGAATTGGGCCTTACGGTGGGTGACCGGGTGCAATTCAATGCCCAGGACCAGTTGGTTCATGCCGAGATCCGCGCCATCTATCGACAAAAGGGCCTGCAAACGCGCTTCTGGTTTGAAGGCATTATGCAGAAGGGCTCACTGGACGGCATGATTGACCGCTACGTGGGCGCGGTACACCAGACCGACAGTGCCGCCAAAGAAAGTCAGCGCTGGCTTGCCCGGAACGTATCCAACGTCATTACCCTGCGCACTGCAGACTGGCTGGAAACGGCTGGCAACCTGCTGAACAAGGCGGCCGCCGGCCTCGCCGCCGTTGCCACGGTCAGTCTGCTGGCAAGCCTCCTGGTGCTGTCCAGCGTGGTCAGTGTCAGCCGCCGCCGCCAGCTTTATGAGGCCAATCTGTTGCATTGCCTCGGCGCTCGCCACCGCGCCATCACCCAGTCGATGCTCCTGGAAACCGGACTTCTGACCGTTCTGGCAACGCTCTTCGCCACCGGCCTCGGGGCGCTGATCGCCTTGCCCGTCGCCCAATTCGCCCTGAAGCTCCCTGCCGACGGCCTCTGGTGGCTTGGCGCCCTGGTCGCCGCCGCCGTCAGCGGGCTCGCACTGGTCGGCGGTTTGCTTCCCACCCTGAAAGCCCTGCGATTGAATCCGGCTCTCCTGTTGCGGGAAGGTTGAAATGAGGCCTCTACTTGCCGCAGGCATAACGGCGATGGCGCTGCTTGCCGGTGATTTCCGCGACGATGCCCAACTGTTCCAAGTCCATGTCCTTCATTTGTCGATTGCGTAAGTAAAGTTCCAGGGAGACTAGACTGGGAGATCGGGGTTAAGTTTTTTCTTTTATGATTTCGGTGTACCCGCCGAGGCTAACGGGGAATCCTGTCATGGGGATGTTCTTCACGAAGTTTTCGCGTATCTGTTCTACAGCGAGGCGGTGCCTTGCCGGACGTCATCGATGATCGATCGCTCGAACGGTCCCGCGTGGCCCGAACACAATGTTGCCGGGGACGCCGATCCGCGGCAACGTGCCCTGCGCCGGCTGGATCGCCTTGCGAACGTGCTCGACACCTGGATCCAGGTGCCGTTCCTCCGCACCCGGATCGGGCTCGACGGCCTGATCGGACTGGTGCCCGGGATCGGGGATGCGGCGACCGGTGCCGTCTCGCTTTATATCGTCGCCGAAGCCTGGCGGCTCGGGGTTCCGGTGACGACGATTCTGCGCATGCTGGGGAACGTCGGCGTGGACACGGTTATCGGTGCGATCCCGCTGTTCGGGGATCTGTTCGATTTCGCCTACAAGGCGAACCGCCGCAACGTCGAACTGCTGCGCCGAGCGTTGCGGGATCGGCCACCCAGCCGGTAGATCGGGTTGCGTTGCCGGGAGCCGTGTCCGCCGAGGGGTGGCCGCGTTCGTGAACCGCGGGACGCTGTATTCCGACCCCGAACATCCCCATGTTCCGACTATGCCTCGGGGATAGCGTTGATCGGCGCTCTGAACTAGGTGCGCTTCGCGTCCAGGGTGAATGTCTCCTGAGCGCGCAGGGTGAACAGCACGAGGGAAGCGGCGAACACGATCAGCGAGGGGAAGAAGAGTACGTTGGTGTCGGATAGGTACCAGCCCCACGGATCGATCACGGACCGCCAGACGCCGAGCAGCGTGAGCCCGGTGACGATCGCGTTGGCCGCATAGCTGTACAGCCGAAACAGGCCAACGCCCATAAGTCCCGCCAGCACGATCTGCGCGATGCCGATCAACGGCATGACGGTGCCGGAGGCCAGGATTCCGAAGTAGAAATGGTCGGCCACGGCCACGCCGTGCTCGGGATTGACGATCTTGTCCAACCCCCAGAAGAGCATCAGCAAGGCCAGCGAGATCCGGAGAAGGATCAGGGAGAACTGTTGCATGGAGAATCCCTCGCTCAGCGATTCATGAAAGGCGTATGCGTCTGTCGCGTGGTCGTTCGGCAGTCGCCGCGACGAGAGGTTCCCGCCGAATCGCCTCTTTCCGGCGACCCGCTACGGCATGGGGTGCGAGCGATCATGCTGAACCTCACGCGCCACTGCCTGTCTCACCCTTGAATACGAACACGGGAGCAGCACGATGACGACCGATCCGGTACGCATCACCGTCTATCGATGGGCCGGGGCCTGGGGCCCATTTCGGGTGAGCATCACCTGCGGCGAATGCGCGCTCACCGGCGACGTCATCCGCGACACGCTGGAACACGAGCTCGATGGTATAGCCGTCGAGCTCGAAATCCTCGACTGGCTCAGCCACTGGTGGCAACCGCTGAAGGCCGGCGGCTGGCACGCCCCGATCGTAATGGTCGACGGCCGTGTCATCAGCCAGGGCCTCGCACTCAATCGCGGCGTACTGACGCAGGCGGTGGTGGAGGCGAATGCGCGGCGCGCACCGATCCGCGGCAACCACGTATTCGGCAAGGCGAGTTGCCCGCACTGCACGCGCGCGAAGGGCTACCTCGACCAGGCCGGCATCGAGTACCGCTACCAGGACGTGGTGCGCGAGCCGCGTGCGCTCTACGAAATGCTCGCCCGCGTGAAACCGCAGATCGGTCCGCGGACGCCGGTAACGGTGCCGCAGATCTGGCTGGACGGTGAGTACGTGGGTGGCGCGGACGAACTGTCGCATCGACTCGAGCGTGCGGTCGAGCCGAATCCCGAGCGCGGTCAGTGCTCGCTGTCGCCCGCGTCGCGGCACGCCTCGTAGGCGGTTCTGCGCCGAGACGACTCCTCGACGATCACAAGGCGGTATACGGGGAACTGCGGATGGTACGCGGGTCCCAGTGGGAATAATCTCGGCACGGTACGTTGCCTGCTCGGGGCGTATGAGATTCCACGTGCAGCGACTTGCAGGAGATCGTGATATGCAGAGCCGAAAACAGTCGCCGCGCCCCTGGCGCCGCAACGGAATATTGGGTATGTCCCTGGTCGCGCTGTTTGCCCTCGGTGCGATTGCGCTGTGGCCGGCCGCGCTGCCCGTTGCCGAAGCGGGCCAGGAGCAGTCTGTGTTCGCTGAAGACGGCATCGCCATCCGGGGTTACGACCCCGTCGCCTATTTCACCGAAGGCGAGCCGGTTGCCGGCAGCCCGGCGCACACCTTCGAATGGAAAGGCGTCACGTGGCGCTTCGTCAACGTCGGACACCGTGAGCGCTTCGCGGACAATCCGGAGATGTATGCGCCGGCCTATGGCGGGTACTGTGCCTGGGCGGTGGCTGCGAAGGGCGAACTCTACTCGATCGATCCGCACGCCTGGCGCATCGTCGACGGCACGCTCTACCTCAACTACAGCGACGCGATCCAGCAGCGCTGGGAACAGGATATCTCCGGTTTCATCGAACAGGGGAACGAGCGCTGGCCGCAGGTCATGGCCGATTCGTGACCGACTACCGCGCCGCTTCAGAGGTACGTAATTCCGTAGTTCGGGGTCGGAGTAACAATTCGCGGCGACCTGACCAGGCAGTAGGGATTAGGGTCAGGTCGTTTGTTTTATGATTTCTGTATATCCGCCCTCTTCAAACCAGGAGCAGATACACCATTGGCGATCCATCCGTAGCCCGGGAGCCGGGCCGGAATGGAATCAAGGCGGATTGATTGACCGGAAGCCCGCCTGAAGCGCGCTATAGGCGGCGAAGGCCAGCAGGCCCAGGCCCATTGCGCCCAGCAGGTACTTGCCGTAGCTGTGCGCGCGCAACCAGTCGAGCGCGCCCTCGAGTCCTTGCGCCTCGTCCGGATTCACGCTCCAGCCGGCCAGAATCAGAAGATAGCCGATAATGAGAAAGGCGATACCGCGCGCGTAAAGACCCGTGCGGCAGACCGGGTCGGTCCAGCGCTTCTTGTCGGGGGGAATCTGCAGGAACCGGTCGTATTGCCTGTAATAGCCCTTGATCAGATGCGCGAGCCCGGCACCGATTACTACAATACCAATGACCGCTACCGCCCAGCGGCCCGCCGGTTGCGACATCAGCCAACCGACCCAGGATTGTGAGCCGTTGCCGCCACTGTCGTCGCTGAAAAGGACGTTCAGATCGAAGATAACGCCGAACATGACGACCGCCAGCAACAGGTGTATGAGGCAACTGGCCATGAGCCCCGCGCGCACCACGAGCCCTTTGAAAGAGCGGCCGTGTCCATCGGTGTCGAACACGGCCTCGACGAAGCGCCACATCGAATAGCAAAGAAACCCGAGCAGTATCACCACCAGCAAGGTTGTTCCCCCCGGGTGCTTCATCAGTTCACCCAGGGCGCCTCGCGTACCTTCCGGCGTCATCAACAGGGCCAATACGCCCACCAGCACATACACCGCCGCCCGTGCCCCATAACCCACCCGAACGAGCACTTTGAAAATCCGGTCGTGCGTCTCGACGGATTGAACGTCGCGTGCCTGAGCTGATTCAGCCATTGATACGTTTTGCGGGGAAAGGTCCGCCGGTGGATTGAGATGACCGGTATAGAACCGCCAGGTCCGGACGGCCTTGATCCTTTGCGTGCTCCGCCGCAAGCGGATCAGCTCGGCGATGGCAAACCCGACCAGCAACCAGAACCCGCCTACCAGGAACCCGGCGGCCACATCGCTGGCGTAGTGAAGACTCAGCACCATGCGGCTGAAGCCGATGAGCGCGATCAGCACTGCCGACCAGAATACGATCTCGAAGCGTCGCCTGACCGTGACTGCCTCGCGGGAGAGCACGTAGGCAATAAAGCCGTAGACGGCAATCGCTCCGGTGGCGTGGCCGCTGGGAAACGAGGGAGTAGCGGCCATGACTTCGGTCAGGAATTCCGGGCGCTCGCGGCCAAAGCCGTATTTGCCAGCGTAGGTCACCACCTGCGAGCCCAGAACCACTACCCACAATGGCAATACAAGGTAGCCGTGGCCAAGTGCCATCAACAGGCCGGTGGTCACGCCCGCCACGGCAACAACGGTCGCAACATTGGCCAATTCGGTGATAAAGGCAAAGACACGAACGACTTCTTCCGTACGGACTGCGTCCAGGGTGTCGTTGATATCCTTATCCATCCGGATCAGTTCGTCGGCCTCGCGCAATTCGTCGATCAGGCCGCCGAGCAAGGCGGCCATATAGATGGCGGCGAGCACCATCAACGTAAGCCCCAGTCCGGTGAATTTTCTCGGCGTAAGGCGCGCTTCGACAAAGGACGACGTGCGCGGAAATCTCTTTCCGAGATGGGCGCGTGTTGAGCGGAACAGTTTGCCCGGCCGTCCCATGGAAGCCACTGCGCTGGCTCTGGAAATCAGATGATTCGTGCTCTTGAGCGACAACCATGCAAGCCAGCGGACGACAAGCAGGATGACAGACAGCGTGGCCAAAAAGATCAGATTTGTATCCACATCGCGCTCTGGTGGTGATGAATGACTTACACCGTGTGCCTGGGTACCCCGTCCGGAATATTGACGACCAGGAGCACGACGCCCGAAGAGACCACGTACAAGAAGGCGCCCGTCAGATGGGGTGGCTTCTGCCTTGCCGGTCAGCGGGCAAGGACGCCCATAACTGTCCTGAGTGTAGCAAGGCAATCGAGATTGTCGACGCAGCCCGGGTTCGATAATCCTCGGCGCGCTACCGGCAAACGCCTTGCACGAATCGTTGGAATGACGAAGCCGATTGTTTTCCACTGGGCCGCATTCGCGCGTATGATTTTGGTGACGGCAAAAGTCCCGCAAATGGAAAGATTCGCTCTCCACCTCCATGGACGACGGCGATGAGCCAATCATCCTCGACCCTTTTGATCATCAACGCCGGCAGCCGTTCCGGAGGCGATGATATGGATCGCGCAACAGAGCGCCTGAAGGAGGCCGGGCCAGTCGATGTGGTTCGCCTCGAAAAGCCCGGAGCCTTGCCGGAAGCCATCCGCCAGCGCGGAAACCAGTTCGACCGGATCGTCCTGGCCGGCGGAGACGGCACGATCAACCTCGCCCTCGACGCGCTTCTGGAAATCGACATGCCCGTCGGCATTCTGCCGCTTGGCACAGCCAACGACCTGGCCCGCTCGCTGGAAATCCCCCGAACGCTCGACGGCGCCGTCGATGTCATTCTGGCCGGCCACTTGAGCCGAATCGACGCCAGCCGCGTCAATAACGTGAGCTTCATCAACGCCATCGGTATCGGCATGGGCCCGCAGATGACGCGCGAGATGGACTCTGAATCCAAGTCGAAACTCGGCGTGCTGGCCTATTTCAAGGGGATGGTGCAGGTCCTGAAGCGCGAGCACGTCTTCCACGCCCGCATCAAAAGCGAAGATCACTCGAGTGAAGGCGAGTATGTCCAGATCACGATCGCTAACGGCATTCATTATGGCGGTGGCATGACCATCGCCGCGGATGCCAGGCTTAACGACGGGAAGCTGGACGTGCTGCTGGTGCCGAGACAAAGTCGCCTGAGTCTGCTGGGCAATGCGCTTCAATTTCGCAAGGGCTTCACACGTGCGGACAGCCTTACTCACTGGCGCTGCCGTGAGGTCAGCATCGAAACCGACGTGACGATGGAGGTAACCGCCGATGGTGAGTTTCTGACCGAAACGCCAGTCGAGTGCCGCGTAATTCCCTCGTGCCTGTCAATCTACGTGCCGAGTTGAAGCTGGCGCGTGATTCGGCACGACGGCGGAGTCATGTCCGCTTCAATGGCTGGTTATTCAGCTCGACTTGTCGCGCAATCCCGACTATCTCGCTCGCCGCCGAAGACGTTGAGGCCGGCGCGGGTGGCAAGGCGTTCGAGCGCCTCGGTGCCGGCGAGCGAATTCCCTGCCGCATTCAGCGGGGGTGAGTAGGCGACCAGGGCGCCGAGGTCCGGCACGATGCACAGTATCCCACCGCCGACGCCGGACTTGCCGGGCAGCCCCACGCGGTAGGCGAAGTCACCGGACATGTCGTAGTGCCCGCAGGTCATCATGAGCGCGGCAATGCGCCGCGCCCGCGCCGGCGTGGTGATGCGCTCCCCCGACGTCGGGTCGATGCCGCCGTTCGCCAGGAAGCGCCCCGCGCGGGCCAGTTCCGCGGGCGTAACTTCGAGCGCGCACTGGGAGAAGTAGGCCTCGAGCACCGCGGCGACGGGATTGTCGAGGGCGTTGAAGCTCTTGATGAAGTGGCCCAGACCGGCGTTGCGATGGCCCCAGTCACGCTCGCTCTCGGCGACGACCGGATCGATCCGTACCCGCTCGCTCGCCGCCAGACGCCGCATCAGGTCGCGCAGCGCCAACGGCGCTTCCTGCGCCCCGAAGGCGCTGACCACCGCATCGGTGACCACCAGCGCACCCGCGTTGATGAAGGGATTGCGCGGTACGCCGTGTTCATGCTCGAGCTGGACGATGGAGTTGAAAGGCGTGCCGGAGGGCTCCCGCCCGACGCGTTTCCACAGGGACTCGCCGCTTGCCTCGAGGGCGAGACCGAGCATGAATACCTTGGTGATCGACTGCGCCGAGAAGGGTGCATCGGCATCGCCGGTCGTGAAGACCTCGCCCTCGTTCGTCGCTAGTGCCAGCGCGAACGCCTGCGGGTCGGCCTCCGCAAGGGCCGGGATATAACTGGCGACTTTCCCCTCACCGAGCGTGGGGCCGAGTTCCGCGTGGACGTCCTCGAGCAGCTGTTTCCAGTTCAACACGTTGCTTCACCTCTCGCGTCGACGATTCGCCAGCGCCTCAGGCACGCCCCTCGTACTCGGCGTCGCTGACCGGCTCGAGCCACTCCACTGTTTCGCCGTCGAGCGCTTCATGCACCGCGATATGGGTCATGGCTGTATCCGGCGCGGCACCATGCCAGTGCTTCTCGCCCGGCGGGATCCACGCCACGTCTCCGGGATGGATGGATTCGATCGGGCCACCCTGGCGCTGCACGCGGCCGCTGCCGGCGGTGACGATGAGCGTCTGGCCGAGCGGGTGCGTGTGCCAGGCCGTGCGGGCCCCGGGCTGGAAAGTGACGCGGGCCCCGTAGGCGCGTGCGGGGTCCTCGGCGGCGAACAATGGTTCCAGGCGGACCTCGCCGGTAAAGTATTCGGCCGGTGGCGTACGGGTCGAGCGTGCATCGCTGCGCGTGATCGTGACCATGAGTCGGTCCTCTTCGGGGCGGGCGGCATTGGGACACGTCCGAGGATAACCGCTGTCGCCGAGAGCGCACAGGCCACATTTCACGGATCGTTCCCGCTCTGATGGAATCGGAACACGCCGTTGAGCAGGATCCTGAAACCATGCGCTGGCGTGTACGAATCGGTTCCAATGACGAAGACCAGAAACGGCCCATCAGAGACTCCACGCGACCCGGAGTCTACCTTCTGATGTAGCAGGCCGGCTCACTTGTGGCAGTCTCACGAATATCGGCTTCAGAACCATTGCAATCGGAGTGCCGTGTGCGGAACAGCGTAGCCTTTCTTGTCAGTGTCATAGCGGTTCTGCTCGGACTCGGGTTGGCTGCGCTGGTCGACGATGGCGCGTACCGGGTTGCCGGTCTGCCGCTGTTGGCCGCGTTGGCCCTGTTCGGTTTCGTGGTGCAGTGGCTGGTGTTCGTACCGTCCTTTCTGCGCCAGACCGAGCATTACTACGACCTCACGGGCGCACTGACCTATGCCAGCGTGATCCTGCTGGCGGCCGGCTTTGGCAGTCCGGATGCGCGCGGGTGGGTACTCGCGGCCCTGGTTCTGATCTGGTGCGGCCGTCTGGGCGGCTTCCTGTTCCTGCGCGTGAAGCGCAGCGGCAAGGATGGCCGCTTTGACACCCTCAAGCCGTACTGCGCCCGCTTCTTCATGGCCTGGACCCTGCAGGGCCTCTGGGTCTTCATGACGCTGCTGGCCGCATTGATCGCCGTGACCAGCCCGGCATCCCCGGGTTGGGATGTGTGGGCCACGCTGGGGCTCGTCGTCTGGACCAGCGGCTTTCTCATCGAGGCGGTTGCGGACCGCCAGAAGAGTGCCTTCAAGGCCGATCCTGCCAACCAGGGACGTTTCATCCGGCAGGGTCTGTGGTCGTGGTCGCGTCATCCGAATTATTTCGGCGAGATCGTGCTGTGGACGGGGATCGCGATCATGGCGACGCCGGCCATGAGCGGCTGGCAATGGCTGGGCTGGCTCTCGCCGCTGTTTGTCTGCTGGCTGCTGATGAAAGTCAGCGGCATTCCGATGCTGGAAAAGCGCGCCGATGAAAAATGGGGTGGCCAGGCCGACTACGAGGCCTACAAGGCGGCCACGCCGGTACTGGTGCCCCGGCCACCGCGGCGTACGCCGCGATGATCGATTCCATCCTCGCCTGGGCCAGCGAGCATCGCGAGCAGGCCGTGTTCCTGGTGCCGCTGCTGGCCTTCATGGAGACCTGCGTCGGCGTTGGGCTGTTCGTCCCGGCTTTGCTGCTGGTCGTCGTCACCTCGGTTTTCTACGCCAATGACTGGGCCAATCTCTGGATCATGGCGGCCATGGCGATGGTGGGCTCGTCGCTGGGCGATCATGTGGGCTATTACGTGGGTCGCGCGATCGGCCACCGCGTGCAGGGCTGGCGCATCATTCAGCGCAACGCGAAACGCTGGGAACGCACGGAGACCATGGTGCGTCGCTACGGCGTTTTCGCCATCTTCATCGGTCGTTTCATCCCGGCCATCCGCAGTTTGGTCCCTGCCATGATGGGCGTCACGGAATTCGAACGCTCGCGCTACACACTGTTCGATGTCGCGGCATGCAGCCTGTGGGCGCTGGGCCTCGTCGCCATCGTGCAGGGGGCGCATACGCTGTTTTTGCCTTCCTGATCCACCTGTACGTGGATTTCCCGCCCCCGCCCCTCCGGGCGCGATGGGGCTGATGGGTCCATCGCGCCGTGATACCGGCCTCAGCCGCCGGTCATGATTTCCTGTTTCTCGAAGCCAGCGGGTACTTCGAATACCGCGGGATCCACATCTCCGGTGCTCAGGTCGGTGAGCGTATAGGTCGTGCCGTCGCTGGTCATGCGCACGGCCACACCCTCGAGGTCCGGTCCGCCCGGCATGTTCGCACCCAGACCGCTCATGACACTGCCGGCGATTGCGCGCATATCCTCGTTCATCTGCTTCATGGTCGCCGCGGCACTCGCCGGCATGCCCACCTCGGCATTGTCGGCAATGCAGATGAACGAGGTGCTGGTCATGACACTGATGCGTATCATTTCGCACTCGTACCCGTTGACGGTATCCATCCTGCCAGTTCGCTCAACCCGGGTCTCCATGCCCTTCGAGAGGCCTTTCTGGCCCGCTTGCACCCCGGCCTGCGTGCCCTTCAGGATCTTCTCGCGCGCCCCCTCCGGCAAACCGGCAAGCTGCTCCTTCATCAACTGCATCGACTGATCCCGCGCGGCGGTCATCTGCTGCTGCATCCGTTGCCGCGCCTCTTCGGTGATGACCGTGTAGGTCTTCTCTTCGTGATCGATCATCGTGATCGTCTTCGTGGACGCGTCGTAGAGCATCGTTGCGTTCTGGGCGCGGTTTTCCATGCTCGCCTTCGAGTCGGCGATGGAGTAGACCATCCCGGTTTCTCCGTCGTTGGAGTCGTAGGTGAGCGTCGTGCCGGCCAGCGCAACGCCCGAGAGCGCCGCCGCGCCGATACCGGCGATCAGAATGATGAAACGGTGGTGCATGTCGATCTCCCGTCGCGAAGGCCTGAGTGGCGCAGCCAATGCCGGCAAAGATAGCCGGGAATCGCTGCTGGTTCCAGTGATGCTGCCCGTGGGACCGGGTCTACCTTCGATATCAGCAGGCCGGGCGGACTGCTGCGGCGGACAGCCTGGAATTCGCTGACTGTCCGGGTTGTCTTCGTGCCACCCACGACATTTGCCCCTGTTGTACTGCCGTCGTCCGAAGGCATCGTTACTTGACAACTCGCCAGTCAATGGACCCGGCGATCGCTCTTGATAGAGCGGCTGTGGCCGGTCAACGGCTGCGGCGCCATCCGAAACACATTGCGAAATACCAAACCCGATGAGGGGGACTACATGATTCGTACGCCGTTCGCCGCTATGACACTCCAGCCCGATGGCGCTCGTCGGCATGGCCCGCGCTTTTTCTGCATCGCGCTGCTCACGGCCGTGCTTGCCGCCTGCGGAGGAGGAGGCGGGGGCGGAGACGGGGGTGCCAGCAACGGTGGCGATGGAAATGAAGCCGACCCGATCGAAGTCGAAATTACGAATGCGACGGTGGTGGCGGGAGCCGATCCGAAGGAGTTGTCGTTTAACTGGGATGCCGACGGCGATACCGATGCCATAGCGAGCTATCGTCTCGAGGTGAACCCCGACGGCGCCTCGGGTTTTACGGTCGCCGAGGGCGCCAGCGACATACCGGATACTGCACATACGCAGACCGTGGCGGTGCATCTCACCGATTTCACCGAGGCGATGTATCGCATCGTCGCCATCGATGGCGATGGCAGCGCCATTGCTTCCAGCCCCGGACTCGGCTTGCTGAACAATGTCGACAGCGAGGACCTGGTCGGCTATCTCAAGGCTGCCGACAAATCGCTGTCCGATAAGGTCGGAATTGCGGTCGCACTCAGCGGAGACGGCGACACGCTGGCCATCGGGACCACGCTCGAAGCGGGCGACGGGACCAGCGTCGACCCGCCGGTCAATGACAACGCGTCGAGTTCTGGCGCGGTGTACGTGTACGCCCGTGCGGAGAATGGTACCTGGACGCGGCAGGCCTATATCAAGGCCAGCAATACCGATCCAGACGACCGATTCGGGAGGGTGATCGCGCTGGACGAAGACGGCGACACGCTTGTTGCCGCCTCCCTCCAGGAGGATGGCGGCGGCAACAGCATCGATCCGCCGGACGACAATGCCGCTACCGATTCCGGCGCGGTGTATGTGTATGCGCGCGATGAGGCGGGGGCGTGGAATGAGCCCACCTACATCAAGGCCTCGAATACTGGGTCTGACGATCGGTTCGGGCTCTCTGTCGCGCTCGCAGCGGATGGGGAAACGCTCGCCGTCGGCGCCTTCCTGGAGGACGGCTCGGGGCAGGGCGTTGACCCGGCCACGGTAGACGACACTGCCACCAATGCGGGTGCCGTGTACGTCTATACCCGAACCGCGGGTGGGGCCTGGACTGATCCGGTCTACATCAAGGCACCCAATGCGGAGGAGCGTGACCGTTTCGGTCGTTCCGTCGACCTGGGCGCTGACGGCGACATCCTCGCCGTCAGCGCCGTGCGGGAGGATGGTGCTGGCATCGGCGTTGATCCCGGAGACGATAATGCGGCATCGAACGCCGGTGCGGCCTATGTCTACGTCCGTGATGATGCCGGGGCCTGGGATGACGAGGCCTACATCAAGGCGACCAACAGCGAGGCGGCGGACGGGTTTGGATACGACCTCGCACTGAGCGGCGATGGGGAAACCCTGGCGGTCAGCGCCTGGCGCGAGTCCGGGAGTGGCGACGGAGTTGATCCAGCCGTAGACGAAGGCGAGGACAGTTCCGGTGCCGCCTATGTCTATACACGCGATGATACCGCCACCTGGAGCCCACAGAGCTACATCAAGGCGACCAATTCCGGTGATGATGACCTGTACGGCTACTCGATCGCGCTGGACAAGACGGGCGATACTTTGGCGGTCGGTGCGCTTCGCGAGAGTGGCAGCGGAACCGGCATCGATCCGGGGAATGACGACCTCGCGAAACAATCAGGCGCAGCCTACGCGTACACGCGCGACGTGACGGGCGCGTGGCATACCCGCAGCTATGTCAAGGCAAGCAATACGGGTCTCCGAGACCAATTCGGGTTCTCGGTTGCTTTAAGCGGGGATGGAGGCGTTCTGGCAGTCGGTGCGCTCGGGGAGGACGGGAGCGGCACGGGGATGGATCCAACCAGTGACGACGACCTGGAAGATTCCGGAGCGGTATACCTGTATTAGCACCGGCATGACGTCGGTCGCGCATCTCCCCACAACGAGTTCGGCAGCGTGAGACGGTCCGCCAGGCAGGGCTGCACTGCGCGCGTCGGTTGCCGACTCGTGGCTGCCCGACCGGCCAAGCTTGCGGTGGTTCGCTCATGCCGGATCAGCCGGTGACGATGGACGGGCCGTGCGGGGCTGTTCAGAAAAGCGCGACAAGGGAGATTGCCAGCAGCCACACGGCCATGGCGATCAGCGCGAGCCAGGTCAATGCCATGCCCCAGCCCCGCTCGTGCGTCGCGCCCCGGGAACGACCGAGGCCCCGGGCGTGCATGACACGGCCGAGGAGCAGCGCGGCGCCTGCTGCGTGGAGGCCGGCGGTGGAGCCGCCCTGGGCTTCCAACAGGGCCAACAGGAGCAGCGCGATGGGGATATTCTCCACGGCGTTGGCGTGGACGCGCACGGCAAGCGCGAGGTCCTGGTGGTCGCCGTCACCTATGCCGACCTGATGGCGTCTGCGCAGGCCGGGGATGCGTGCCGCGAGGCCGATGAGCAGCAGAGTGGCCAGCGCGGCGTACAGACTGGTTATGGGTAGGGGCATGGCGCAAATTCCTCTCGTGTGACCGGGGTTGCCATTGTCGGGTACTGCAGTGCTCGGGTCAGTACTCCGTCGCCGCGCGTCGTCAGCGTTCCGGGTGGCGGCCAGTAACGCCTGCCACTTCTGCATCGATCATCTGCTGGATCTCGTCTTCGGAATAACCGCACTCCGCCAGCAGCTCGCTGGTGTGCTGCCCGAGGCCGGGTGCGCTTTGCCAGGGTTGTTCGGGATGGGCCGTGAAGCGTGCCGGGGCGCGGGTCTGGCGTACCGTTCCGGCCTGCGGATGCTCGTGGTGGCGCAGCAGACCATTCGCCTGGATCTGCGGGTGCTCAAGCATCTCGGTGCGCGTCAGCACCGGGGCACATGGGACCTGGTGTTCCTCGAGCCGCGCCAACCAGTGCTCGGCGGAATCCGTTTTGATCACGGACTGGATCAGGTCGAGTCGCGCGTCGATGTTCTGCTGGCGCAACTCCGCGGTCAGAAACCTCGGGTCCTCGGCCCATTCGGGGCGGTCGAGTGCACGGATGATCGCCTGCCACTCGCGATCGTTCTGCACGGCGATCGCGATGTAACCGGTGGTGGTTTCGTAGATCAGATCCTGAAAACTGGCGGCCTCCTGTTGTGGCAGTTCGCCGTGGACGAAGGTCTGACTACCCATGTCCGAGCTCCACAGGAAGGCGACGGTGGCGTCCAGCATGGACAGCCGCACGTGTTGCCTTTCCCCCGTGCGTTCGCGGGCGAACAGGGCGGCGGTGATGGCCTGGGCGGCGGTGACCCCCGTGATCTTGTCCGGGAGGATGGTCCGGACCAGTTGCGGGCGCCGTTCATCGGCGCCGGCCTGTACCGTGGCGAGACCGGA
>Ga0136597_1000336_pt1 | contig 22310 bp, 21 predicted proteins | sample AntRauTorcE11898_FD_101385 | JGI IMG/M metagenome (GOLD analysis project Ga0136597, IMG submission 101385) | Saline lake microbial communities from Rauer Islands, Antarctica - Metagenome Torckler E11 #898 | ecosystem: Environmental > Aquatic > Non-marine Saline and Alkaline > Saline | place... | reverse complement strand
GGCCTGAAGCTCGGTAATCCACTGGAACCCGGCACCACGCTCGGTCCACTGGTCAAAACCGAGGCGGCGGATTTCGCCCGCGGGCAGGTCAACGATGCGGTCGCCGCGGGCGCGCGCGCCCTGATCGATCCGACGGAATTCCCGGCGGACGGCGGCGCCTATATGGCACCGCAGGTGGTCGTCGACGTGGATCATTCGATGCGCGTGATGACGGAGGAGACCTTCGGACCGGTCGTCGGCATCATGAAGGTCAATGACGACGACGAGGCCATCGGCCTCATGAATGACAGCGAATTCGGTCTGACGGCGGCGATCTGGACCAGCGATGCCGACGCCGCCGAGCGCCTCGGTCAGCGCATCGAAACCGGCACCGTGTATATGAACCGCTGCGACTATCTCGATCCGGCGCTGGCCTGGACCGGGGTCAAGCACACTGGCCGCGGCTGCACACTGTCCGTCGTCGGTTATGAATCGCTGACGCGACCCAAGAGCTTCCATCTGCGACTGAATACCTGAAGGAACCATTCATGCAAACTTTCGATTCGGCCCAAGTGACAGCCAACTGGGGCTTCCCGACCGACATCAAGGTCGGACCCGGCCGCCTGTCGGAACTTCCGGAGATCTGCCGCGAACTCGGTTTCGAACGGCCGCTGCTGGTCACGGACCCCGGCATCAAGGATCTGCCGATGACCGGCGAGACGATGGACGCCCTGAAAAACGCGGGCCTGCCGACGGCCATGTTTTCCGACATCCGCGGTAACCCGAACGGGGCCAACGTCGACGCCGGTGTCGAGGTCTTTCGCTCCGGCAACCACGACAGTGTGATCGCGTTTGGTGGCGGCAGCGCGCTCGATGCGGCCAAGGCGATCGCGCTGATGGTCGGCCAGGAGCGGCCGATCTGGGACTTCGAGGATGTCGGCGACAACTGGAAGCGTGCCAAAGCCGACGGGATCGCGCCCTGTGTCGCGATCCCCACCACCGCCGGGACCGGTTCCGAGGTGGGACGCGCGTCGGTTATCACCAACGACGAAACCCACCGCAAGATGATCATTTTCCACCCGCGCATGCTCCCGGCGGCGGTGATCCTCGATCCGGAAACGACGATCGGCCTGCCGCCGCAGATCACTGCCGCGACCGGCATGGATGCCCTGAGTCACTGCTTCGAGGCCTGGTGCGCCCCCGGCTTCCATCCGATGGCGGATGGCATCGCGTTGGAGGGCCTGCGTCTGATCGGTACCGCCCTGCCCCGCGCCTACGACGACGGCAAGGACATCGAGGCGCGTACGCAGATGCTGGCGGCCGCGAGCATGGGCTCCACGGCCTTTCAGAAGGGGCTGGGCGCGGTGCATGCGATCTCGCACCCGGTAGGCGCGATTTATCACACCCATCATGGCCTGACGAACGCGGTCATGCTGCCGTACGTGATGCGGTTCAACCACTCGGCGATCGCCGAGCGCATGGGCCCCGTCGCGCAGGCGCTCGGCCTGCTCGATACCTCGTTCGACGCCGTCTTCAACTGGGTATTGCAGTTCCGCGAGCGGCTCGGCGTGCCGCATACGCTCGCCGACCTCGGTGTCGATGACAATCGAGCCGATGAGATCGGCCGACTCGGGGAGATCGATCCACCGGCCGCGAAGAACCCGGTGCCCGTGAAGGCTGCGGACCTCGAGGGCATCTTCGTGAATGCCGTGAACGGGCGGCTCTGACCCTCATGGCCCAGTAGCCCGGATGGAGCCCGAAGGGCCAAATCCGGGGAGTTGATCGAGGCGCTCCCCGGATTGCGGCTTCGCCTCCATCCGGGCTACGGCTCCGGATCAACCAGTAACAGTGGCCGCGGCCGTTACCCCCAGCATCCCGCTGACCAGCAGTCGCAGCGCGAGCAGCGTCAGGAGCACCGCGAGAATGCGGTGGAAACGCGCGTCACCCATCCGGCCAAGCGCGAGACGCCCCAGCCAGGTCCCGACGAATGCCGCCCCGAACATGGCCGCGATGAACGGCAACCACGGCGCGAACGCGAAACCCATCAGTCCGAATGCCGCGATCTTGAGCGCGTGCTGCAACAGCATGCAGGCCGAGAATGTCGCCATGTGGGCATGACGCTCCAGCCGGAGTGCGCTGAGCAGCGCGGCCACGAACGGACCCGTCGCACCGACGAATAGTGTCAGCGCACCCGTAACCGCACCGCCGACCCCATGGATGGACAGGGAACGCCGCCGCAGCCGTGGGCGCGGGCCCCAGCACGTCCAGAGAATGAAGGTCCCGAGCGTCAGTTCGAGCCACGCCTCGGGCAGGCGCACGAACAGGCTTGCGCCAATGACGGTCCCGATCAGTCCGCCGCCCGTGAAGGCGAGCAGCAATGGCCATCGGATATACCGGATCAGCAATCCGGTACGCAGCCCGTTCGATCCGGCCTGCAGGACCCCATGCACCGGTATGACCGCAGCGACCGGCAGGAATACGGGCAACACGCCGAGCAACAGGACACCGCCACCGGCGCCGAATGCGGTGGTGACGAACGCGCCCGTTACCCCCGCGAACAGGAGGATCGCCGTCCCCCAGACCGGGACCTCGGGCAGCAGCGAGCCAACGCCGGGCTCGATCATACCTGGATTACTCGAACGATACCGCCGATCCGGCGGTGGGTTGGCGGGCAGGCCGCGCCCCGCGCGCGCAAGCGCGGGACGCGGTCACCCATGGCGAATCCCCTCAGAGATTGCCCATGCGGACGTTCTCGCCGGGATCGACCAGGAACTGCGAGACATCGTCACCCAGCGTCTGGACATCGCGTCCCAGGATGTCACAGGTGCCCTTGAAGGCCGCGAACGCCCCGCCACCGGAGATCCGGCGGGCGCGCAGGTTGCCGAGCGATGCGCCATTCTCGGTCAGTTCGCCCTCGATGGTGACCGCCTTGCCGCCCGAGTAGGCACCGCCTCCGGGGGCATACACGTCCGTGATCTCGATCACCAGGACCTTGCCGGAGGCCCCATCGACCGACCCGTTACTGGGCTCAATCGTGATATTCCGGGCCGCACTGAACTCGGTAATGAACTGCTGCAGCTTCTCCTGCAGCCGGCACTCGTCGAGCACCGCATCCCGAACATCGCCGCGGTTCGCGAACTCGATGGGTGTTTTCAGCGTGACCTGCTGGGCCGGATAATCCTCGGTCGATTTCTCGGCCTCGGCCGGATCCGCGCCCCGTTTCTTGGAACAGGCGCCGAGGACGAGCGCGAACGTAAGCAGGACAAGACCGAACAGTGTGAGTTTCCTGTTCATCGGATGATTCCCTGTTGTTTGAGTGGTTCCGGGTGGCCCGCCGGTACAATTCCGACCGGCCGCCTCCCCGAGGGCCGAGATTAGGGGCGCCAGCCCAGGAGTGCAAGAATGGGCGCTTTTGGACCCGGGGCACCGTAACCGGACACAATGCCGCATCCGCCGGCTGGACTGGAGTTGCCGACCCATGGACGCGAGCGCGTTGCTGAATACCCCTGTCATATTGACGATCGCCGCCGTGGCGGTCCTGCTCATCATCTGGCTGCTGGTGCGTGCACTGCGGCGGCGCGCTGCCCCGCCGCCGTATGCGCGCCGTGCGGCCCTTTTGGCAGCCCCTGAGCGGGCGTTGCTGGCCGGCCTGCGATACGCCGTCGGCGAACAGGCGATCGTGCTGATCAAAGTCCCGATGCGCGACGCGCTGACCCCGCGGCCCACGCTGCGGCGTGGACAACAACGCAAGGCACTCGCCAGATTGGGGGGGCGCCGGTTCGATTTCCTGTTGTGCGCACCGGACGATACCCGGCCGTTGGTAGCGATCATGGTCGAGCGCGAAACGGGCAAGCGCGCCCGCAAGTCGCGTCAGTTCATCGACGATGCCTGCGCGGCGGCCGGCCTTGGCCTGCTGCGCCTCGACCCGGACCAGCGTCACTCCGTGGAGGCGCTGCATGACGCGCTCCGGCACTGGCTCGAACCCGCACCCGCCGACCCTCGCGCGGATCCGCTGCTCGAGGGCCGGCGCGAACCGATCCTGGACCTGCCGGACGACGATTAGAATAAAACCGTTCGGGCTCAGAAACCGATAATCACTGGCTCGACCAGGCGTTCGAAATCGCTCCAGGGCACATACATGACCTCCGTGCGTGCCCGCGTTGAAGGCGATCTCGTCGCTGGCCGCGAGATGCCTGGAAACGAAGGTCTCCATGCCGAACAGGTTGCCGAATGGCGGCATCGCGCCGACCTCGCAGTCGGGAAAGGCGCGGCGAAACTCCGCCTCGCTTGCAAGCGCGAGACGCCCGGCGCCCAGCGATCGCGCCAGACGCTCCAGATCAATCTGATCCGTTGCCGGCAACACGGCCAGCGCCAACCGATCATCGACGTTGATCGTAACCACCTTCGCGAAATGGCGACCCGGCACGTGGGCCTCGGCCGCGACCTCCTGGGCGGTAAATGCGGCCGGATGCGGGGCCAGTCGATAATGAACATCGTTTTCGTCGAGAAAACGCCTGATACGCTCCACGGTCATCACTGCTCTCCGGGACTCTCGGGGCCCCATGGCCTTTCACCCGGAGCATAGTCCGGATTGGTGGCCGCGGAATCCCCGGGCGCCCCGTCGATCCTTGTCGATCAGGCCGCGTAACCCTCGGCCAGGTAACCACGCGGATGCATCTGCTGCCAGCGCCAGGCATCCGCGCAGATCCGGTCGATGCCGTATCCCGCGGTCCAGTCCATCAACGCCCGCGCTCGCGTCGGGTCGGCATAGCACGACGCGACATCGCCCTCGCGCCGCGGACCGATCACGTACGGTATGGTGCGACCACTGGCGCGCTCGAACGCCCCGATGATCTCCAGCACGGAATACCCGCGTCCGGTCCCGAGATTCACGGTCAGGACGCCGCCGTTGGCATAGTCCCCATCGGGGTGCAGCAGCGTGTCCAGGGCGGCGATATGGCCGCGCGCCAGATCGACGACGTGGATATAGTCCCGTACACCGGTCCCGTCTGGGGTCGCGTAATCTCCGCCATGCACCTGGACCCGGTCGAGTTGTCCCGCAGCGACCTGACTGACGAATGGCAGAAGATTGTTCGGGATATCCTGCGGCGATTCCCCGATCATGCCGCTGGGGTGCGCGCCACCCGGATTGAAATAGCGCAGAAGCGCCACACGCAGCGCGGGCACCGCCCGCTGGAGGTCGCGCAGCATCTCCTCGTTGACGAGCTTCGTGCGCCCATAGGGATTGGTCACGGACACCGGCGCGTCCTCGGCCACCGGTACCCGTTCGGGGACACCGTAAACGGTCGCCGAGGAACTGAACACGAAAGTCCCGACACCGGCGTCCGCCGTCGCCTGGCAGAGTGTGATCAGGCCCCCGATGTTGTTATCGAAATACCGTAACGGCAGAGAGACGGACTCGCCGACCGCCTTGAGCGCCGCGAAGTGAAACACCGCGTCCACCGCTTCGCTCGCGAAGACATCCGCCAGCGCATCCCGATCGCGGATATCGACCGGGTAAAACGTCAGCGTGCGCCCGGCAATCACCTCGACCGCCCGCAGCGCGGCCAGCGAACCGTTGCAGAGATTATCGACGACCACGACCTCGTGCCCTGCCTGAAGCAGTTCGACACAGGTGTGGCTGCCAATGTAACCGGCACCGCCGGTCACCAGAATACGCATATTGCCCCTGCCCGCACCGCGGGTGCCGTAGACCGGTCCACTCGTTACAAGTGTCCGCGCAGATCTCTTACATAGACGGCGGTCTGCATCCCCGCAAGGTGTAAAGCCGATTGATCGTATCCGGCCGGCAAAAACCCGAGTCCCGACTATACTCGGGGGCACATCGTCGCGACCTCCCGGCACGGGGAGGTCGCGCGTGCGGGATAGTGGTTCCACAGCAACACGTTCTTGATCAGGATGGGCCTCCATGAGCTGGATTTTCTGGACCTCGGCACTGCTGTTCGCATGGGTGTACTTCGGTTATCCCGCGACCCTCGCCGTATGGGCACGCTCGCGTGCACCTGCCGACGGCGATCCCGCTCATCGCCCGACCGTCTCGGTCGTGATCGCGGCCTGTAACGAGGCGCGCTGGATCCGGGAACGCATCCACAACGTACTGGATGCGGATTACCCGCCTGACCGACTCGAGCTGATCGTGGTCTCGGACGGTTCCGACGACGGCACGACGGAGATCGCCCGGAGTATTGCGGACGAACGCCTGCTCGTACTCGAGGTGCAGCCGCGGGCCGGAAAGTCGAACGCGCTCAATCAGGCGATGCTGCATGCCACCGGCGAGGTCGTCGTGTTCTCGGACGCCAATGTGATCTTTGACGCCGATGGCATCGCGCGCCTGGCCGCCCATTTTGCCGACCCGGCCTGCGGCGCCGTTACCGGGCGTGTGGAATTGCAGGCACTGGAATCGCAAGAACCCCTCGGCGAGGGCGCCTACATGCGCCTGGAGCGTTTTCTCCAGGAGCGTGAATCGCGCGTAGACACCGTGGTCGGCACCGATGGGGCAATGTTCGCCGCGCGCCGCTCGCTGGTGCCATTGCTGCCGCGTAATCTGATCCTGGACGACTTCTTTATCGCCATGCACATCGCCGGGGCCGGATATCGCGTGCGTTACGAGCACGCAGCACGGGCCGTCGAACTCGTACCGGCCTCGGTGGAACAGGAGTTCCGGCGCAAGGTGCGGATCGCGGCGGGCTGTTTCCAGGTCCTGCCGCATCTCGGATTCCTGTGGCGTCCATGGCGGCGGCCCGTGCTCTGGTGCCTGTTCGTCTCGCACAAGCTCCTGCGCTGGCTGACGCTCGCGTTTATGACAGGGATGTTCATCGCCAGCATCGCGCTTGCGGGCGATCCGTTCTGGCTGGCCGTGGCAGCCGCCCAGGGCGTCGTCTATACGCTGGCCCTGATCGGTTGGCGTGTACCCGCGAGTCGGCGATATTTCGCGATTTACGTCCCGTACTACTTCACGGCAGTGAATATCGCGTTCGCGTTCGGACTCTGGCGACAGCTTCGTGGGGGACAAAGTGCGACCTGGCAGCGCGTCGACCGGGGCGACGTTCCGCAGAGCTGACCCAAACTGACCTTTCAGGTCTTCGCCGGGTGCGAGGGTTTGACGGCTTCACGATGGCGGGCGACCGCACGCCGGATTACTCCAAGCGGGGCCGGCGGATAGTGTTCTCCGCTCTTTTCCTGTTCGATTCCCGGAAGCACATGTCCATCGATGATCGCATCGACGACCTCGGCCAAGCCCTCGGAACCGGCGCGATTGATGCGCGCCATCGAATGCCCGAACGTCTCTCCCGGCACGAGCTGCACCCGACGCTGCAGTAATACCTCGCCGCCATCGATCCGGCTCGATACCCGGTGGATCGTGTAGCCGAAATGATCGAAATCGCCCGCCGCCAGTGTCCAGACCGGACAATCCGATCCCCGGTACAGCGGCGATATGCCGAGATGTCGATTCAGGGCACCGAAACGCGGGATTGTGTAGAGCTCACGCTGCAGGACTGGAGCGCCGGCGACCAGGATATAATCGGGCTCCTGTGCGCGCAGAAACGCCAATGACCTGCGGTGATGCAGGTCATCGGTGTCGTGAACCGTTACAGCGGACCGTAGACGTTCGATCGCGTCGGCATCAAGCTCCGGGAAAGGGATATGCTCGCCGGATGGATACCGTGACTGCAGCGCCTTCGCGGCCAGCAGGCCAGCGACGTAGCGCGGACCGTGTTGGCGCCACAGGCGGCGCAGAACCGTCCACTGGTTCTGCAGCGGGCGCCGATGAGCATTCAGTACGGTCGTAACCTGACCACGTTCCAGCAGATGCTTCACCAGAAACCAGGCCTCGGGAAGATTCCCGGTGGTTACGACCACGAAACGGCCCGTACTGAGTCCTTCGGGATGGACGTTTACACCGCGAACGCTCATTGATCGTTCCGGGCACTGACCCGGATCCGGGGCGCGTCCGACGTGCCGACGGCAGACGGCGTTACGGCCCGGGCCTCCCACCAGTCCGCCAGAACCCTGACGATTCGCTCACCGGCATAACCGTCCCACAGTTCGGGAGTGCGCGTATGAACCGAATTATCCGCCAGTACCGTCTCGATACCCGCCAGGATATCGGCAGTACGACTGCCGACCAGACGGTTCGTTCCCTGCTCGATCGTGATCGGCCGCTCCGTGTTCGACCGCAGGGTCAGGCAGGGCACACCGAGAATGGTGGTCTCTTCCTGGATACCGCCGCTGTCGGTCAGCACAAGACGTGCATGCGCGACCAGATTCATGAAGTCGAGATACCCCGCCGGTTCCAGCAGCCGAATACCGTTCGTCGTAGCGAAGAGCCCATCGAGACCGAAGCTGTTGATGCGCTCTCTGGCTCGTGGATGCACCGGGAAAATAACCGGCATGCGTTCGCCCAGTTGCGCCAGTGCAGTTCCGATCGCACGCAGGGTATCGGCATCATCGACGTTGCCGGGCCGGTGCAGGGTTACCACCGCATACGGGACTGGCCGGCCGTCACCGCCGAGCAGATCCAGTTCCGAGAGCGTGGGTCGGGCCATGGCCTTTTCCCGATGGCGCAGCAGCGAATCGATCATCACGTTGCCCACCCGGTGGATGGTGGCCGGATCCGTGCCTTCACGGTGCAGACACGCATCGGCGATGCGATCCGTGGTGAAGAGCAGATCGACGATTGCATCCGTAGCCCGACGGTTGATCTCTTCCGGCATCGACATATCGCCGCTGCGCAGTCCGGCCTCGACATGGGCTACCGGGATCCCCAGTTTGCGTGCATCGAGCGCGCAGGCCAGGGTCGAGTTCACGTCGCCCACGACGATGACGAGATCCGGCCGATACGACTCGAGCACGGGCTCAAACGCCTCCATGATCCGTGCCGTCTGCCGCGCATGCGATCCCGAGCCCACCTCCAGGTTGACATCCGGTCGCGGCATGCCGAGCTCCTCGAAGAAAAGCCCGGACAACGCCCGGTCGTAGTGCTGACCGGTGTGCACCAGAAGTTGTTCGAACACCGTCAACCCACCCTGTTCGACGTAGTCCTCGACCGCCGCCATGATGGGCGCGACTTTCATGTAATTGGGTCGTGCCCCGACCACGTGTAACAACCGGCACGTTTCGCCACTGCGTTCGTGATAATCGACTGATCCAGCACTCATGCGGAATGCTCCCCCTCAAGCGCGCGTAGTTGTGGCATCAATTCAGTGTAGACGGCATGCAGTTGCCTGCAGCGCGCATCGACGGAGAGCTCCGCCGCGGCATGCGCACGGCCCCCGGCACCCAGACGCGCCGCGAGCATGTCTTCCGTGAGCACGCGCCGAATGGCGGCCGCCAGTGCGGCCGGGTTGTCGGACGGGACCAGTAACCCCGCTATACCGTCAGGCACGACCTCCGGTGTACCACCGACCGCAGTCGCCACGAGCGGTCGCCCAAGCGCCATCGCCTCGAGGGCCACATTGGGAATCCCTTCGGAGCGCGAGGGGAGCACGACCAGGTCGGCGGCAACCAGATAATCCCCGGGAACCGTCGAATGACCGACCAGGTGGACCCGGGTATCCAGATGCAGTCGACGTACGCGATCCGCGAGCCGATTCCGTTCGGGCCCATCACCCACCAACGCGATGTGTAAACGCTGTTCGGGTGGATCGATATCGAGCGCAAGCGCATCGATGAGTACATCCAGACCCTTTTCCGGGCTGAGACGGCCGACCGCCACCGCGAGCCGGTCATGAGGTTCGAGACCCAACTGACCGCGGACGTCGGCGACACTGCTCGTTGACATCATCGCCGGCGCATTCATATCGACCGCGTTGTGGATCACACGACTGCGTCCACGCGTCAGGCGAGCCAACAGTCTGTGTCGCTGTGCCTCGGCCACGAAAACGCTCCGATCCGCAAACAGTCGCGCGAAGTCCTCGACCACGTTGTACACGCGGACCCGCCAGTTCTCCGCCGTTGCACCATGACTGAAACACACCCATGGCAGTCGCCGACGAAACCGCAACCACGCACACAGGACCGCGGGCTTGAAACCATGCGACTGCAGTATATCGATCCCTTCGCGCCGGACGATCGCATCGAGTGCGCGTGCGAGAGCGAAATACCCGCGGCCCTTCTGGGTGACGAACTCCAGATTCACGCCGGCCGCGGCAGCCGCCCTGATGAATGCATCGACCTTCGGATCCTTTTCCCCGGTGCGGAAGTTGACCAGATGGAATACCAGATCCGATCCGCTCAGATACCGGATGAACTGCAGGCAACCCTTGACCGGTCCCGCATCGATCGTCCGCGCAGCCACCAGCACGAGCACCCGGACCGGACGCCCCGGGCGTTCAGCATCCGTTACCGCCATAGACGCCTCGCCAGACCGGTCCGGCGCAAGCCGCATGGCCGATGTAGCGGCCCGCCGATTGTTCGAAAGTCCCGTGAGTCCCATCATCAAGTCCCAGTTACGATACTTCGGCCACGGGACTGATCATCCACGGATTCTGAATCCGTATCCCGGTGTCCGGCGGTCGGCCGTGGTGCCATATACCCGTGCGCGGCGAGGCGTGCACCCGCTTCCTTTTCGATCGCCGCGATATCCGAATCTCCAAGACCGCCAAGCGCATCTTCGTTCATGTCCCTGATGGGTTCGACTACCCCGTGGACATGCCAGCTCCGTGTCAGGATCTCTGGCGGCAGCGATGGCAGTTCCAGAAAGTCCGTGATCGTCTGCAGCACTTCAGCGGGACGCGCAACCAGATCTTCATAATAAATCGTCAGCACATGCGTTATGCCCTGACTGTCCGCAACGACCGTCTCGTCGGAAACGCGCCACTGGCGCGCACACAGCTCCATCGGATAGCGTTGGCCCTGATACGGACCACCCCAGCGCGATACATTGGCCTTCCGATGAATACCCGCTGCCACGGCGTAACCGTTGCGCACGATGTAGATAAACCGTGCCGGACGGAAATGCGCGGCCAGAAATGGCATTCGCGCCGCGTTCGCGATCGATTTCTCGACAATATTCGGTCGCCCTTTAGGCGCCCAGATCGACCATTGCCGACGAATTCGCTTGGCAAGATGTGCGTCCCGCACCGGATCCAGTCTCATCTGATCCATGCACTGTGCCCAGTTCCTGGGCCAACCGAACTTCTCCGGATACGGCAGTGCATCGCTCAGGTAGACACCTTCGGTCGGGAGGCCGCCGATGAGCGGGTGCTGGCGCAGAATATTCGCCAACAGTGTCGTACCCGAGTTATAACACCCAATAATAAAAATCCACCGATCGGGTGAAAGGTCGCGCCCGAACGGGAGCAGCGCCCGTTGGACCGCCGGCTGCATCGCGACACGGTCGCGAATCCGAAAAGGCAGGTTGCGGACAAATCCGCGCAACGATTCCATTTGATCCCCCTGAATGTGACCTGTTTCTCGAGCCACGCCGCATGTCGTTGCTACGGACTGAGAATAGTTCAACAGCGGCACTTCGACCTGAAAGGTACGCGCGATTTCCGGCTTCCGGTCCGTTCGACCACCGCCCGGCAGCGCCCCATCACTCCAACAGCGTCCAACCGAACGTCTGCAGGGCCCGTCGTCAGCCCTGTCGCAGCCACTCCACGGGCGCCGAACCGAAACGCTGTCGCAGTTCACGCAACTCGTCCGCGTAGAGCGCTTCGAGCGCGACCCGAAATCGTTCAGGCAATGGGAAGCTCGGGTTTCGATTGACCACATCCGTCAGCGGCATCGTGGACCAGTCAATATCGGTATCAGCACCAATATGAACAAGGATTCTTTCCATAAGACCGCGCGGATTGGAATCGATTTCGTCGAAAAACCCGACCAGCAACTGTTCTTTCGGGAAGTACCGCGTCCACTGATCGATCGTGCGACAGTAATGCCCCTGCAGCATCCCCCGCGGATAGGCTCCCTTAGGGTGCCGTTCCGGCCGATAGGCCCACTCTTTCTCGAAGTACTCATAGAACTCGCGATCATCCAGATCCTCCAGGCGGCACCCCTTCTCCGCCGCCACCTTCGACAGCGTTCGCCGCGCGCCCGACCAGGCCCGATCGACCGGATGGCGAACCATGAGGAACAGACGGGCATTCGGCATGAAACGGTGTATCAGTCGGATCCTGTCCGGCCGCAGCAGCGTATAGGATGGCGTGATTTCACCCGTGACGGTCGATGGATCCTTTCCGTGAGCAAAAAGCGAGCAGTAGTACGACACTCGACAGTGATTGAACGAGTAATCGAAATAATGGGTCTCCTTGATCCCCGGCATAAAAACGCGCGGATGACGACTCAGATTCCTGAACAGCCATGTACTGCCTGCCTGTCCCGAACCGATACCCAGAAAATCGGGGAATCGAAGATTGCCAGGATAGCGGCAACGCAACGATCGTTCCGCTGCATAGACGGGCACCTTCAGGGGGCGCAGATACTCTTTTACAGGTCTCATGGTCGGGCCTCTTCATCACCTGACCACTCCCCTGAGGCCATTCGATTTCGATTCGCATCGCCTTTATGGCGTCACCTATGCGATTGGTGGCAATTCCGCGTGGTACGCGATCCATTCCGATTACGGCCTTAACCCGTCAGGGATTCAGCCGTCCGAAAATCCATTTGCGCACATGGAAGGCTTCCGCGTAGCCGTCCGGTGCGGCGCACTCCATACCCCGTAACCGCATAAGTCCGTTGAAGGTATCAGCGGTAAACCATGCATGGTCTTTCTGACTCGGAAAACACTCGACCAGCGTTTCGACTTTCGCGTTTCTCTGAGTTTCGGTGATCGGCATGTAGCAATTCGGCACACCCAAATCACCATCGTATTTCGGGATCTCGTACTCGAGAACCAGGTGGTCGCGGAAAGTATTCCACGTGAGATCCGAAATGGTCCGATGATCCTGATGGCGGTCGTCCCGATAATGCGTGAAGACGATATCCGGCGCCACATCGCGTTTCAGCACCTCGAATCGGTCTTTTATGGCTGCGCCATCCCAGGGAAAGTAACCGTCACGGAACGACTCGACAATGACGCTCCGTTCACCGGTATTGGTCAGAATACGTGCCGCCGCCAGCCGAGTCTCCGCCGCGCGACGCTCGTTGCCGCTGAACACGAGCCAATGGACCGAGATCCCCGGACTGGCGTCGATCAAGGCCATCAGGGTACCGCCGCAGCCGATTTCGATATCGTCACTGTGGGCCCCGAGGCAGAGAATCGTCCGTGGTGCGGCGGTCAGTCCCAGCATGGCTCCGTACTCAACCGCCCGCGTCAACGATACTGAGAAGCCCCGTACCACTGCGCACGGGCGCGTGCCGCCAGACCTCCCACGGCCTGGAATCGCTTTCGTGCAGAGCATCGAATTCCTTCTTGTCCTTGAAGGTATCCATCGCTCGCCAGAAGCCGTCGTACTCCAGACACATCAACCGGCCTTCGGCGATCAACCGGCGGAACGGCTCTTCGACCAGCTCTTCTCTTGCCTGGATATAGTCGAATATCGTATTTCGCAGGATGAAAAAGCCACCATTGATGCGTATCGCGTCATGCAGATACTCGATTCCCGTGACCCGACCGTTCGAATCGGAACGGACGCCCGACAGGCTGTTGGATGGCCGCACGGACACGAAACAGGCGACGGCATCCGAACGCCGGAATCGTTCAATATATGTGTCGAGCGGAAGGTCGCTGAGGCCATCGCTGTAATTGGCCAGAAACATCTCGTCATCGACGACCCAGTCCTTCACCTGCATAAGACGCTGTCCGATGTTGGCGGTCAGTCCCGTATCGACAAAGCTGATCCGCCAGCGCTGGATATCCTCTCCGTGCAGTTGTATATGACGGCCATCGTCGCTCAGGGTGAAATCGTTCGAGAGCGCATCCTTGTAATCGAGGAAAAATTCCTTGATCAGCCGTCCCTGGTAGCCGAGACAGAGAACGAATTGCTCGTGACCATAGTGCGCGTAATAACGCATCAGATGCCACAATATCGGCCGATCTCCGATCGGCGCCAATGATTTCGGTATGGTTTCGGAGAACTCACGCATGCGGGTACCGAATCCGCCGCAGAAAAGTACGACTTTCATGACCTGATCCCCTGGTTCATGCGAACATCGCCACCGTGGATTTCGATCGCAACAGCGCGTCCTGTTCCGTCCGCAGACGATCGCAGAGACGTTCGTCCGGAAGTTCGATATCAGCATAGGTCAAGGCGGTGTCCTTCGCGACGTCACGCCCCAGGACACAATCAGCCGATACCCCCATGGGCAAGAGGTTTTCTGATCTCGCGTCTGCGTAGTTCTCCAGCAGTGCATAGCAGCAATAACCGCCGATTCCGTCCAGGGTTTCGCCCGCCCGCAGGTCACGCTTGGCGACGGCCACCGCGTCGGCCACCGGCCTGCCCTGCGGCGTGACGGCCGCATCACCCATCAGGGCGGCACGCGCGACCGTATTGGGGACCTCCAGGTGCGGAAGGTGGAAGGGCGTATAAAACGCGTACAGTGGTCCGTCTCCCATTTTCAGGTAGCGCAGATAATCGGCGCGGACGGGATCGTCGGTCCGCCCGAGGACGAACGCACCATTGGCTGGTCTGGCTCCACAGAGAAAGTCGACCATACCGCCGTCAATGAGTTTGTCGGCATAGTAGGCCGGCGCTGCGTAGACATCGTCGAGACCCGGTCCGTACATTCCGCGTCTGGCAACACCGAATCCGGAAGCATTCGCCAGGACGGCGAGTTCCATCGACAGCTTGGTACCGTCGGCGAATGAGGTCATCGCCTCGGCTTTCTGGTTGTTGCGGCGTGCAAAATCCGCCTGCGTCGTCGGATTCCGGTAACGGTCATAGAGTCCCTTGAGATTACCCGCGACAACGGGTTCAAGCCCGATCGAGCGCACGAACCGCAGCATATTCATGGCGACACCGGGCTCGTCGCCATCGGTATCGGTGAACACGACGCCGGCCCGGTCCGCGTACTGACGGAGAATCGGCCCGACCGTCGCGTCCATCTCGGCATTCACCAGTACGACGTGCTTGCCATGACGGATCGACTCCAGTGCGACCCGGGCACCATATTCGATCGTCCCCGTCGCCTCGATCACGACATCGATATCCCGACAGTTCCACACAACAGCCGGATCTTCGGTAACCGCGTATTCACGCGCGAAAATACTGCGCTGGAGGGCGGTCGGGTCGGTTACGCACCGGGTCCATTCGACACCCGCCCGGTGATACGCCGCCTCGGCATGAGCAAGCGTGCGGTTCGCGACCGCGACCACGCGCAGCCCAGGTACGGCGGTAATGATCTGATGGACGATATGCGCGCCGCTGAAACCGGCGCCGACGACGCCCACGCGCACCGGGTTATCGGCTCGGACACGCTCCGCGAGCGCGCTGTCAACAATGATCATTCAGATCTCCCTGGTCTACTAGACCATGATTCCGGGCACCGCGGTCGCGGCGAAATCGGGCCAGCTACGATCGGCCTCGGAAATCACGACGGGCTCGTGCGGCCAGTCGATATCGAATGCCGGATCGTCCCAGCGCACGCCAGCCGCGGCCTGCGGAGAATAAAAGGCGGACGTGTGATAATAGATCTCGGCATCGTCCGAGAGTGTCATGTAGCCCTGCGCGCAACCCGCCGGGACATACAGCGCACGGTGGTTCTCCTGGGTGAGCTCGACACCGAACCACCGGCCACGCGCCCGCGAATCCGGGCGCAGATCGACGATGACGTCAAACACCGCTCCGCGTGGACATCGGATCAGCTTGGTTTCGGCATGAGGAGCGCGCTGATAGTGCAGCCCGCGCAGCGTTCCACGTGCGTAACTGACACCGATATTCGTCTGATGCACGGTGGTATCCAGACCGTGTTCCGCCAATTCGCGCTCGCACCACAGCCGAGCGAAAAATCCGCGCTCGTCCTCGATCCGCTGCGGCTCGATCACGAAGGCCCCGGGTATCGGGGTTGCCGTGAATTCCATACCTCTTCTCCCTCAGCCGGCCACCGCCGCCATCCCCGCCCGCCAGCGCAGCGTCTCATCAAGATCGCCGGTGGCGATCCGTTGCTGGAGCTGGGCGATCCGTTTATAACGCGGCCCCTCATAATCATCACGATCCAGCCCGATGCGGCGGTAGCCCTCGTAGAGTTCGAGCACACCTTCGCGGGCTGTCCACTGCGGCATATAGTCCGGAAATGCCGTCGCAAAGCGGTCGAAACTGACCCGGTAATCGCGTTTATCCGGCTCGGCCCCACCCGCGAACGCGAGTTCGCATCCCGGAACGACGTCGCGCACCATCTCCGCGAGCTGGCGCACGCGATAGTTTTCATGGCTGGCGCCGATATTGAATGCGCGGTTATGCACCACATCGCGCGGCGCCGCGAGGACCGCCAATACGGCACGTGAAATATCGGCGATGTGAACGACCGGCCGCCACGGGGAACCGTCGCTCTTCATCAACACCTCACCGGTCGTATACGCCCAGGCGGTCAGGTTATTGATGACGACATCGAAGCGGATCCTGGGTGAAAGCCCGTACGCGGTGGCATTACGCATGAAGACCGGGCTGAAATCCCCGTTCGCCATCGCCGATACCTCACGCTCAACAAGCACTTTCGATTCGGCATACGCCGTCACCGGGTTGAAGGGTGCGCTCTCGTCCAGCGGGGTGTCGCCACCGGCACCATACATGCTGCACGATGAAGCAAAGACGAAGCGGCGGACCCCACACTCGCGACCAAGCTCGGCAAGTCGGACCGATGCCCGATAATTGATATCCCACGTCCAATCAGCGCTCAGATCTCCCAGCAGGTCATTGGACAGCGCCGCAAGATGAACGATCGCATCGACCCCTTCGAGATCCGACGCTTCGATATCGCGCACATCCTTGATCACTTCGCGATCCGGCAAGCGCGGTGCGGGCCCATAAGTACTGGCCCGATAGAGATCGCTGTCGATCCCGACCACGTCGTAGCCGGAATCCATCAGCATCGGCACCATGATCGTGCCGATAAACCCTTTGTGTCCGGTAACGAGAACACGCATTTTGTCACTACTCCCGACTCGATTTCTGGCCTGTTCATCCTGGCCGTCAGACAAGGTCTTTTGGCGCCTCATCAAATACCTGAAGCTTCGGGATCGGAATGATCCATTGTCCACCCCAGTCCCGAATAAATGCAGTTTGCCGCCGGATCTCTTCCTGCAGATTCCATGGCAGTATCAACAGGTAATCCGGGCGCGCCGCGCGGATCGCATCCGGATCGAGAATCGGAATACGAGTCCCTGGTGTATACCGTCCCTGCTTGTGCGGACTCCGGTCGACGGTGAAATCCAGGAAGTCCGTCCGAATCCCGCAGTAATTCAACAGCGTATTCCCCTTCCCCGGCGCTCCATAACCCGCAATTCTCTTGCCGCGCTCTTTCGCTTCGATCAGAAATGACAGAAGCCGCCGCTTTGTCTCGTGTACCCGTTGGCCAAAAACGGAATATGTCGACAGGCAGGACATGCCGTATTCCGCTTCACGTGCCCGCATTTCCGCGACGCGCCGCGAAATCGGCCGGCCTTCGTCTTCCTGGTGTCGTGCATATATCCGCAGCGACCCACCGTGTGTCGGAAGGTCCTCGACGTCGAACAATGCAAGACCATGGGCGCTGAAGATCCGTTCAACCACCATGAACGAGAGATACGAGAAATGTTCGTGATAGATCGTGTCGAACTGATTGTTCTTCATCAGCTGCAACAAATGCGGAAACTCCAGAGTGATCACACCACCGGGTGCCAAAAGCACACGCATACCGGCGACGAAATCATTGATGTCCGGAACGTGTGCAAGGACATTGTTTCCGACCAGTAGACACGGCTGTCCATAAGTCTCCGCGAAAGCCCGTGCCGTCGTCTCGCCGAAGAATTCGGCCGTCGTCGGCACTCCGCGTTCGCGAGCCACCGCGGCGACATTCGCGGCCGGGTCGATTCCGTGCACGGGGATCCCATGATGAACGAAGTGTTGCAGGAGGTAGCCATCGTTGCTGGCGATCTCGACCACGAGGTTCTGATGACCAATTCCAAACCGTTCAATCATCGTCTCGGTATATCTACGCGCGTGTTCGATCCATGAATCGGAATAAGACGAGAAGTACGCGTAATTCGAGAATATTGCCGTTGGGGATACATACTCTTCGAGCTGGACCAGCAGACACTGGTCACAGAGCCATACGTGCAACGGCCAGAACGACTCCGACTCGTTCAGGCGACCCGGTTCAATGTGATTCTGGGCCAGAGGCGAAAGGCCGAGGTCGACGAACGTCGTCGTGAGCTCGGCATTACAGAAACGGCAATGGGGGTTGCGTTCCGGGGCCGAGAAGGCCGCGAACTCGCGCTCGGTCCCTGTAACCACGGCTGGGGTCGGACTCTCCGCAGCGTACATTTCGGATTGGCCTGACATCACGCTGACGCTCCGGATCGGGGACGCATAAGTCCGACCAGATCGGTCGCGAGGTCGGCCCGGCCCCAATACATCATGTGGAAGATATGCCCAATGATTCGCAGTCGCTCACCGGGGGAGAGCGGATATGCGAGCGCACGGCGGAAATACCCGCCGTACAGACGCCAGTTCGGTGCGACAAACCGGTTACCCGTATTGCCCCAGAAAGTGGCTTGCCGTTCCGTATCGGCACGGTCCCAACTGCTCGCGTCGGTGTGCATCCGGCGATAGAACAACACGGGATCCAGCGCCATGAACTGCCCGAGCAGGGTCAACTCGGCCATCATTCGGGTATCGGCCGCCGGCATCCGGCCATTGCCCATTAGTGAGGTGCGTCCGAGTACATCCCGGCGCATGAGCCCGTAGATGACGTTGGTCAGGCCGACCTGTTTGAAGAACGCACGGAAACGTACTGACGGCCGCGGGTCACGGAGATCGAGATTATCGTCATAGTCACTGGTGACCCGTCCGTCGGCATCGATCAACCGCGTACGGCCGTAGACCAGAACGACACCCGGATTCTCTTCGAGCGCGCGGTAGCACAGCGCATGCAGATCGGGTTCGATCAGATCGTCCGCATTCATCCAGCGGAAATACGGCGCACGCGCCAGCGCGAAGGCGTGGTTATAGTTTCCGGCCGCTCCCAGATTACGCTCGTTGCATGAATACCGAACTCTTCGATCACCTGCGGCAATATCGCGGACAATTTCCGACGTACGGTCGGTGGAGGCGTTGTCGCAGACGATCAATTCAAAGTCATCGAAGGTCTGGTCGAGCACGGAACGTACCGCGGATTCGACATATCGCTCACCGTTATAAACCGGCATACCAACACTGATCGTCGGACGATTATTCCGGGCCATCATGACGGCCGGACCTCCGCACCGGCAGCATGGTGTCCTCCTTGATGGAGAAGACCGGCGATGCTTCGGAACTGCTCTTCGAGGCGCACGCGGTTCGCCTCGACGGCCTGATCTATTCGTGTATAGACGTCCGGCACACGCTCCGCGAGCGCATTGATGCCCGCGATCAGCCGATTCACATCAATCTCATCCAGGGCAAGCACCGGATCCGTCAGGCCCGCGTCGTGCATGACATCGGCCGTTTTCCGGTGGTAACAAACCGAGAACACGGGACGGCCACAGGTCAGCCCCAGCACGGTCCCATGGAAGCGGGTCGGCACAAGCAAGTCGGCCGTACGCAGCAAATCGAACAACTCATCGACGCCTGCGGGGGCATGGACGGGAACTGACTCGCCCGTTCCGGTCTCACGCAAAGCGGCTGCTACGTCCTCGATGACATGTTCATCACCGGGCTGCATCGCATACAAAAACACATCAAAATCGCGGCGGCGCAGTTGGGCGACGGTCTCGGTCATGGTCGCTACATAACTGGCGTAACGGTCGGCATGGGCGTCTGGCCAATAACGTGCGTCATAAACCGGCATCGGGTTGATCCCGATCGTTCGCACGGTATCACTACGGGCGCCGACGTCGGGGCGAAGAGTAAAGGCCAGATCCGGAAAGACATGGCCACGCCTGGAATCCGCTCGAGCGCCCTGCATCAGTTCCCGTGAGGCCTCATCGCGCCACGAGACGTAGGCGGCCAATCGCAGAGCGGTACCCGCGAACAGTCGACTCAACCGCCCCTCGATCGGTCCGGCACCGACGCTGACGAACGCCACTGGCGTTCCCGCAATTCTTGAGACGAGGGCCCACTTCAAAAGCGTCCACGGGTAACCGAACGCGCCCCCGAAATTATCGAGAAATTGATTCGATCCGGTCACCATGACCAGATCGACGCCCCGAGCGAAACGCCACACACGCAGGAGAAAAAGGCACTCGCGTGCGACATCCCGCAACCTCCGTGCGACGACCCGAAGCGGACGGATCAGACGCGCGATCGAACCGCGTGAACGCTTGGGCGAGGGAGTTTCCGGAGAGGATCCGGACGACCCGATTCCGCTGCCTATGGGTTCGGATTGCGCTGAAGAGACTGCCGGATCCGCCACCGCTTCCGAACGTGCCCCGCGCCGGACCGGAAACGCCGCCACGCCGTGGCGATGTGCGGAATCGGCGGGATCCATCGACACCGCTATGGGAACGACACCGGGGATCGTGCGCCGTAACCCCGTAAGTGTTGCCGCGATAATGGACTCATCACCGAGGTTGCGGTTGCCGTAATGGCCGAGTACCGCAATCACGGGTTCCCGACCGTTGTATTTCGTCACCATTCGACCATCTCCAGGGCACGAACCCGGTGTCGGTGCGACCGGAGGATCCCGGTCGCCGCGCCGCTGACGTCGTGCCCACCGGAATGACTGCGTACCGCGGCCCCCGGCGTATCGTGGAGACCGGGGCGTCTCCTCCCGGTGCCGTACTTGTATAGATGCGGCCCGGGGCCTTTGCAATGAAGGAGCAACGCTTTTCGCGGGGTGAAATATTGCCCTGCGGGAAACGGCAACATTGCCTACACTTCGTGTCGAACTGATTCCATTCATACGGCGATCGGAGCAGAAAAAAAGTGACCCTGGAAACGACCCGGATGCAGGCGGACATCGTCGGCACGGAGGCCGCTGATACGCTTGAGTGGCATGAGCGCCGCCTGGCGCTGCCCTTCCGATTCGGCGAATGGCCTCTGTGGACGGCCCACTTCGCGGGCTTGTCGGCACACCCGGATCCGTTCACCACAACGCCTATCGCCGATCCCGGCGCACCCGCGGCAACGCTCGGCGCCCGACGGCATTCGGCCGCCTTTATCTATTCGTGTCCAACCGTGACAGAACTGCCGATCCTGCAGGTGCGCGGCGGCTGGTTGCGCTATGTCGTCAGCCAGTACCCTCACTATTCGGTTGACGTGTCGGGATCGTTCGACACCTACCTCCAGAGCTTCCGGGGCAAAACGCTCTCCACGCTGCGACGCAAAATCCGCCGGGCCGGCGATACCAACGAGCGGCAACCCCTGACGGTCCGCTACGACACGGCCGCGGCATTCGGGGAGTTCTTCGAGCTGGCCGGGCCGATTTCCCGACAGTCGTACCAGCAACGCCTCTTCGGGACGGGCCTCCCCGAGACCGCCGCATTCAGACGGGAGATCGCGGCCAAGGCCGACCGCGGCGACATCATGGGGTTCATCCTGTTTCTGCATGACCAGCCGGCGGCCTACACACTGTGCCCACGGACAGCACCGGGCGTCGTGCTCTATGACCACACGGGGTACGACCCGGCGTGCGAACAGTGGTCTCCGGGTACGGTCCTTCAGTACGCGATCATCGAGGCATTGTTCGCCGACCCCAAAACACGCACCTATGACCTGTGCACCGGCGGCGGGCGCCACAAGGACCTCTTCGCAACCGGGAATCAGCCCTGCGCCAACATTTACTTCCTGCGGATACTGTCCTGGCCCATGCCCGTAGCGCTGGCACACCGGGCAGTACTGCAGATGAGCGCACTGGCGAAATCCGCACTTGAACGGCTGCGGCTACGGGATCGGGTCAAGAAACTGATGCGGCGGTACGCCTGACGCCGGGATTTCACGCAGCGGCGCGTGGGGAACCGCCAAGCAATTCCGAAACGGTCACCGCCTCGAGGCCGCGGGCGGCCATATCGTCCAGCAGACCATCGACAGCCGGAACGGTATACCCGTTCGTATCGTGCAGCAGGATGATATCGCCGCCGCGGTAGCGATGGCGGTGGATATTTTCCAGAATTTCGGCGGAAGAACCTGCCCTATACCCCAACGTTGCATAAATCCCCGCCGTATTCACGCCACAGGCCGCACCATGGCGAGGCTGTAGGCTTGTTGAAGGGTTTCTTGATAGGCCCCCGCCCGGTGAGTTTAAGCGGAGTCTTC
>Ga0136597_1000331_pt1 | contig 22759 bp, 19 predicted proteins | sample AntRauTorcE11898_FD_101385 | JGI IMG/M metagenome (GOLD analysis project Ga0136597, IMG submission 101385) | Saline lake microbial communities from Rauer Islands, Antarctica - Metagenome Torckler E11 #898 | ecosystem: Environmental > Aquatic > Non-marine Saline and Alkaline > Saline | place... | reverse complement strand
TTGGCTATTGCAAACGAGTCTAGACCCTGTAGTTCACTACTGGGTCAAGCGCTTTTTGCATCGTCCGGCCGGTACGTTGACCCCGCTGCGAGGGCCGGCCGATGACTGAAGACACGCTGCCGGGAGTGACTGGAACTCGATGAAGGGTGCGCGAATGTCAATGCGGTTGCTTCCTCACGAAGCCGTCCCGTCACGCACGCCAGAACTCGGGCGTAAACAGCACGAGCAGGGTGAATACCTCAAGCCGTCCCATAAGCATTGCGATGTTCAGGACCCATTTCGGACCATCCCCGAGGCCGTGGAAGTTTGAGGCGACATCTCCCAGACCCGGGCCAAGGTTGTTGATACAGGTTGCCATGGCGGAAAATGCCGTGACCTGATCCAGGCCAAATGCCATCAGGATCAGCATACCGACCGCAAAACAGAGTATGTACGCCGAGAAGAACCCCCAGATACCTTCAATGACCCGGGGCTCGAGCGGACGCCCTCCGATCTGGACGTTGATAACGGCCCGCGGATGGATCAGTTGCCGCAAGACCCGCATGCCCTGTTTGAACAGGAGCACGATCCGGACCACCTTGAGGCCGCCGGACGTTGAACTGGCGCAACCGCCCATGAAACTCGCGAAAATCAGCAGCACCGGCAGGAACAACGGCCAATCCGCGAACGTGGCTGTGGTATAGCCGGTCGATGTCGTTATCGACACGACCTGAAAGGCGGCGTGGAGGAAATCGGTTCCGACGGTTGCGTAGTAGCTGGCCGCGAAAAGATAACCACCCGTGATCAGTGTGACGACGATGAGTACGCCGAGGTACGCGCGGAATTCCTCGTCGTGGAAGTAGGGCGACAGGCTACCCCGGCGGAGGGCCATGAAATGCAGCGCGAAGTTGGTCCCACCCAGTGCCATGAACAGGATCGCGATAACATGAAGTATCGGGTTGTCGAAATGTCCGAAACTCGCATCGTAGGGCGAGTAGCCGCCCGTCGACACGGTCGAAAAACTGTGCGCGACTGCGTCGAAAACGGACATGCCGGCGAGCCAATAGGCAAAGGCACAGATACACGTCAGCCCGAAGTACACCAGCCACAGGAATTTGGCGGTCTCTTTGATCCGTGGCGTGAGTTTCGCGTCCTTGATGGGTCCGGGGGTCTCCGCTCGGTACAACTGCATACCGCCAATGCCGAGCATGGGCAGAATCGCCACCGCCAGTACGATGATGCCCATGCCGCCGAGCCACTGGAGCTCCTGGCGGTAAAAGAGGACGGACAGGGGTAATGCGTCGAGGCCCGTGATGACCGTGGAGCCGGTCGTAGTCAGGCCCGAAATCGACTCGAAGACTGCATCGGTGACGGAAAGCCCCGGCGCGGACATCAGCACCAGCGGCAGGCCACCGGCGGCCCCGAGCACCGCCCAGAACAGGGCCACGATCAGAAAACCCTCGCGCAGACGCAGCATGGAACGGATCTTGGCCACCGGTAGCCAGATCATCGCGCCGGCGGCGAGGATTGCGATCCCGGATATGCCGAATTCCAGCAAACCATCACGGTCCTCCGTGGCCAGCGCAACCAGCATCGGCGGCAACATGGATAGTGAAAACACCATCAGCAGGACGCCGAGGATTCTCTGGACAGCGGCAAGGTGCATAGTGGCGGTGACGACCGGACAGGGAGCGGGAAGTCGAAAGGACCGCAGAGATACCGAAAACGCGCGGGCCAGTGGGTTTTTTCGCGTGAATCTTTACGCAGTTTTTATCTGCCGGCGGAAAGACCGGCCGGCTCCGTCGGGTACTATTTGCGTAAGATGAGGCCCCGCCGGAATCGATGGATCTGAATGCGGATCGAAACACGCTCTGCAAAACGCCCCGGGGCCAGGATCGCGCACCGATGGGCTGAAGCGCTTCGGGTCGGACGCCCGCGCGATCATGCGATTGCCGTGCTCGCGGTCTTCGCATCCGTCGTGCTGTGTGCCGTGCTCGAATCCTGGCTGCCGGTATCGGTGGCGAGCTTTTCGCTGATCTTCCTGTCGGCCGTGCTCGTGATCGCCGTCCGCACGGCACTCGCGTCGGCATTAACGACGGCCGTGCTCGGGTTTCTCGCCTACAACTATTTTTTTACGGAACCCCGTTATACCTTCGAGATCACCCGTCCCGACGAGTTTGTGGCCGTGACGCTGTTCCTCGTGATGGGGCTGGCTGGAGGCAACCTGGCGAACCGGATCCGGCGTCAGGTGAGCGCGCTGCAGGCCACGAATGAGCAAAGCCGGAAGCTGTTGCTCCTCAATGAACGCCTGTCGGCAATCACGAATCCCGCGGCGTTGCGGCAAATGGCGGCCGAGACGGTCGCCGAATTGACCGGTGTGCCGGTCTGCATCGTGCTCGGGAACGATACGAACAACCCCCCGGAGATCGCCGCCAACTCCCACCGCGACAACACCCCTGACGAGACAACCAGACGTCAACTGTTCGCGGCAGGGCGGGAGGACGACCGGAGCGACACCCAGGTTACGGCCCGCGACCAGACACACTGGCATGCCGTGCCCTTGATTGCCGGCGACCGGCACCACGGCGTCCTGGCGCTCCGCCTCGACCGGCTGGATCACGAACCCGTCACCGCCGAACTCCAGCTTTTTGCCGCCTATGCCAGTCAAATCGCGCAGGCGCTTACGCGTATCGGCCTGACGGCAAGCCTTGAAGAGGCCCGGGTAGCGCAGGAAACCGAACGCCTGCGGGCCGCGCTTCTGTCGTCCGTCTCGCATGACCTGAGGACCCCGCTTGCGTCCATGATCGGAGCTGCAAGCAGTCTGCGCGAGCTCGATTCAGGGCTGACGGAATCTGATAAGCGCGAGTTGCTGGATTCGGTCCTGAACGAGGGCCACCGGCTGGATCGTTACATCGAGAACCTGCTCGACATGACCCGGCTTGGCCACGGTGCCTTCACGCTCGAACGGGACTGGGTGGCGCCCGCCGATCTGATTGCCGCGGCGATCCGCCGTACCCGGGAGCAGTTTCCGGACCTCGATATCGTGCATGAGGTGCCTTCCGATCCACCGCTTCTCTACGTGCATTCCGCCCTGGTTGAGCAGGCGATCTTCAACGTGCTGGAAAACGCGGCACGGTTCTCGCCGACGGGATGCCCCGTGGCGATCCGGGTCGCGGCGGAAAACGATCAGCTCGCGATCCGCATCACGGACGAAGGCCAGGGCATCCCGCCGGCGGAGCGTGCCCGCGTATTCGACATGTTCTTCAGCGGAGCGGACAGCGATGGCCAACGCTACGGCAGCGGCCTCGGACTGGCGATCTGTCACGGTATGCTGGCGGCACATGGCGGTTCGGTGCAGGCGTATCCCGGTCCCGGCGATCGTGGCACCACGATCGAAATGTGGCTGCCGATCGTCAACGCGTCGTCCGGCTCGAAAGAACAGGCCGATCCATGAAGCCGGTACGCGATCGCCCGCGGATTTTGGTGATCGATGACGAATCCGCGATCCGGAGATTCCTGCGGATCAGTCTGTCCAGTCAGGGCTATGATGTGGCCGAGGCGAGGGATGTCGATTCCGGGATCGCGCAGGTCGATACGATGGATCCCGACCTGGTCGTACTCGATCTCGGCCTGCCCGGCGGCGACGGGCGGAGGGTATTGGGAGCGATCCGCGAGCGATCGGCGGAACTGCCGGTCATTATTCTGTCGGTACGATCCGACGAGGGCGGCAAGGTCGACGCGCTTGATGCCGGCGCGAACGATTACGTCACGAAACCATTCGGCCTCCCGGAACTGCTCGCCCGTATCCGGCGTCTGTTGCGCAGTGAGGCCGGGCAGGGGCGAGCGGTACCGTTCGACGATGGACGACTTCGGATCGACCCGGAGGCACGCACCGTGACCCTGCAGGGTGGGCCGGTGCACCTGACACGCAAGGAGTACGGTGTCCTGCGGATTCTCGTCGAGCACAGCGGGCGCGTGGTCACGCAGCGCCATCTTCTCCAGCAGGTCTGGGGACCGGCACACGCGGAGCGCACGCATTACCTGCGGATAATCGTGGGACGCCTGCGCCAGAAACTCGGCGACGATCCGACGGAACCGACCTATATCGTGACCGAGCCGGCCGTGGGTTACCGTTTTACCGGAGGATAGGCGATCGGCCAACAGGGGGAATTCTCCTTGTTTCAGGAGATGCCACGAGTGGAAGTCAGGCGGTTATGGCGGTCTTCAAATCGCAGTGCAGCATTGGCCGTGTGGCGGGACTTTATTGCATTGTCTATCTGGAAGCGGTGACTGGTGATCGGGCTGTGCCATAACTCATGGTCGGCTGGCCCTGGCGTACGAAATGGCACCCGGCATACTGAAGCAGGCGCTCTAGCAGCCTGTCGGACTTAGGCTCATCTACTGCGGCAAGTGGGAATCGGCCCATATTCCCGATCCTCCTCGGCAAATAGTCACCACTATTCTCCTCGGATGATCGAAAATCTGGCCTCGATTCCCACTCGCCTCGCTACGATGCCCTAAGTCCGACAGGCTGCTAGTCCACAGTTCGGGATATGCTGGTTATAAGCCCGAATGTTGCACCCATTGTCCAGCGCTGAGAGCGCGCCCACGAGAATACTCGCGGCTCCAGTGAAGGTGACGGCCGCGCCCGGTGCATCACAGCGGCTCGGGCGATGGCTCTTCATCGAATTGTAATGGCAGTTGGGCAGCGGAATACAATTGGCGCGTCGACGCCAAAATGGCAGCCAGAATCAGCTCGGATGGGAGCAGGGGAGAGGTAAGTTATTGATTAATGGCTCCCCGGGACGGATTCGAACCGCCGACCTAGTGATTAACAGTCTTTTCCGATGGTCCTCGCAAGTCGTTGATCGCAGCGCCTTTCCTCTCGTAAGTCACTGATACAAGGCCACCATTTCGGTGAAACCTAGTGACATTGACTGCCATTAGGTACGCATCCATACTGTGACCACCGCTGTGACCAGTATCGCCTTGTGATGCTGGATCACTTGCAAGGCCCGATTAACGGGCGGCAACTGTGACCGGGGGCAGGTGGATGGCCACGCTGTACGAAGAACGGAAAAAGGGACGCAAGGCCGCGAGCGACGCGGTATTCATCAACGAGATCGAGCCGCGCAAGCGGGTGATCTTCGACAAGCACAGGGACGCTCCCAAGGGGTTTGGCCTGCGCGTGACCGACTCCGGGCGAAAGGTTTTCGTTCTCCGCTACCTCACGGACGCGGGGCGGGACCGTCGCCTCGACATTGGGGATCATGGGACCTGGAGCCTGTCGGCGGCTAGGGACTACGCCAGCGATCTGCGCCAGGAAGTAGACCGGGGCGGCGATCCAATCCAGCGCCGTGACGACCAGGCGGCAGAGTCGACCGTTAAGGACGTGTTCGAACGCTACTGCAAGGCCCATGTGGACAAGCTGGCCAGCGGCAAGGCGGTGCGCGCCACGCTTTCCAATCACCTGCTACCTGCACTCGGCAAGCGCAAGATTACGGAAGTTCGCCGACGGGACGTGATAGCCGTCGTGGAGAAGCTGGCGCAGGAAAAGGGCAGGCAGGCGGCGCTGCTGCTGACCTATACGAAAGGGCTGTTTGCATGGGCCGAGGACCGGGAGATCATCGAGGCCAACCCCGTGGCGACGATCAAACCCGGCAAGATCGACAAGGCGCTGTCACCGCGCAAACGGGCGCGCGTGCTCACTGACGACGAGATCCGGGGGGTGTGGAATCGGACGGAACCGCCCGAGGGAATGCACCGGGTAACGCTGCTGGCGCTGCGCATGATCCTGGCGACCGGCCAGCGCCCGGGCGAGGTCTGCGGAATGCGCCGGAGCGAGATCGATGGTCGCTGGTGGCGGATTCCAGCCGAGCGGCGCGGCAAGACCGAGGACGAGCACGCGGTCCCGCTGACTGATACGGCGCTGGCGATCATGGAGGAAGCCGGTGGACAGGATTATGTGTTCTCCGCGCGCGGTGGCCCGGTCGAGGTTGCCGCGATTGGCAAGGCGGTGAAGCGGTGCGCGAAGGCGCTCGGGAATCAGGCGAAGGGGGCCGAGGGGCACTGGCGACCGCATGACCTGCGCCGGACCATGCGAACCGGGCTGGCGGCGGCAGGGGTTTCCGAAACGGTCGCCGAGGCGGTGATCGGTCACGTCCGCAAGGGCATCACCGGCGTCTATGACCGCCATCGCTACGATGCTGAAAAGCGCGCCGCTATGGAGGCATGGGATCGGCGCTTGCAGCGTATCGCTGCGGGCGAGGATGCCGGCGAGGACAACGTGACGAGCATCGCGGAGGGTCGAGCATGAGTCAGACGGTCGGCCCGCACCTGGATCTGCATGACGACCACGGCTACCTCCGGCTCGGCGCGTTCGTCAATTGGCATCTCCGGTTTCCGGGGCTTTTCCCGAGCGGCGAGTCCATGAACGTCGAGCAAAAAGCAGAGGCCCTGCTCGGTCACTTCTCCGAACTGGAGCGAAAGCCCAAGGCCCCAAAGGGCACGCCAAACCGAACACAAGCGAACCTGATGGCCTTGGAAATCGTTACCCACTACCAGCGGCGTGACCAGGCGATGCCGCTGGTGGTCGAGCGTCTACTAGCTAAGGCGCTCGGGTTCGACCCCGAGGACATGCCCGACCCACGCGATCACTACATTGAAGCACCGAAGCGCTCGAAAAGTGGATCGAAACGTGATCTCGCACTTTGGATCGAGGCCGAGTATCGGGCAGAGCATGGCGAGCGCAAGAGCGAGAATTCCGTTGCCAAAGCGGTCGGCGTCGAGCGCGCGACCGTGCGCAACTGGCGCAAGGACCCGGAATACTGGTATGGGGTGAAGGTACTCGCGGCCGGACTCAAGCAGGAACCCGCCCCGCCCCCCTGGGAGTAGCGCATTAGCGCTGCTACCAATTTCGACCCACCGAGTTGCTCGCCATGATGGCCTCGCACTGACACACGAGGTCACAACATTGCGCGAAGTACTCACCACACCGGAACTGGCCGACTACCTGTCGATCAGTGACCGGACTCTAATCCGCTGGCGCGTAAAGCGCGTCGGACCTCCCTGGACAAAAGTCGGGCATCACGTTCGCTACCGTAGGGCGGACGTAGATGCTTGGCTTGAGTCTCAGCGCCGCGAGCCGGTGCGGGAGGCGGCGGAATGAGTGCCCCCAAAACGAAAGCGCCGGCCCGAGGGGGAAGCCTCGGGAACCGGCGCGGAAGCACAGAGCAAGCGGCAAACTGCGAACAATATTCTAGCATTGCCGAGCACGTCCGCAACGTGCGGCACGCGCTCGCCTACGCCGGTCGGGGAATGCAGGTATTCCCTGTCAACGGCAAACGCCCGCTGATCCACGACTGGCCGAATCGGGCAAGCACCGACAAGCACATCATCCGCGACTGGTGGAGCGCATGGCCGGATGCTGGCATCGGCGTTGTGACAGGCCCCGTCAGTGGCGTGCTAGTGCTCGACCTAGACACGCCCGAGGCGGTCCAGCATGTCGCCGAAATCGGCGCACCGACCACACCAGTAGTCAAAACCCCGCGCGGCTGGCACTTGTGGTACAGGTTCCCCGACGGGTTCGAGCACTCCACGACACGGGCCAATGTGTTGGCTGTACCTGGTGGAGATACCCGAGGCGCTGGTGGCTTTGTGGTGGCCCCGCCGAGTCCGCACGCCGAAGGCATCTATAGCTGGGCGCGTTCGCTTTCCGATCATCCGCTGGCCGATCCGCCGGATTGGTTGATCGACGCCCTCACGCCCGCACAAACCGCACAGTGCAGTGGACCCGCACCGGAAGTCCGGTGCGCGGATCGGTACGCGCTGGCGGCATTGCAGGGCGAATGCGCGGAACTTGCCAACACGTCCGCAGGTGGACGCAATCACAGGCTGAATACAGCCGCATTCAAACTGGCGCGATTCGTCACCAGCGGCACGCTTTCAGCGGACGACGTAACCGCCTCACTGACCGATGCCGCCATCCGGGCGGGACTCCCTCAGAACGAGATTGTGCCAACCCTCAGTTCCGGTCTGCGCGCCGGTATGGAGGTGAGTGCACATGGCTGAAATCCACGATCCCACAACGGACGCAACGCAGGCGGAAGGTTCGCGGCGAGTTGCCGCAAAACCCGAGGCCGGGGAATTGGCGCAGGCATCGATTCCGGTAGAGGGCGGTCGGCTGCCCGAGGTGGTAAGCGCAGTCGAGCAAGGGCTGATCCGATCCGGTGTGCTGATATTCCAGCGCGGCGGACAACTGGTCCGGGTTATCGATGCGGACCCAGGCGGACAACTGGTGCGCCGACCCGAAGGCGTCCCGATGATCGTTCCAGTTGATGCGCCGTGGCTCGCCGACCGGGCGACAACGGTATGCCAACTGGTGCGTTATGACAGTCGGGCGCAGAAATGGAAAGCGATTGACTGCCCGGAGCGTGTCGCTAAGGCGCTGCTGTCCCGGTCGGGGGATTGGCACTTCCCGGTACTGCGGGGCATCACCCAAGCGCCGACGCTGCGACCGGATGGCAGCCTTGTCCACCGGGTGGGCTATGACTGGCAAAGCGGCCTGCTGTCACGGCACGAGATCAACATCAACGTGCCGGATAACCCGAGTCGCGAATCTGCGTTACAGGCGCTCGAAATCCTGCGGCAGCCGTTCGCGGAGTTTCCGTTCGCGACCCCCGCCGATGAAGCCGCAGCGATCGCGGCAATGCTCACGATTCTGGTTCGGCCCAGCCTGCCAACAGCGCCACTGTTCCTGATCGACAGCCCGACCGCTGGAACCGGAAAGGGCTTGCTGGTCGATTGCATCGCAATCGTGGCAACCGGGCGGAGCGTACCCACGCTGGCAGTCGGGCGCGACGAGGCGGAGTTGGAGAAGCGATTGGGCGCGGCCCTGCTGGCGGGCGATCCGGTGGTGAGCCTGGACAACATCGAGCGGCCGCTGGAAGGCGACTTCCTCTGCCAGGTGCTCACGCAGCCCACGGTGCAGACACGAATCCTTGGCCTGTCCAAGCGTGTCGAATGTCCGACCGGGCTAACGATGTTCGCCACCGGCAATAACGCGCGTGTCCGTGGAGATACCACGCGGCGGACGCTGGGGATTCACCTGGACGCGGAATGCGAAAAACCCGATGCCCGGACGTTCGCCATCGAGGATCTGCGCGCATGGGTCGCAGCACACCGGAGCGAGTTGATCGAAGCCGCACTGACCATCCTTCGCGCGCACCACGTCGAGGGCCAGCCCTTCGACGGTAAGCCGCTGGGTTCGTTCGAGTCATGGAGCCGGTGGATACGCGGCGCGGTGACGTGGCTTGGCCTGCCCGACCCCGAGCGAACTCAGGACCGACTGCGGAGTGACGACCCGGCAGCCGATGAACTTGCAGCGGTGATCGAGGCATGGCGACGGGCTTTCGGATCGACCGCCACGACGGTGCAGGTTGCCGCCGAGCGGGCAGAGCATGATCCCGACCTGGGCGAGGCGTTGGGGACCATCGCTTCCGGCAAGCGCGGGATCGATACCCGCCGGCTTGGATGGTGGATGCGCCGGAATATGGACGTGATCTGCGACGGCTATGTGATCCGCCGACGCGGGGGATCGCGGACAGCATGGGCAATCGAGCCAACAGGAGACGAGCAATGATGATGACGCGAAGCGGACGCCCCGAAGTGGGCCAGACAATCGAGGTCCCCGGACACGGGCGGTGCACGGTCCAGAGCAACAGTGACCCGAGCATCGTCGTGTTGCAGACGGCCACGGGGGCAACGCTGCGGATCGGCGAGCGGGCGCTGCAACTGGCGCTCATGTCAGCGAAGGGCGCGGACGTGAGGCCGACCACGGCAGGGGCAATGCACCGGGCCAGTCAGAGGGGAGAGTCGTGAAGTGCACTTTTGTCGGTTTTGACGGTTTTTTTCCAGTCCTGCACGGAAATGTGTCAGACAAATTTGGGGGAGGGAGCGGAGAAAAAGTGCAGAAAGTGCAAAAAGTGCAGTTCGAGGGGATAGGGAATACCCCCCATTGGGCGGCCATAGCCCCGCGCAGATATGCGGATGCATTCGACCCCTACCCTCAAAGCAGGGCAAGTGATGTATAATCACTAGTGACGACGACATAACAGATTGAAAAAGCGATAAATAGACCGGGTTTATAAGGCGAATGGTCACAGAAAATTCACAGTTAGGCGGTGAACGTGGAGAGGTGCAGTCCGTGCCTGGACGGTTCGCGGGCGGGTGGCTGGACCGTCTCGACGGTCGCACGGAATTGGCCCGTAATCTGCGGGCGCGTTACCGGGAATTGACCGATGACCTGGGCGGTGCGGATCGCCTGTCCTACGCCCAGCGCAGTCTCGCGGAGCGGGCACTGTGGCTGGAGTATTGGCTGGCAACGCAGGAACGCGAGTTAGCGGCTGGCCGGGACTTCGATGTAGGGAAGTGGACGCAAGCGTTCAACAGCCTGCAAGGCGTCTACGGGAAGCTCGGCCTTGAACGCGCCACGAAGGACGTGCCGAGCCTCGGCGCATACCTCAAGGGCAGCGCGGCGTGAACCTGCTAGACGCGGTAAGGGATCGGAACCTGTTCGCGGCATGGTTCGACCGTGGCGACTGGACAGCCTGGTGTGCGTTCATCGCGGCCCTGTTCGGCCTGCCGATGGACGATGAACAGGCGGCAGTGTATCGACAGTGCACCGGACGCCATACAAGCCCGTCACAGCCGTTTTCGGAGGCATGGCTGGTCGTCGGCAGGCGTGGCGGTAAATCGTTCATTGCGGCACTGGTAGCCGTATTCCTGGCCGCTTTCCGTGACTACCGAGAGCACCTGCAACCGGGCGAGCGCGGCACGGTCCTGATTCTCGCCGCTGACCGCAAACAGGCCCGCACCATCCTGCGATACGTCCGCGCCCTGTTCGCCGAGGTGCCGATGCTGTCGCGTTTGGTCGAGCGCGATACCGCCGAGGGCATCGACCTGACGACGCGCGTCAGTATCGAGGTGCATACGGCATCATTCCGCAGCGTGCGCGGCTACAGCATCGTGGCCGCCCTGCTGGATGAGGTGGCCTTCTGGCGAAGCGAGGAAACGGCGAACCCTGACCGCGAGATTGTGAACGCCCTGCGCCCCGGCATGGCGACGGTTCCCGGTTCAATGCTGCTGGGCCTGTCGTCGCCTTACGCTCGCCGAGGCGTGCTGTATGAAGCATGGCGGCGGCATTACGGCGTGGACGGTTCCCCCGCCCTGGTATGGCAGGCGGCCACGCGCACGATGAATCCGAGCGTGCCGCAGGAAGTGATCGACCAGGCATACGATGCGGACCCGGCCAGTGCGGGTGCGGAGTATGGCGCACAGTTTCGCGCCGACGTGGAGGGATACATCGACCGCGAAGTGCTCGCGGATCTGGTATCCAGCGGTGTGCACGAGCGCCCCCGCATCGAGACATTCTCTTACTCTGCTTTCGTGGACCCTTCCGGTGGAAGCCGGGACAGCATGACGCTCGCCATTGCACACCCGGAAGGCGAGGCGGTGTTGCTGGATGCGGTGCGAGAGTTCAAGCCGCCGTTCTCACCCGAGTCAGTCGTCGCGGACATGGCGGCGCTGCTGAAGGACTACGCGGTATCGAGTGTCACGGGCGACCGATACGCGGGCGAGTGGCCGCGCGAGCAATTCAGGAAAGCCGGTATCGAGTACCACGTCGCGGATCGCCCGAAGTCCGATCTGTACCGCGACCTATTGCCGATCCTTAACAGCGGCCGCGCCGACCTGCTCGACCACAGGCGCACGCTGGCCCAGCTGGGAAGCCTGGAGCGGCGTGCATCGCGAAGCGGAAAGGATGCCATCGACCACGCGCCCGGCGCTCACGATGACGTGGCCAATGCCGTAGCCGGTGCGCTGCTACTGGCGAAACCGAAAGCCGCACGGAAGCGCCCGACCCTGATGCTGGGCGGCGAGCGTATGCCGCATACGCTGCCTGAGCGAGTATCCCGACACGACAAATCCACCGTTAAGGAGTCATTAGATGACTGAGCAACCGAACAGCCCGGAGGAATGGGGCAAGGTCCACGACGACATGGCCGCCAAGCGCGCCAATCTCGCGGACGAAATCGAAACGCTCGATGCGGAACGCCGCGACCTGGCTTTTGAGGCGCAGAGCGACAACGAAGCCGCGAAGCGAGTCAAAGCGTTGCGGCGCAAGATCACGGACAAGCGCGCGGAGGTTGAGGAATTGGACGCCGCCATCGAGCGGGCCGATGCGGGCCGCCGTGATGCGCTGGAAGCCGAAACGGAAGCCGAGCGCGACAAGTACCGAGCGCAGGCCGCCGAGCACGCACGGGAGCGTGTGGCCGCCGCGCAGGACGTGGACCGCATTCTCGGCGAATTGGGTGAGGCGCTGGACCGCTGGGCGGGTGCCGGTGATGCCTGGACGCGCGCGACCAAGGCCGCAGGCGAGCGCGGGTATTCAATGGCGAAGCTGAACGCCAGTCATGCCATCGCCGGGGCCGCACTCACAGCGTCGCCGAGTCTGAAGTCTCACCTGGTCATCGGTCGGGTGATCGACGGAGCGCGGCAACCGCTGGCGCATCGCGAGCGCGTGTTGCTCGGTGTCGAACAGGACACGGAGACGGCGGCATGAGCGAGGTCAAATTTCTACAGGATACGAAGGACGGCGCGCTGGTGATGTTTCCTGCGGGGGAAGCCGGTCCGGGATCGCGGTTCAAGATGAAACGCGCCATCGCCGACGAGTACCAAGCCGAGGGCGAGGTGCTGCAAGTCACCAAGTCCGGGCAGGCCATCGCGCGAATCCCGAAACGACAGAAGCAATCTGCGCCGATTCGCAAGGCGCAAACGGAGACAATCGACATGCAAAACCGACTTGAAAAGGCCGCCACGATGGGCGAACCGGCATACGGCGACCGGGGCCAGTGGGCCAAGGCCATGACGAAGCGCGCGGAGGCGCACCGCAAGGCGGGGGAATCCACGGAGGCGGCCCATAGCCGGATGCTGGAAGCGGACGCGACCATGCGCTCGATGTATCAGTGCTACAAGGCCGCAGCCGAGCCAGCGACCCCCGAGGCAGCCCCGGTAGTGAAATCCGGTCCCGACGTGACGCTCGACGCGCTCGCCGACGAGTACGCGAAGGAACACAACGTCACCCGCGAACAGGGGTACGTCGCGGTGCTGGATACACAGAAAGGTGCCGAACTGGCGCGCAAGGTCTGGGACAGGCAGTAGCAAAGGTCGGCGGCCCGCTGGAGCCGCAAGCGATCCAGTGCCGACGGCGGCGACTCCTCCGCGCGGTCGGTGCGTCGGGGGGACGCTCACCCCGGCGGCGGCCCCGTCGGCTTCGGTCGGCGGGGCATTTTACTGCGTATGCCTGTTCGCTCGCATTAAGTTCGTTGAGCGTGGTAGGCGACAGTGGGGGGAGATACTTGTACGCAAAACCGGTATTCCGAGGCTCTCTACTCTTTTTTCGATTAATCCGTATTTCGCAAAATCTTCACGCATCGCAAATACCACTCGTCGGTGAAGTCTCTAATTGCCCGTTGCTGCATATCCTCGGTCGAATAGCGCGGGCTTTCATAGGCAAATATGACGACCTCCTCGGCCCAGTCAATAACTTCCACCGCTTTCATCGTGTTCCGCATCGAAACACCTTGCTGGCGGTTTGTCATTATGTATTCGGCTACGTCCGAAAAAGTATCGCACTTTTCGCGCCAAGTGGCCTTTTCCTCTGCGGCAGACAAAGCTAACGGTTGCGCAGTAATCGCGAGGAGCACGACAAATAGCATCCTTTTCATTTTTTCCCCAGAAATAATCAAATTGGTATAAGCGTAATTGCTCGCAGAACTCCATGGAAGGAGTTCGGATTTATTGTGGTACCGACCGCTACGGCCGCCTGATCGCGGTAATCCACAGCGAAGGGCGCAACGTGAACCAATGGCTAGTCCGAAAAGGTCACGCTTGGGAATATGACCGCTATTCGGACGACCCGGCGCTCGGACGACTGGAACGCGAAGCCCGGCAGGCTGACAGGGGCCTATGGGCGGCTGCTAACCCGATGCCCCCCCGTGGGACTGGCCGCAGCGCCAGCGGTCGAGGGCGGCAGGGGCAAGGATCGGGACTGCGGCGACTTCGACACGCAGGCCGGGGCGCAACGGTTCTACGAGCGGAACAAGCCGGGCGATCCGCACGGACTGGACGGAAACGGCGACGGCGAGGCGTGCGAGTCGCTGCTGGAACCGTCCAGCATGAATCTGTGACCAGCGCCGCCAACTGGCGGGGCAGGGTGTGACTAGCGGTGTGACCAGTGAGATTCGGAGCTTTCGGCTGGATGCCGTAAGTCCTTGATTTTAATGGCTCCCCGGGACGGATTCGAACCGCCGACCTAGTGATTAACAGTCACCCGCTCTACCGCTGAGCTACCGGGGAATTGGACTGAGTCCTGAAGCGCGCTGAATACTACTGGCCGGGCTGGCGGTGGTCAAGGTGATTCGGCCGTGCGAGCCGGCGATATCGTCTGCGCACGTTCGCTGCGCGAAAACGCGCCTACGGCCGTCAAGCCCTGTAGGCGCGTCTTCGCCGAAGGCGAATGCGCGCATCTTCCGGCCGATTCAGCCCCCGGTCCGTAGGGGCGGGTGGTATAGCGGCGGGCCGCTCGGTCGGTCACCAAGCCTCTGGCGCGTTCAGCCGAGCGCCTTCTTCAGACGCCCGATCGCGTTCTGGAGGTTATCCATGCTGGTCGCGAACGACAGGCGCATATAGCCCGGGCTTCCGAATGCGGAACCGGGAACCAGGGCCACGCCGGTGTCATCGAGCAGGCTGGAGCAGAATTCGACGTCGTCCTTCGAGCCGTAGGCGCGGATCGCCTCCTCGACCTTCGGGAAGGCGTAGAATGTGCCGTCGCCGGTCAGGCATTCGACGCCGGCGAGGTCGTTGAGCGCGGCGACGAGGTAGTCGTGGCGCTCGCGGAACTGGGTCACCATCTCCGCGACGCACGCCTGGTCGCCGTTCAGCGCGGCCGTGGCGGCCCACTGCGAGATCGAAGTGGGGTTGGAGGTGCTCTGCGACTGGATCTTCTTCATCGCCTTGATCAGCTCCGCCGGGCCGCCGCAGTAGCCGATCCGCCAGCCGGTCATCGAATACGCCTTGGAGACGCCGTTCATCACGACGGTGCGCTCGTAGAGGTCCGGGCGGGCGTTGACGATGTTGGTAAACGGCTCGTCCGCCCACAGGATATGCTCATACATATCGTCGGTGGCGATGACGACATCCGGGTAGTCCGCCAGCACCTCGCCCAGCGCCGCGAGTTCGTCGGCGGTGTAGGCGATGCCACTCGGGTTCGAGGGGCTGTTGAGCACGACCAGCCGGGTGTTGGCGGTGATCGACTCGCGCAGCTGTTCGGGCGTCAGCTTGAATCGCTGTTCGGCGCCGGCGCGAACGATCACCGGGACGCCGCCCGCGAGCTTGACCATATCGGGGTAGGAAACCCAGTACGGGGCGGGAATGACCACCTCATCGCCCGGATTGATGAGTGCCTGGGCGAGGTTGAAGAAACTCTGTTTGCCGCCGCAGGAGACGAGGATCTGGTCGGCGGTGTACTGGATGCCGTTATCCCGGTGGAATTTGTCGATTACCGCCTGTTTCAGCTCGGGCGTGCCGTCGACGGCCGTATACTTGGTCTTGCCGGCCCGGATGGCCTCGTACGCCGCTTCCTTGATGTGGTCGGGCGTGTCGAAGTCGGGTTCGCCGGCGCCGAGGCCGATGATGTCGCGGCCCTGGGCCCGCAGCGAGGCGGCGAGGGCGGTTACGGCGAGCGTCGGGGACGGCTGGATCTGCTGTACACGGTCGGAGAGTCGTACGGTCACGGCGGTATTCCCGAATGGTTGCGTTGTTTTATGGTACTACGTCTGGCGCCGCCTTCGCCGCCCCGGGTTTCGCTGGTGCGGTCGACGCGCGACTGCCAACGAGCAGGAGACAGCGTCGTCCCCGGATCTGATGCCGGACCGCGATGGCCTTCGGCCGGTCCGGGGATGATGACGGAAACGCCGAAAACTTTACCGCCCGAAGGGTGATATGTCCAAACCGCTGCGCATCGAAAAACAGTTCGAACCGACCGGCGATCAGCCGGAGGCGATAGAAGGCCTCTGCGACGGCCTGGAGAGCGGGCTGATGTACCAGACCCTGCTCGGCGTGACCGGCTCGGGCAAGACCTTCACCATGGCCAACGTGATCGAGCGCGAGCAGCGCCCGACGCTGATCATGGCGCCGAACAAGACGCTGGCGGCGCAGTTGTACGGCGAGATGAAGGAATTTTTTCCGGACAACGCCGTCGAGTATTTCGTCTCGTACTATGACTACTACCAGCCCGAGGCCTACGTGCCGTCCTCCGATACCTTCATCGAGAAGGATGCCTCGGTGAACGAGCACATCGAGCAGATGCGCCTGTCCGCGACCAAGGCGCTGCTCGAGCGCCGGGATACGATCATCGTCGCGACCGTGTCCGCGATCTATGGTCTTGGCGATCCGCAGGCCTACCTGAAGATGGTGCTGCACCTGGATCGTGGCGACACCATCGGTCAGCGCCAGATCCTGCGACGCCTGTCGGATATGCAGTACCAGCGCAACGATATGGAGCTCAAGCGGGGTACGTTCCGCGTGCGCGGCGAGATCATCGATATCCACCCGGCGGAATCGGACGACGAGGCCATCCGGGTCGAGCTGTTTGACGACGAAGTGGAGAACCTGTCCTTCTTTGATCCGCTGACGGGCGAGGTGAAGCGCCATGTCCCGCGCCTGACCGTGTACCCGAAGACGCATTACGTAACACCGCGCGAACGGCTTCTCTCCGCCGTGGAGCAGATCAAGGAAGAGCTCGCCAGCCGGCTCGAGGAGCTGCGGGCGAACGACAAGCTCCTAGAGGCGCAGCGGCTCGAGCAGCGCACGCAGTTCGATATCGAGATGATCAATGAGCTCGGGTACTGCTCGGGGATCGAGAACTACTCGCGCTATCTCAGCGGGCGCTCGGAGGGCGAGCCGCCGCCCTGTCTGTTCGATTATCTCCCGGCCGATGCGCTGCTGATCGTCGACGAGAGTCATGTATCGATCCCGCAGATCGGGGGCATGTTCAAGGGTGACCGTGCGCGCAAGGAAACGCTGGTGAATTATGGTTTCCGGCTGCCGTCGGCGCTCGACAACCGCCCGCTGATGTTTCAGGAGTTCGAACTCCAGCAGCCGCAGACGGTCTTCGTGTCGGCAACGCCAGGCCCATACGAGAAGGAACACTCGGACCGCACGGTCGAGCAGGTGGTACGGCCGACCGGTCTGGTCGATCCGGAGGTCGAGATCCGGCCGGTGGCGTCGCAGGTCGATGACGTCCTGTCCGAGATCAACCGCTGTGCGGAGAACGACGAGCGCGTACTGATCACGACGCTCACCAAGAAGATGGCGGAGGATCTGACGGATTACCTGGCCGAGCACGGGATTCGCGTCCGTTATCTGCACTCGGATATCGACACGGTCGAGCGCGTCGAGATCATCCGCGACCTGCGCCTCGGTAAATTTGATTGCCTGGTCGGGATCAACCTGCTGCGTGAGGGGCTGGATATGCCCGAGGTGGCGCTCGTGGCCATCTTCGACGCCGACAAAGAGGGCTTCCTGCGGGCCGAGCGTTCGCTGATCCAGACGATTGGCCGTGCCGCCCGCAACGTCAACGGCCGCGCGATCCTCTACGCTGATCAGATAACCGGTTCGATGCGCCGGGCGCTCGATGAGACCGATCGCCGCCGGGCGAAACAGCTCGAATACAACGCCGAGCACGGGATTACGCCCCAGGGGATCCGCAAGGCGGTCGCCGACATTATGGAAGGGGCGCATGCCGGTGCGCCCGGCACGCCGGAGCGTTATGCGAAGGTGGCCGAGAGCGCGGAGAAATACCAGTCGAAGTCGCCGAAGGAACTGGCCAGGGAGATCGACCGACTGGAGAAGGAGATGTTCGATGCGGCGCAGAATCTGGAGTTCGAGCGGGCGGCGCAACTGCGCGATGAGGTCCAGCAATTGCGTGACCGCGCCCTCGGTGTGGCGGATGTGGCCGGCTGAATGGCGGACGCGGCGGGGGCTTCGGTCACATACGGCCATGATCCGTTACACTCGTAATCAGGGACGGCGGGGTTCCGCCGGGGGTGATCGCGCCGCTTGCCGCGATCGACTGCATTCCCGCAGGAATGCATTGTGATGGAGAAAGGGTGCGCAATTGAGTGTCTGGCCACCGACGGGGGCGCTGTATCACGCCAACCGCCGCACGAACCGCATGGTCCATGTCGAGCGCTCCTCGATCCACGGAAAGGGCCTGTTCGCGACCGTGGATATCCCGCGGGGCGAGTACGTCGGTACCTATCTGGGGCCGGAGGCAAAAAAAAACGGTTCCCATGTCCTCTGGGTGGACGCGGGCGACGAATGGATAGGCAGACGCGGCCTGAATCGGCTGCGTTACCTGAACCACAGCGCGTCGCCGAACGCCGAATTCGATGGCTTCGACCTGTACGCGCTGCGGCGGATTCGACCGCATGAAGAGATTACGATCGACTATCACTGGGACTGACCGGCTCCGCCGGGGGCTCGCCTTCCTGTTCCTGCTGAGCGGCGCGCTGCTGTTCTTCGTGCCGGGAATGGCGGACGAAGAACCGTCCGGTGAGAGGGCCGGCGGCGCTGAAGGGGATGGCCCGCGCGCCATCATGCTGACTGTTGATGGCGCCATTGGCCCCGCTACGACCGATTACCTGACGCGCGGGATCGAAACCGCGGAAGAACGCGGCGTCGATCTGCTCATCATCCGCATGGACACGCCCGGCGGTCTGACCGAGGCGACGCGCGATATCGTCAAGGCGATCCGCGGCTCGCAGGTCCCGGTCGCGACCTGGGTGGCGCCCGGTGGCGCCCGTGCCGCCAGCGCCGGTACCTATATCCTCTACGCCAGTCATGTCGCCGCCATGGCCCCATCGACCAATGTCGGTGCGGCGACGCCGGTCTCGATCGGTGGCGGTGCCCCGCAATCCCCGGCGGAACCCGACCAACGCCCCGACGAAGAGGGCAGGGGCACCCCCGAAGAGGGCGATGGCGGAACGGATACGGGAGAGGGTGAGGAGTCGGCACCAGAGGACGCCCCGGAACCCGAAGAGCCTTCCAGTGCCTCTGAACGCAAGGCGGTGAATGACGCCGCAGCATGGATCCGCGGGCTTGCTCAGGAGACTGGCCGCAACGCGGAATGGGCCGAACGGGCCGTGCGTGAGGGCGTCAGTCTGACCTCGGAGGAGGCCGTCGAGCGCAACGTGGCGGACTTCATCGCCGCGGATCTCACGGCCCTGCTCGAAGGCGCCGATGGCCGTGAAGTCAAGGTGGCCGGACAGGTGGTCACCCTGGCGACCGCCGGCGCCGCCGTCGAAACGATCGAACCGGACTGGCGCTCCGAACTGCTGGCGATCATCACCAATCCAACGGTCGCCTATCTGCTGATGATGATCGGTATCTATGGCCTGCTGCTGGAAGGCTACAACCCCGGTGCGCTGGTGCCGGGCACCGTGGGCGCCATCTGCCTGCTGCTCGCGCTCTACGCCTTCCAGGTGCTGCCGGTGAATTACGCCGGGCTGCTGCTGATCCTGCTGGGGATTATCCTGATTGTCAGCGAGGCGCTGGTGCCGAGTTTCGGCGCGCTCGGTTTCGGTGGCATCGTCGCCATGGTCGTGGGCTCGATCATCCTGATGGATACCGATGTACCCGGATTCGAGATCGCCCTGGAGGTCATCGGTTCCGTCGCAATCATGTCCGGCGTGATCATGTTCGCGATCGCGTACATGGCGGTCAAAGCCTGGAAACGACCGGTCGTCAGTGGCGCGGAAGAGATCGCGCACGCGACCGCGGAGGTCATTTCAACGGTAGACGCCACCGGCGGGAGGGTCTACATGCTGGGGGAGCGCTGGCAGGCACGCAGCGATCACCCGATTCCACCCGGCACACGGGTTCAGGTTGTCGAACGCGAAGGTTTGACCGTTCGGGTCGAGCCGATCCGATCGGCCGGCGAATCCGACAGGGAGTAACACTATGTTGATCTATCTCGGCGCAGCGATCGGCCTGCTTGCGGTACTTGTCGTTAGCATGTTTCACATCCTTCGGGAATACGAGCGTGGCGTCATTTTCCTGCTCGGCCGCTTCCAGAAGGTCAAGGGCCCGGGCCTGATCATCGTGGTCCCGTTTATCCAGCAGATCGAGAAGGTCGATCTGCGCGTGATCACGATGGATGTGCCGTCGCAGGACGTGATCTCGCAGGACAACGTATCGGTGAAGGTCAATGCGGTCGTGTATTTCCGTGTCGTCGATCCGGAAAAATCCGTAATCAACGTCGAGCACTTCTACAATGCGACCAGCCAGCTTGCCCAGACCACCCTGCGCTCCGTGCTCGGCAAGCACGACCTCGATGAGATGCTCTCGGAACGCGACAAGCTGAACGCCGATATCCAGGAAATCCTGGACAAAGCGACCGACCAGTGGGGGATCAAGGTCTCCAACGTCGAGATCAAGCACGTCGACATCGACGAGAGCATGATCCGCGCGATCGCCCAGCAGGCGGAAGCGGAACGCGCTCGGCGGGCGAAGGTCATTCACGCCGAGGGCGAACTCCAGGCGGCCGAAAACCTCGTCCTGGCCGCCAAGCAGCTTGGCCAGGATCCGCGTGCGATCCAATTGCGTTATCTGCAGACCCTGCAGGGCATCGCCCAGGACAACGCCAAGACCATCGTCTTCCCGATGCCGATGGATCTGCTCAGTAAGATGACCGGCGTCATGAACGGAAAAGACGAAACCTGATGGGTACGTAATGCCGATGGATCGCTGGCGGGTGCGGGGGAGAGGGGCTTCCGGGCGTTGTCGTTTTCTCACGCAGAGGCGCGGAGCACGCCAAGAGCGCAAAGAAAGTGCAATTTTATAAAGTCTGCACTGCAATCCGAATCTGCACGAGCGGCCTTTTGAATACAGTCCATTATCCTTGGGATCTTCTCTGCGTCCTTGGCGTGCTCCGCGCCTCTGCGAGAGAAAACGACAAGGTCGCAAGTCACGAGGTACGGTGGGGATTTCAGAGCGGAATCGGCGCCCGCGAAACGCTCTGCCGGGCATAGGGAACGATCTCGGCGATCTCCCCCTCCTGCCGCCGGCGCTTGACGTCGCGCCAGTAGTCGGCGATGAACAGATCGCTGTGTGCTTCCATGAAGCGCACGCGCAGGCTGTGAGGCATGGCGAGGAAGCGGATGAATTCCTCTGGGAAGATGTCGTTCTTGCCGACGTACTGCATTGTGCCCGGATCGTGCAGCGAGAAGTCGTCCTCGTCCGGTTCGGGCAGTTCACGGAAGGCGCAGTCGGTGACCAGCGAGACCTCGTCGTAGTCGTAGAACACGACCCGCCCGCTGCTGGTGACACCGAAATTCTTGAGCAGCAGATCCCCCGCGAAGATGTTGGTCTCGGCCAGGTCCTTGATGCAGCGGCCGTAATCCAGGATCGCGCGCTCCGCCTCTTCGGCGTCGACCTCGCGGATATGGAGATTGAGCGGTCGCACACGGCGTTCGACGTAGACGCGGTGGAATATGAGCTGGTCGCTGTCGTGGCCGACGGTGCGGCCGCATTCCTGCATCAGTTCGTCGTACAGGGCGTCGGAAAACCGCTCGCGCGGGAGTTCGAGGTTACGGAAGTGCTGGGTGTCGATGAGCCGGCCGGCATGGTCATGGCGGGCGACGAGCTGGTAGCGGTCGTCGACGTCGGCGTGCGTGGTCTTCTTGGGTGGCCGGAAGACGTCACGCATTACCTTGAAGACCAGATTGAACGACGGCAGCGTGAACACGATCATCACGAGACCGGCATCGCCGGCGGCATGTACGAAGACGTCGTCCGTGCGGTCGAGGTGCTCGACCAGGGCCCGGTAGCGCTCGGTCTTGCCCTGGCGCAGGCGGCCGAGGACCGTGTACAGCTCGTCGATCGGCTTGTCCGGCAGCAGCGAGTGCAGGAACTGGACGGCGGAGACCACCGAGGTGGGATCGGCGAAGTAGTACGAGCGCGTGTACGAGAACACGACGCCGATCTGCTCCGCCTGCAGAAGCGTCGCGTCGACGCGGATGCCATCGTCGCCGTTGCGCAGCGCGACGACAATCGGCTGGCTCCGGTCGACCATGCGGATCCGCCCGACCAGGTAAGCCCGCGTGCCCTGGAAGAAGTGCGTGTCGATGAATTCCAGCCGCAGGCAGTGAACATCGATCGACGGATCCTGAAAATGATCCCGGATTGCCTTGGCCATTACGACCGCGTCGCCCGCGCGGTCGGTGAACGGTATGCGGACGCGGAAGTCGCGCAGGACGTTGGCGCAGGTCGCCTCCAGCTCACCCCAGCACGGATAGCGCCGCATCGTCAGCGAGGTGATGCCTTCCTCGGGGGGCGGGCGGACGAATTCGACCTGCGGGTCGACGCCGAGCGTGCCGAAGATGCGCCGGGTGATCGAGTTGAAGAAGGTCTTCATGAACCCGGCGTCGGGCATGGCCTCGACGCGCAGGCCGAAACAGGTGCGGATGTTCGGCCAGAGCGCGTGGTCGGTCACGCGCTGGCCGAGGGATTGCCGCAGGACGCGCTCCGTGCGGTTGGCCCAGCGCTCGTAGAGCTCGACCCGTGCGGCAATGTCCTCGAACTGGCCCTTCCAGTCACGCTCCTCGAAGCGGCGCCGCGCCCGGTCGGTGATGCGCCGGAACTGCCGGTTGTAGCGCTCGAA
>Ga0136597_1000325_pt1 | contig 22877 bp, 18 predicted proteins | sample AntRauTorcE11898_FD_101385 | JGI IMG/M metagenome (GOLD analysis project Ga0136597, IMG submission 101385) | Saline lake microbial communities from Rauer Islands, Antarctica - Metagenome Torckler E11 #898 | ecosystem: Environmental > Aquatic > Non-marine Saline and Alkaline > Saline | place... | reverse complement strand
CGCGCCGCCCGAGCGCTATGACAAGGCGCTGCAGGCCTGTCTTGCGGCCAGCAACGTGGACGCGGTGCTGGCGATACTCACGCCGCAGGCGATGTCCGATCCCGAGGGTGCGGCCGAAGTGGTGATCGCGGCCCGCGAGCGCACGCGCCGGCCGGTGCTGGCGTGCTGGATGGGTGGCGAACGTGTGGAGGCCGCGCGACGGCGGTTCTACGACTCGCGGGTGCCGCATTTCCCTTCGCCGGAGGCGGCGGTCGAGGCTTTCTCCTGTCTGGTCCAGCGCCGCCGCAACCGCGAACTGCTCATGCAGGTGGCGGAACCGCGGGCCTACCATGGCGAGCCGGATGTCGAGGGTGCCCGCATGATCATCGAGGGCACCCTGGCCGAGCACCGGCGCGTGCTCTCCGAGATGGAGTCGAAGGCCGTGCTCAGCGCCTTCGGCATCCCGACGATCGCATCGGTCGGGGCGCGATCGGCCCGGGAAGCGCTGGTCAGTGCGGAATCGCTCGGCTTCCCGGTGGCGATGAAGATCGATTCTCCCGATATCACGCATAAGTCCGACGTCGGCGGCGTCCGGCTCAACATCCCGAACGCGCAGGCCGTGCGGCGCGGCTACAGTGAGCTGGTCGATACGGTGCGTTCCGAGCGCCCCGAGGCCCGCATCAACGGCGTGACGATCGAGCGCATGCACAGCGAGCCGCACGCCCGCGAGCTCATGATCGGCGTGGTCCGCGACAGCGTGTTCGGTCCCGTCATCAGCTTCGGTGCCGGCGGCACCGCGGTGGAGATCATGCACGACCGCTCCGTGGCGCTGCCGCCGCTCAACAGCTTCATCGCCGGCCGCATGATCGATGACACGCGTGTATCGCGCATGCTCACGGACTGGCGTCGCATGCCCGCCATCAACCGCGAGGCGCTCGAGGAGGCGCTGCTGCGCATCTCGGAGCTCGTGTGCGAGCTGCCGCACGTGGTTGAGCTCGACATCAACCCGCTGATGGCCACGCCGGCCGGGGTGCAGATCGTCGACGCGCGAATCGTGGTCGAGGCGCCGAAAGCATGGCGGGAGCCTTACGGCCACATGGCCATTCACCCGTTCCCGTCGCACATGCAGCAGCTGTTCGTGGCGCCGGACGGCACGGAGATTACGATCCGGCCGATACGGCCCGAAGACGCGGGCATTGAGCAGGCGTTCGTACGCGAGCTGTCGGATGCCTCACGCTATCTGCGTTTCATGGCGAGCCTCAAGGAACTCTCGCGCGAGATGCTCGTGCGCTTCACCCAGATCGACTATGACCGTGAGATGGCACTGATCGCGCTCACCGAGCGCGGCGGCAGGACTGTGCAACTCGGCGTTGCACGCTATACGATCGCGCTCGATGGCGAGGGCTGCGAGTTCGCCATCGTGGTTGCTGACGAGGTCCAGGGTACCGGCCTCGGCAGCCACCTGCTCGGTGTCCTGATGGAGGCGGCGCGCGATCGCGGGCTGCGTGAGATGATCGGCGAAACGATGTCGACCAATGACCCGATGCGATCGCTCGCCGAGCGCATGGGTTTCAGGGTGCGCACGAGCAAGGACGACCCGACCATCCTGCTTATGCACCGTCGCCTGTGAGCGTGATGCGTTCGTCCGTTCGCTGACTGAAAACCGGGCTTCGACGGGAGTTGATCCGATGAAAGTAGGCCTGTTCACACATCCTGCATGCCGTCTGCACGAAATCGACCCTGACCATCCCGAGCAGCCGGCGCGCATGGGCGCCGTTACCGATGCACTGGTGCGCGCGGGCATCGATGAATGGCTGCATCACCGCGAAGCACCGGCAGCGGACCGTGAGCAACTGGTGCGAGCGCACGCCGCCAGCTATGTGGATGCGCTGTTCAACAATTCGCCCATGGACGGGCGCATGCCGATCGATGCCGACACCGCGATGAATCCGCACACGCTGGAGGCCGCCCTGCGAGCCGCCGGCGCGGGCACCGCGGCGGTCGATGCGGTGATGGCGGGCACCCTGGACGCCGCGTTCTGCTGCGTGCGCCCGCCGGGGCACCACGCCGAGCGGCGCATGGCGATGGGGTTCTGTTTCTTCGACAATGTGGCGGTGGCCGCCTTGCAGGCGCTGGAGCTGCACGATATCAAGCGTGTCGCCATCTGCGATTTCGATGTCCACCAGGGCAACGGCACCGAGGACATCTTCGACGGCGACCCGCGCGTGCTCTTCTGCTCGACCTTCCAGCACCCGCTGTTTCCCGGCGCATTCCGCGAGAACGTGCCGGGGCAGCGCGTCAACTGCCCGCTCGACGCGGGCACGGCCGGAGATGTCTTCCGCCGGACGGTCAGCGAGTGCTGGCTACCGGAACTCGATGCGTTCGAACCCGAGCTGGTAGTCGTATCCGCGGGCTTCGACGCCCACCGGCAGGACCCCATCGGCGGCCTCGAGCTCGTCGAGAGTGACTTCCACTGGGTCACCGAGCGCCTGGTCGAAGTCGCCAACCGCCACGCCGGTGGCCGCATCGTGTCTATGCTGGAGGGCGGTTACGACCTCGATGCCCTGGGCCGCAGCGCCGTGGCACACGTGCGGGCGCTGATGGGGCAGCCGGAAACGCACTGACAACGGGTATTCTCAGTGGTCCGCGATCAGCCCTCGGTCGGTATCTCGGGCAGTTCCGTCGCGCGCCCCCGGGCGATGTCGCCGGCCTGGTCGTAGAACGGCAACTCACACACCTCACCGCTGTGCGTCTGCGCGTCCATGCAGGCGACCTCGAGCACGGTACCCGGCCCCATATCGGGGTCGTCCAGGCGTACGAAGGCCACACCGCACTGCAGGGTGGGGGACCACGCGCTGCTGGTGACGCGCCCGACGTGGTCGCCGTCGATATACACGGCGTCGCCGTGGCACGCGATGCCGCCGTCGATCTTCAGACCCCAGGTCCGGTTGCGCCGGTCCGCTGCCTCGAGTGCCGAGCGGCCGATGAAGTCGTCCTTGTTGAAGTCGACCAGTGCGCCGAAGCCGGCGTCGAACGGCGTCGTGTCCTGGTCAAAATCCGTACCCGAGAACAGCAGTCCGCCCTCGATTCGGCGTGCGTTGGTGACCTCGGCGGGCGTGGTGTGGATGCCCCATTCGGCACCGGCGTACATGATGCGGTCGCCGATGGCGGCCGCGTCGACGTCGGGTCCGAGGTAGAACTCCCAGCCGAGCTCGCTGGTGAAGCCGGTTCGGGTGATGGTCACGGGTTGTCCATCGATGCGGATCTCGGCCATATCGAAGTAGCGGAACCGCTCCGGCAGGCCGTCGTCCGCGACCGCTTCGAGCACGTCCATCGAGCGCGGACCCTGCACCTGGCTGACCCATACGTGTGGATTGAAGATCTCGACATCGAATCCGATCGCCTGCGCGCGCAGCCAGCTGTAGAACTCGCCGTCGCCCTGCACGTACCAGAAGCGGTTGGCATCGAACCGCATGAGTACGCCGTCCATGATCGTGCCGCCATCCGGGTAGCACGCGATCTGGTAACTGGCCCGCCCGACGCGCACCTTCGCGACGCTGCGCGTGAAAACGCGGTCCAGAAAAGCCTCGGCGTCGCTGCCGCGAATCTCAAGCGGCAACTCGCCCGTGTGCGAGACCATCACCTGACGACGCAGGCGCCAGTACAGATCGCGCGTGTCGGTGTTGGCGTAGGCAAGGGAGCGCAGGCGATTGTTGTAGACTCCGAACTTCGGATCGTAGGGCAACTCCTGATAGATCAGTGGATGCGGTGCCATGCTCTGCTGGAACTCGGTTGCACCGCCGCCGAACGGAACCGCCTTAACCACGAACTCGATTTCGGTCATTGCCTCGTAGTACACGTCTGCTCCAGGCCACGTAGGAATGGTCAACTTTCAGATTAGAAGAATAGCGCTGTTCCGGATATGTCAAAAATGACAAATGTTCTTCTCTTTAGATATTTCTGTCATGATTTATCGATGAGACTGGATACGGAATCGCTGCGTGCGCTGAAGCTGGTGGCCGAGGTCGGTGGAGTGACCGAGGCGGCCGCGCGATTGTCCCTGACGCAGTCGGCAGTCAGCTGGAAATTGCGTCGCCTGGAGGAACGCGTCGGGCGAACCCTGTTGCGCCGCGAAGGGCGCACGTTGCAGCCGACCCGGCAAGGGCGAGAACTGCTCGAATTCGCGAATCGCATCCTGTCGGCACACGACGCCGCGGTGCAGCGTTTTCGCGGCTCCGCGCTCAGCGGTTCCATCCGCCTCGGGGCCACCGACGATGTCGCCGTGAATCGGGTCGCGGGCATTGCGGGCCGGTTCCGCTGGGCGCACCCCGCGATCCGCCTGCAGATTCGGGTCGAGTCGTCCCTCCGGGTCGCCGAGTGGGTCGATGCGGGCGAGGTCGATCTCGCGGTGATGCCGGTCGAGCACCATGAAGTGCGCGCCGGCGACTTCGTGCTCTGGCAGGACCAACTGCGATTCGTCCAGGCCACGGATGTCGAGTTCTCCGCGGACGACCCCCTGCCGCTCGTAACCTTTGGTTCACAATGCTTTTACGGGCGCGTGGCGGGCGCGCTGCTCGATGCCGCGGGGATTCCCTACGAGGAGGTGCTGCAGAGCGCGAGCATCGCCGGGGTCCGGGCCGCCGTCAGCGCCGGATTCGGCGTCGCGCTGATCAATCGCGGGTTCATGACCGAGGACCAGTGCACGTGGTCCGGCGCGCCCGCGATCGCCGTACCTCCGGATATCAACTATGTCCTGCGGGCCGCGGAAGGACCGCTGACAGACGCCCAACAGACGCTCGTGGGCGAGCTCCGCGGGTCGGTGCCGCCGGAGTAGTGTCCTATTTCTTTTTCATTCCGGCGAGCGCGTCGGCGAACGGATTGTTGGCCACTTCGGGCTGACGAGGTTCGCGTGATTTTGCAGCGCGTTTGTCGCGATTCCCTTTCGACGCCTTCGCGTCTTCTTTCGCCTCGTCGGTGTCGTCGCTGCGCATGGTGAGCGCGATCCGTTTGCGCCTGATGTCGACGTCGAGAACGCGCACCGAGACGACATCCCCGGTTTTCACCTCGTCGTGGGGGTCCTTCACGAAACGATCGGCGATCTGTGAGATGTGTACCAGACCGTCCTGGTGCACGCCGATATCCACGAACGCGCCGAAGTTGGCGACGTTGGTGACGACGCCCTGCAGGCGCATGCCTTCACGCAGGTCTTTCATCTCGTTGACGTCGTCGCGAAATTCGGCGGTCCGGAACTCGGGACGCGGGTCGCGGCCGGGTTTTTCGAGTTCCGCGAGGATGTCGCGGACGGTCGGCTCGCCGAATCGCCCGTCGGTGAAGTCGTTGGCGGCGAGGCCGCGGAGGAAGGCCGCGTCACCGATGAGCTTACGGATGTCCCGCGCGGTCGATTCGAGGATGCGTTCGACCACGGGGTAGGCCTCCGGATGCACGGCCGAGGCGTCGAGCGGGTTGTCGCCGTTCATGATCCGCAGGAACCCGGCGCACTGTTCGAAGGCCTTGTCGCCGAGGCGCATGACCTTCCGCAACTCCCGCCGATCGCGGAACGCGCCGTGTTCCTCACGGTAGCGCACCACGTTTTCCGCGAGACCCGCACCGAGCCCCGATACGCGTGACAGCAGCGGGGCCGAGGCCGTATTGACGTCCACGCCCACGGCATTGACGCAGTCCTCGACGACGGCATCCAGCATACGCGCGAGCTTCACCTGCGACACGTCGTGCTGGTATTGGCCGACGCCGATGGATTTCGGCTCGATCTTCACCAGCTCCGCGAGTGGATCCTGAATACGGCGCGCGATGGACACGGCGCCGCGCAGCGAGACGTCGACGTTCGGGAATTCGCGCGACGCGATCTCGGACGCCGAGTACACGGAGGCACCCGCCTCGGAGATCACGATCTTATGGGCGCGGATGGCCGGATGGCGCCGGAGCAGGTCGGCCGCGAGTCGATCGGTCTCGCGCGAGCCGGTGCCATTGCCGATCGCGATGAGTTCCACGCCGTGTTTCTCGCACAGTGCCGCGAGCGTGGCGATACTGCCGTCCCAGTCCTTCTTCGGCTGCAGCGGATGGATGGTGGCGGTATCCACCAGCTTGCCGGTGGCATCGACCACGGCGACCTTCACGCCGGTGCGGATGCCCGGATCGAGGCCGATGGTCGGGCGCGGGCCGGCGGGCGCGGCGAGCAGCAGGTCCTTGAGGTTGGTGGCGAAGACCTGGATGGCCTCCTGCTCGGCGATCTCGCGGAGCTGCTTCTTGATCTCCATTTCGATGTGCCACTGCAGCTTGACGCGCCATGCGCGGCGCACCGTTTCCAGCAGCCAGCGATCGCCCGGGCGGCCCCGGTCGGTGACGCCGAACTGTTCGCTGATCATGATTTCGCCAGTGGAGCGCTCCGCCTTGAGGTCGCCGTTCTCATCGAGCTCGTCGATGACGAGACCAAGAGACAGGATCTCCTCGGTCTGGCCGCGGAACATCGCGAGCGCGCGATGCGAGGGAATCTTCCGCACGGGCTCGATGGCGTCGTGGTAGTCCGAGAACTTCTCCGCCAGCTCTTCCTTGTCCTTGTCCAGACGGGGGCGCAGCTTCGACTGCAGCCTGCCGTGCACCCACGCGTACTCGCGCAGCCGGCCGTTCAGTTCCGGTTCCTCGGCGAAGGTCTCCATCAGGATCTGGCGGGCACCGTCCAGTGCGGCGGTGGCGTCGGCCACGCCATTGTCCGCGTCGATGAATCGCTCGGCCTCGGTTTCCGGATCCAGCGACGGATCGGCGAGCAGCGATTGCGCCAGTGGCTCGAGCCCGGCCTCGCGCGCGATCTGTGCTTTGGTGCGGCGTTTCTTGACGTAGGGGCGATACAGATCTTCCAGGCGCGTCTTCGTGTCCGCCGTCTCGATGCTTCTGCGCAGTTCATCGGTCAGCTTGCCCTGTTCCTCGATCGAGGCGATGACCGTCGCGCGCCGGTTCTCCAGTTCGCGGTGGTAGCGCAGGCGCTCTTCGAGCTGGCGCAACTGCGAGTCGTCCAGCCCGCCGGTGGCCTCTTTGCGGTAACGCGCGATGAACGGGACGGTGGCGCCGCTATCCAGCAGTTCGACGGCCGCGGCGATCTGTTGTGTCCGGGCGCCGGTTTCATCGGCCAGACGGGGGAGGATGTGTTCGAGACTCATGCGATCTTTACCGGTTGCGTAACAATCGCCGGCGCTATCGAGCGCGCGCCGGGAACCATCGGGGGACGCAGTATACGGATTTGCCGTGGCGGGAAAATCTTCGGCCGGGCAATCAGCCAGCGGGGGCGTCGTCTGTCCAGGCTCCCCGAAGCCCATTGGCGATGTCGGCGACCGCCCTCATCCAGGCATCTTTCAAGGTCTCCACCAGCGCGGGATAACCATCCTGCGCGAGGGCCTGCTGACGCTGGAAGCGCTTACCGCCCTGAATCCCACCGCCGCTGTCGAGAAGCTCCCATTTGCCGCCGACCACGGCGTAACCATCGAATCGGCCCTGGAACCGGTCGATCGTCACGGTCAGTTCCATGATCTCCCGCCCCGGGGCGCGGAGCTGCTGGTCCGGGCCCAGCACACGAACGCCGTCGAGCTGCTCCGCCAGCCGCTGGCGCAGATCGCGGTGGAGCTGGGCGGCAAGATCTTCCGCCCAAAGGTGATTACGGGCCGCTCGAACCGCGACGTCGCTGGTCTGCATCACGATCCCATCGACATCCAGATAACGCGCCAGTTCGATGCGCTTCACGCGCAATAACCGTTCGCCGCCCGCGGGTTCGGAAGCGGTTGTTTTGTCGGCCAGAAGGTAATGCGTCGTGCCTTCCCCCGGCGGGCGGGCGCTGCACGCGGTGCCCAGCGCCACCACCAGTAGCGCCATGATCAGCAGTCGCGGTTGCAGCGAAAGTCCCGGCGAGTGACGTTTCATTGTTGCGGGGCCCTTGGTTCGGGGTCGTCGACAGCCTCCTTGTCGAAGATCAGCGCATTGGGCTGATCGCGGAGGGTGCGGACGAGGGGCTGGAGATCCTGCATGACCGATTCCAGTCGATTGAGGGCGCCGTTGAACTGCCGGTATAGCGGAGAATCCTGGTCGAAGCCTTCCAGCGTGCGACGGAGCTCGACCAGTGTTGTCTCCATCTGGCGCGGCAGCTCGCGCGTCGCCGAGTCGTCGAGCAGTGCCTGTATGGATTCTGCCGCACGCTCGACGCTGCGGAAGGTCTCCCGGGAGCGCTCGGCACTGCCCTCGAGCCCGGTCAGCACCGGCTGGATCTCCAGCTCATTGAGTTTCTCCAGCAGCTGACCCATCTGCTGCTGGATCTGGCCCATCCCGCCAGCCGTAGCCGGAATGACGGGGCGTTCGCCCCAGGACGACCCGGCGACGGCCTGCGCATCCGCGCGCATATCGAGCGCGACGTAGCTGGTGCCGGTGACCAGGTTCTGGCTTCTGATCGACGCCCTGAGGCCCTCGTCGATCAGGCCGCTCATGCGTTCGCGCCAGGCATCGAGGTCCGGTGTTTCCTCCGCACCGGTCAATCGCTGGGGTTCGATGCGCACCAGTACCGGAATGGCGAGACTGTCCCTGGCGTCAGGCCGGGGTCCGTCGAAACGCCAGGCGACGGTGTCGACGGTACCGATGCGTACGCCCCGATACCGGACAGGCGAACCCTCGCTGACTCCCTCGACGGTGCCGTTGATGAGGACCACGTACTCCAGGTACTGATCCATCGCTGCGTCGCGCGCGGCCGCCTGGCTACGGTACACCTGGAATCGCGCGTCCGATTGGACGGTATCGCCCGCCCCGCTGTCCGGGGCGCTGAGGCTGATCCCGCCGCCGAGCAGCGTCTCCAGAGACTGGAAATCGACGCTGAAGCCGTCGGCGGTGTAGCTCATGCTCAACCCCGGAGATTTCCAGAAGCGGGTCCGCGCCGTAACAAGCTCCGTGTACGGCGACTCGATGAAGACCTGGTACTCGGTTTGCCGGGTACTCGCATCGAGCTGGACCGAAGCCACACGGCCCACCGTTTTCCCGCGGTAGGTTACGGGTGCCCCCTCCGTAATGGACATCTCCGGCCCACTGAGCAGCGTAATCCGCAGACCGCCATCGCCGAGCCCGGTGACGGGCGGATTCTCGAGGATATCGAAACGATGCCTGGGCTCTTCGGCGTCGCCCGGTTGCAGCGCGATGTAGGCGCCGGAGAGGGCGGTATCGAGGCCGCTGATGCCCTGGCTGCCGATGCGCGGTTTGACGACCCAGAACCGCGTCTCTTCGTTGAGCATGCGTTCGGCCCCCGAGCGCAGCCGGGCCTCCACTACCGTGTGCCCGAGATCGTCGGAGAGCCGGACGTCCGTGACCCGACCGACCTCCACATTGCGTGTCTTTACCAGGGTCTTCTCGGCCTCGATACCTTCGGCCTCGGGCATCCGAAGGGTCACTGTCGGCCCCAGGGCGGCGAGGTGCTCGTAGGCCATCCAGCTGCCGATCACCAAAGCCACGAGAGGCAATAGCCAAAGCGGCGAGATGCGGAGCTGGCGGCGCCGCACGGCCCGTTCCCCGTTTTCAGTCATGACCACTCCGCTTTGCGGGGGCGCGGGTCTCCCAGAGGAGTCTGGGATCGAAACGCATGGCCGCAATCATACTGACGATGACCATGCCCGCGAAGGCCAGCGCTGCCGGCCCCGGGGTAATCGACATCAGCGACTCGGCCCGCACCAGTGCGACCAGGATGGCGACCACGAAGACATCGACCATGGACCAGCGCCCGATGAAGTCGATGAGGCGATACATCCGGGCACTCACCAGTGGGTTACTCCGATCGGGCTGGCGCGCCCGCCAGCAGAGCCCGGCCAATGCCAGCATCTTGCCGATGGGGATCAGGACGCTGGCGGCGAAGATCACGATCGCGATCGGGAGGTCGCCGGCCTGCACGAAGCTGATGACACCGCCGACGATGGTGGACGCCTGTTCCGCTCCGAAACGCGTGGTATGCGTAATGGGCAGAGTATTGGCGGGGATGTAGAGCAGTCCCGCCAGAAGAAGCAGCGCCAGCGTATGCTGAAGGCTCCAGGGCGCGCGGGTATGAACGCGATCTCCGCATCGACGGCATCGCCCCCGCCCCGTGCTGTCGACCCGATTGATCAGTCCGCACACATGGCAGCCGGTCATGTCCTGGTCGCGGGCGTTGATCCCGACCTGTATGCCCGGTGGTGACGGTGGCTCGCGGGCCAACCGGAACCAGAGCCAGTCGGTATCCAGGGCCAACTGTGTCTTCACCAGTGCCAGCACGAACGCGCCATAGGCCCAGAAGGCCGGCCCGATATCCAGCGTGGCCATACCGGCGATCTTGGTCAGGCTGACCAGCAGGGCGATCAGAAAGACATCGGCCATGATCCACGGGCCGATATGACTGACCGCGCGGGCGAGCAGTTCGTCGTGGTGCCCGCCACGGGAGCGCAACAGACGCGTATGGAGGATGATGAAACCGACGAGATAGACCAGCGGCAAGATCACGATACCGAGCAGAACCGTGGCGGCGACCAGGGGCTCACCGAAACGGGCCAGCGTGGAGCCGGTATCGGTCAGGGTGATGCTGTTGCCGATCCCGCGAACATCGAAGCCGATAAACGGCAGCACCATCGCCATCGCCAGGCATATGAGGGCAGTGACCGCCCAGGCCAGCCCGCGCTGGACCGGCAGTCGGTGTCTACGCACGAGGACATGCCCACAGCGCGGGCAGTCCGCCCGCTCGTAAGGGCGCAGCGCCGGCAGTGCGACAACGCGATCGCAGTCGGGGCAGGCCCGCAGGCGCCGGCGCCGGGACCATTTGGCGCCGCCACCGACGGCCTTCCGACCTACTGGGCTGTCGCTGGCGGCGGCTTCGGTGTCCGGACGTTCATTCGTCATCGCTCCAAGCATATCAGCAGGCAGTCGGGCCGCACTCACGTACGGTCCGATGTCCACTAACGCCCGTCAAGCCAGCCGGCCATTCAACTCCTGCCAGGAGGGACCGAAGATGGTCTCGGGCTGCGGTTGCGCCAGCAACCAGTCGTGCAATGGATTCATCAGGTAATCGACGTCCTCGGGTTCGAGCACGAAGCTCAGTGCGTCGTCCGGGCCCGCGTCACTGACCAGGTGGATGCGCTGGGCCTCAAGTGGCTTGAGGGCCGGCGACAGCCGATTCATGACCGAGGCGATGTTCGAGCCGACCAGGCTGACCGAGCCCACTTCGCGGCTGACGTTGGCGGTACCGATCGATTCGAGATTGGCAACGAGACGGGTGACATCCTGTTCGGTCAGTGGGCTGGCGGCCGGATCGATCGTCAGGCTGATGCTCGCGGCCGAGTTCGCGATCAGGTCGATGGCGATGCCGTGCTGCGCGAACACGCCGGTGACCTCGGCCAGCGTGCCCGTCTGATGCCAGTGTCCGGGGCAGTCGATCCGGATCAGGTACAGGTGATGGCGGCTCACGACCGCCTTCACGCCGAGCTCGGTGGGCGCGGCGGCGCTCGAGACCACGGTGCCTTCCATTTCGGGTGCCTGCGTGCAGCGCATATGCAGCGGGATGTCGTTGTCGCGCACCGGCGGTATACAGCGCGGATGAAGGACCCGCGCGCCCATGGCGGCCAGTACCTGCGCCTCATCGAAGGTGACGGCGCGCAAAAGGCGCGCGTCCGCCCGGTCCTTCGGGTTGGCGGTGAACAGCCCGGGAACGTCGGTCCAGATCTCAAGTCTCTTTGCGTTCAGTTTGCCGGCCAGGTAGGCCGCTGAGGTGTCGGAGCCGCCGCGCCCGAGGAGCACCGTGTCGCCGTGCCCGTCCGCGGCGATGAAGCCCTGCGTGAGCACCGCGTTCTCGGAGACGTCGGCGAGGTCGTTGATAAGCCGCTCATCCGGGCCGTACTGACAGGTCGCGGACAGATAGTGGTGACTGCTGCTGGCGCCGGTCGATGCGGGTTCGGCCTGCAACAGCGAACGGGCGTCGCGCCAGACCACGGATGAGCCCCGCGCGCGCAGCCACGCGGCACCGAGGCGCGTAGCCATCAACTCGCCCATGGCCATGAGGCGTGCGCGCACCTCGTCGGGTACAGCGCCGATGAGCCGGGCGCCCTCGACCATCCGCCCGAGCTCCGCGAACTCCTGGCCGATCTCGTCGTCGGCGTTCAGGCCCATGGCCGCAGCCAGTCGCTCGTGTTTCCCACGGATCTCGGCAAGCGGCGAGTCCATGTCACCGTCCGCGTCCACCGCGTCGATCAGTTTTTGCAGCAGATTGGAAACGCCAGATAGCGCCGAGCAGACCACCATGGCCCGCTCGCCGTCGGCGGTGCGTTGCTCGATGGCATCCGCGATCGTCTGCCATCGGTCGACACTCGCCACGCTGGTGCCGCCGAACTTGAGCACAACCCAGTCTTTGCGGGCAGGCATTCTTCCTCCCGGAGGTAGCAGGTAACTTCGAAGGTGGAGGGCCGTCAATGGCCCGTGCGCCATTGGGCGGCGCCGGAACCAGTATAACCAATCCGGTGCGCGCTATTCGGCGCGGAGCGCGGCCGCCGGGCAATGTGGTCGCGGATGCACAGGGATGTCGGTCGTTGCGTTCGGCAAGAGCCGGCCTTATGGCAGCCTGCTCGATTATGCGGAGCTGATCGCGCTCACGCCGACCGCAGCCAATCTTTGTCGTGCGTCCGGTCCCGACAGGGCGGCGATCAGACGCTCCAGAAAGGTCGCACAGCGGGCCAATTGATCGCGGGTCACGAACTCGTCGGGCTGATGGCCCTGGGCCATGCTGCCAGGGCCGCAGACCAGCGTGGGGATGTCCAGTTCCTGCTGGAAGAGGCCACCCTCGGTGCCGTAGCCGATACGTGTCAGGGCCGGGTCGTCGAGCAGTGCCAGTACGAAGTCCACCAGCGCATGATCATCGGTCATCGACAGGCCCGGATAGGCGTTGAGGCGCTCCAGGCGGATTGCGGCATCGGCGTGTGTCGCCCGCATCTCCGCCTCCAGCGCTGCGGCGACGTTCATCAACTCGCCGAGCAGTTCCTCGGGATCGTCGGTGGGGACGTTGCGGATCTCGAAATCGAGCCGGCAATCCCGGGGCACGATATTGAGGGCCGTGCCGCCCTCGATGAGGCCCACCTGCAGGGTGGTGTGGGGAATGGCAAAGCGCTCGTCGAATGGGCCATGGGCCGCCCTGGCCGCGGCCATCTCCTCGATCCGTGTGGTCAGGCGGGCCGCGGCGTGGATGGCGTTGACGCCCTCGGGCGCCATGCCCGAGTGACAGGCCTTGCCGCGGACGTGCAGGCGCAGTCCGAGTTTGCCCTTGTGGGCGGTCGCCACACGCATGGAGGTCGGTTCGCCGATCAGGCAGGCGGCGGGGTGCACCGGCTGTTGGGCGAGGTCGGCGAGCAGGGTGCGCACGCCGACGCAGCCCACCTCCTCGTCGTGGGAGAAAGCGAGGTGCACGGGCACGGCCAGGTCCGCCTCGACCAGCGTTGGCACGGTGGCCAGCACCGTGGCCAGAAAACCCTTCATGTCGGCCGCGCCGCGACCATACAGTCGTTCGCCGTCAGCGGTCAGTTGGAATGGCTCGACGCTCCAGGTCTGGCCGGTGACCGGCACGGTGTCGGTATGGCCCGAGAGCATCACCCCGCGGCGGTCCGATGGGCCGATGGTGGCGTAGAGGTTGGCCTTCTCACCGGAGGCGTCGGGCACGCGTCGCGACGCCACGCCATGACGGGCCAGCCAGTCCTCGACGAAGGCGATCAGCGGCAGGTTGGAGCGGTGACTGGTGGTGTCGAACGCCAGCAGTTCGCCCAGCAGATCGACGGCGGTCTCGTCGGACATGGGAACTCCCGGTGGACGGGTCAGCGCTCGTCGCCGGGCACACCGTAGGACGGCGACTCGTCCGGGCGTACCGCGCGGAGCACGTAGGTGTCGCGCTGCGGCCGGTAGTGGTCCCAGATCATACGCAGTTCGGTAAGCGGCGCGATGTGCCAGTCGACCCGCAGGTCGACCACCGGCCAGGTGGCGCGGTCAGCGACCTTGAGTCCAGCCGAGTAAACGGGACCCATCTCACCGCCGGCGGTGAGCGCGGCGTCCATGGCCGCCAGCAGTCGCTCGGCGAGTTCGCCTTCATGGGAGGCGAAGGCGGCGACCATCGCATCGATGACGCGGGTGTCGGCGAGCATGTTGCCACCGGCGACGCAGTCCCGTCCCTGACGGGTGGCATGAATGCCCAGGGTCTCGGCGCCGCTGTGCATGGCGCTGTGACCCTTGCCATCGAGCACCAGCAGCTGCCGCCACTCGGGGTATTCCTCGTGCTCGCAGAGTCTCGTCAGCACGCCCTCGGCGTCGACTCCGTCTTCGAGGAGTCGCACACCCATCTGTCCCAGTGCGGGGTTGGTCACGTTCTGGGTCAGCACGGCGCCCTTGCCTGGGGCGATGAAGGGGCAGCGGCTGGCGACGCAGATGCTCGAGGAACTGATCGCGGTACCGAACTGCCCGGTCTTGCGGCAGAAGCCGGCGACGGAAAAGGTCATCAGGTGTTCTCCTCGTTGGGGATCACGGCGATCACGTCGATCTCCATCAGCCACTCCGGCTGGGCGAGCCCCGCCACCACCAGTCCGGTGGAGATCGGGAATACGCCGCGCAGCCACCGGCCGACCACCTGATACACCGGCTCGCGAAAACGCGGATCGGTGATGTAGGTTGTCGTTTTGACGATGTGGCTGAGATCGGAGCCGGCCTCTACGAGCAACTGTTCGACGTTCTTCATGGCCTGTTCGGCCTGGGCGCGCGGGTCGCCCGGGCCGACGAGGTTGCCCTCGAAGTCGGTGCCCACCTGGCCGCGCACGTAGATGGTATTGCCGGCACGCACCGCCTGGCAGAGATCGTTGTCCAGTGACTGGTTCGGATACGTCTCCCTGGTGTTGAACATACGGATTCGGGTATGCGTCGGCATCAATGGACTCTCATCATGCGGGTGTATCGCGCTGATCCTCAGTATGCCCGGTCCTCAGGCCCGGTGTTTCGATTTCCCATCAGCGTCACGTTCCCGCTCACGATGGTGGAGGAGGTATTTGCGCTGTTTGCCGATATGATCAGCGATGTGTTTCGCGTCATGCCACACGCCCCAGATGAAGCTCGAGCTGCGGTTCGAAAGCCAGGGCAGGCCGAGGAAATAGATACCGTGATCGCTTGAGATGCCGCGCCGATGCTGCGGCCTGTCGTCGTGGTCGAGGCCGTTGCCGTTGAGCCAGCCGAAATCCGTGGCGAAACCGGTGGCCCATATGATCGAAGTCACGCCGGCCGCCGCCAGGTCGAGTTCCAGAACGGGGTGGGTCAGGCAGTCCGGATCTGCCGGAATCCTGCGGGCCTCGGGCTCTTCGGGCAGGTCGAGGCCGTAGCGCGCGGCGTAAGCATCCGCCTGGTCCAGCAGCGACAGGTAGTTTCGGTCGCCGGCCGCGATGTTGTCAGCCAGATCCGGTTCGAAGGTCGCGCAGCCGTCGTTGAATGATTGCGTTCGGCCGACGAGCGTCATCCCCGCATGGGCAAGCGCGCGGAAATCGATGGTCTGGCCGCCATGCGCACCGCTGACCGCGATGGTGACGTGCTCCGTTCCGGGTTTCATCGCCTCGGCCTCCCACTCGCCGAGCACGCCGAGCCACCAGGTGAAGTCGCGGCCGCGATAGGCGCGGGGCGGACGGTGGTGCGGCCCGACCGAGAGGTACACCTTGCGACCGGCGCGCTGCAGATCGTCCGCGATCTGCGTGCCTGACGAGCCGGCGCCGACCACCAGAACGGCCCCCTCGGGTAACTGCCCGGCGTTGCGGTACTCGGTCGAGTGGATCTGCGTGATGTCCTTGTCCGCGGGAGCGATCGACGGGATCACCGGGTTCTGGAAAGCCCCGGTTGCGGCGACGACGCGATTGACCTCGAGTGTGCCCTCGGAGGTGTCGATCGTGAAGCCCGGACCGTCGGCGTTGCGGGTCACCTTTTTGACTTCCACGCCCGTGCGGATCGGGGCGTTGAACTTCTCTGCATACGCCTCGAAATAATCCGCGACCCGCTCTTTGCCGGGAAAGGCGTCGGGGTCGGTCCCGTCGAACGCCAAACCAGGGAAGCGATCGTGCCAGGCGGGCCCATTGGCGACCAGCGAATCCCACCGCGCCGTACGCCAGCGCTCGGCGATGCGATCGCGCTCCAGCACCAGGTGCGGGACGCCCAGGTCGCTCAGATGCTCGCTCATGGCTATGCCGGCCTGACCCCCGCCCACAATCAGCGTGTCGATTTCACCGCTCTGAACAATGGACCCGGTCATGCGATATCCCCTGTCGTCTGATGCCGCTTACATTACGGATCCCGTTTGATTAATGAAAATATCCTTATCTGGTTGTAAGGATCAGAAAAAATGATGCAGGACCCGTAGGTTGGATTGACGGAGGGAACCCAACCTGACGGCGAGGATCCCCGCCACCACGATCATCCAGGGGAGCGTGCGCCAGAGCGGAACCATGACGGGCGTAACAGGGTCGATGGGTGCGGCCACGCGGCCCGCCCGGGAGCGGGACGCGTGGTTGCGCCATGCCTTACTCGGCCGTGTCCGAATCGGGCTTCGCCGATCCCTGATGACCCAGCGGGGTCGCCTGATCCAGGCGCGGGTGGTTGTCGAGGAATGCCCGGTGCGGGTCGGGCAGGGCGTCCAGGGCCTGGATCGTCCCCGCCAGCGCGTGCGCCGCGGCCAGCACGTCGCGCGTGTTCCCGGTCTCGGAGATGGTGTGCATGTTCCGGATCGGGAAGCCGACCGAAGTGGCGGCGCAGTCCACGCTGGCAAGCACACCGGCCATGCCATCGGTGCCCGTATCGACGCCGGCCACGTCGCGCTGCATGGGGATGTCCTGCTCACGGGCCGTGGTTTCGATGATCCGGTTGAGCTGTTCGCTGGCGATCGAACCGACCGACATCGTGAAGCCCTTGCCCATCTCCAGTGGCGGCAGGCGCCGATCACCGACGCCGGGTGCGGCCGTGTAGTCGTGGTTCACGTCGATGCCGATCAGCACGTCGGGTTCGAGTTCGCCGGCGAACACCCGGCTGCCCATGCGGCCGATCTCCTCGTAGCTGGCCATCGCGAACAGTACGCGAACCTGATCGGTGCCGCCGCGCTCGGCGATCAGCCGCGCTGTCTCGGCGGTGGTGAAGCAGCCGAGGCCGTTGTCGAGGTAGGCGCCGTAGAAGGTGTCCGGGCTGAACCCGCGCCGGATCGGGCGATTGAGGATGATGCTGTCGCCCGGGCGTACGCCGAGGTTTTCGACCTGCTGCTTCTTGTTCTCGCCGTGGATCTGCAGTTCGAGGTAGAGCTGTTCTTTCTTGACGCCCTTGTCGCCCGTGCGCACGGCGTTGTCGGCGAAATGGATGGCGCCGAGCGCCTCCACCGTCCCGCCCTCGATGACGCGGTAGTTGCCCGGGTTGGCCGGGTCCTCGCTGAACAGCTTGACCTCGTGACCGATGAGCGTGGTCGGCAGGAACGAGTCGCTGTTGATCCAGATCTTGCCGTCATCGCCGATCGAGCGCACCTGCATGCGGATCTTGTCGGCGTGGCCGATGAGCATCACCTTGAACAGATCGTCCCGCCCCGGATGGGTGTCCATGACGATCCCGGCGTGGCCACGGAACTGATGGACTTGCCAGTCTGGGAGCGCGTGGCTCTCCAGCCAGGGCTTGAGCACGCCGTAGGTCATGGCGCCCTCGATCCCGACCGGACTGGGGGCCGCCAGGATGTCGCGCATGAATCCGAACTGTTCCTCCGGCATGGGCCGGTTCCAGGGCTGATCGGTTGCACTCATGGGGTGGTATGACTCCGTTGCGGTTGGGTAATCGCACAGTCTGCCACGATCCGCCCCCGTATGGCATGTCGGCGCAGGCGCAAGAGCGTACGTGTAACTGAAAGCGACCTGCCCGTCGGTTATCCTGCGGCCGGGATTTCGCCATGCCGGATGAGAAGGGGATCGTCCTGATATTCATGAACGCCCGCCGGAACGGGGTGGCGCTTCTTCTGGCGCTTGCAGGTCTGGTCCCGAATATATCCGCCGCCACCGGTGGCGACGACGAAAGCCGCGGCTGGGGTGATCCATGCCGGGCGGAAGACGAGGCGCGTTCGACGGCCATCCATGCGCTGTATCAGCGCCGCGATCAGACGCCGGTCTGGCTCACTCGTGATGGAAAAACGCCGTCTGGACGGCAACTGGTGCGCGTGCTGAGAACGGCTGCAGAGGGTGTGATGACCGACTGCCTCGCGCAGGGTCTCGCGGCGGGCGATGGCGACTACTCGCGTGGCGCGCTCGACGTCCTGCTCACCGATGCGTGGCTGGAACTTCGTGCGCGCGCCACCGACGGCGACACCGACCCGCGCGACCATCTCGCAGCGCTGCTGCCCGGGGAGCGCCATCGGCTCCAGCGACAGCTCGAACGGCTCGCGGAGAGTGGAGCCGGCGCCGGAGGGGATCAGGCTCCGGGCGCTGACGCCAGCGCGCGCATGGCGACCGCGCTGGAGCACTATCGGCGAATCGCCGAAACGGGTGGTTGGCCAGAAGTGGCTGCGGGACCACCACTGGAACCGGGTGGCAGCGACCCGCGGGTCCCGGCCCTGCGCGAGCGGCTGGCGGCAACGGGAGATTTTGAGGCGAGTGCATATAACGGCGACGGGAACCGGTACGACCGCGATCTCGTAGATGCGGTCACCGGCTTTCAGGAACGTCACGGTCTCCGGCCGGATGGCGTGGTTGGCGAGGCGACCCGCAAAGCCCTCGCCGTCCCCGCCCGCCAGCGGGTAGCCCTGATGGAGCTCAACCTCCGCCGGATCGAAGCGCGCGCGATCGACGGCGATCACCCCGTGGTGCGCGTCAATATCCCCAACTTCCGTGTCACGCTCTACGACAACGGGAAACCCACCTTCAGCACGCGTGCCGTCGTTGGCCGGCCGGAGCATCCGACGCCGCAACTGCAGAGTCGGATTACCGCCCTCACGCTCAACCCCGCCTGGAATGTGCCGCGGAGCGTGTTACGCGAGGATCTTGCGAAACGTTTCGCCCGGGAGGATGGCTATGCCGAGCGCCACGGTTTCCATGCCGCCAACAGCGGTCGGCCGCTGCGGGAATTCGACTGGAGTGAAACGCCGATGATTGCCGTGCGCCAGGCCCCGGGACCGACCAACGCGCTCGGGCGCATCAAGTTCGAGATGCCCAATCGGCAGGCGATCTATCTGCACGATACGCCGGCCGGGCACCTGTTCGATTCGCGTCGGCGGGCGTTCAGCGCCGGCTGCGTCCGCGTCGAGGAGCCCATGGAACTGGCGGCGCGGCTGACGGGGGGCGACGCGGATCGGCTCGATGAGATGGCGCGCGACGGCGAAACCCGCACGCTCCGCCTTGGCTGGCGCATTCCCGTGCAACTGGTGTATTTCACGGCCTGGGTCGATACCGGCGGGCGCGTCCATTTTCGGCCCGACATCTACGATCGGGATGTCCCGGCGTTGGCCGGTGGTGAGGCCTGACAGGGCGCCGTGCGCGCGTGAATCACTCCACCCAGTCGCGGTACGGATGCGCCTTCAGCGCCGCGTTGTAATAGCGCGGGTCACCGGTGACCTCGGGCCCCAGCCAGGGCGGTGAGGGGACCGGGTCATCCGCGTGGGCGAGTTCCAGCTCGGCGACGATCAGGCCGGCATTCTCGCCGTGGAATTCATCGACCTCAAACACACGGCCGTCGACGGGGACGTAATAGCGCGTCTTGTCGATAATGCCCGGCTCGCAGAGCGCCAGCAGGTCGTCGGCCTCCTCCGGGGGATCTCGCGCTCCCACTCATAGCGAGTGGTACCGGTGCTGTCCCCTTTGCCCTTGATCGTCAGGTAGCCGCGCCCGTTCCGTCGGCGCACCCGCACGGTGCGCTCCGGAACCGAACTGAGAAACCCCTGCACGATCCGTTCGGAATCCCGGGCATGGGTCCTGAAATCGCCGACGACGCGGAATTTACGCTCGATTTCCGTACCCATATCGATTGCCTGGATGGTTCAGCCCGCCGGCGGGGGCGTAGTGGTCACAGACGCCGTGAGCACGAGGATAACGGTCGCGAGTCCGAACTCGACAGTGATGGTGCGCCCTAATGTACGCCGTGCCACGGGATCACCGTCCGCCAGGGCCGGCGTGAGGCGAAGTTTATTGTAGGCGGCCAGCGCGATGAGACCGGCTACGGCCAGCAGTTTTGCGCCGATCACAAGGCCCCAGTTGCTGCGTACAAGCGCGCCCAGGTTGCCCGCCAGGAGGATGAGCATCCCGCTGCCGGCGACCACGAGGGCGGCCACGACCCATTGAGCCCTTTGTCCGAAGTCCCGGACGATGTTGGCTGCCTGATGGGTTGCCGCCGCGCGGGTGACAAGCCACAGCCCCGGAAGCGCCGCCAGCCACCAGGCAATGGCGGCCGTGTGCACCAGGACGAGGGTTGTCAGGGCCCAGCGCGGATCTCCGAGAACGTGTCCCGACAACGCGAATGACGCGACGACGGCGGCACTCCCGGCCCACGCGATCGCGTCGCCGGGCCTGCGTTCCAGGAGCAGGACGCCGGCGGCCAGCAGCCCGGCCGCGCGCACTGCCGCGGCGGTGCCAAACGGACTCTCCAGCACGAGCGTGAGCAGGGCCGGATCCACGGCGGCCGCGAGCGTGCCGCCGCCGAGAAAGGCGGCACGCCGCACGACCCCCAACGCCAGGAACGCTATGCCGGCCAGTGCGGTGCCCGCGGCAAGCCGTCTCATGGGCCGGGTCGACACGCCGTGGCGGCTGGTCAGACGGACGAACGCGGCCGTTCCGGCGGCGATCAGAGCGCAGAGATAGCCGGCCGCCCGGACCAGGACATCGGCGATCATCGCGCCGTCGACGGTCAGAAGCCAGTCGCCCACGGGGCTACTCGACGCGGAACGCGAACTCGCCGGAGGCGGGATGCCCGTCGGTCGACAAACCGCGCCATTCCACCGTGTACGCGCCGCCCAGGAGTGATTGGGGGCGGCCAATGAGCGTCTTTGTCGCCTCACCGCGCTCGTACGTCACGTCATACGCCTCGCCGCCGTCATCCGTGAGTCGAACCAAGGTAATGCGGATCGGTTGATCGAAGCGGATGCGGATTTCCTCCGGCGGCGCGTCAAGGACGGCGCCGTCGTCCGGCGTGGTCGTAACGCCGGCGGAGTGACCGATCGCCGTGGTGGCAAAGGCCAGCAAGAGTGCGGCGGCAACGCCGCGCCATGGGGAAAGAAACACGCCACTCACCTCGCAATGCCTGTCACGGTCGATTCCGCTATCGTTCCATTACCGCACGGGGACCGACTGCCTTCAACCGGTCCGGATCAGTATCGACCGGTCGCGTGATCGCGGCCCCTGATCACGGACCCTGGTGCGCGGCCTGTCATGGCGAGTCAGTGGCGAAGCACCCGGGAGAGAAACGCCTGGGTGCGCTCGTGTTGCGGATTGTCGAAGACGGCCTCGGGCTGGCCCTGCTCGACGATCTGGCCGTCGTGGATATAGATCGCACGGTGCGCCACCTCACGGGCGAAGCCCATTTCGTGGGTGACGATCATCATGGTCATGCCTTCGCGGGCGAGTTCGCGCATCACGTCCAGCACCTCGCCGATCATCTCCGGATCGAGGGCCGAGGTGGGCTCGTCGAACAGCATCACCTTGGGTTCCATTGCCAGCGACCGCGCGATGGCCACGCGTTGCTGCTGGCCGCCAGAGAGCTGGGTGGGGTACTTGTCGGCCTGATCGCCGATACCGACGCGATCCAGCAGACGCCGGGCATTGTCCGTGGCCTGTTCGCGCGACCAGCCGCGGACTTTCATCGGGGCCAGCGTGATGTTCTCGAGTACTTTGCGGTGCGGAAAGAGATTGAACTGCTGGAAGACCATGCCGACCTCCGTTCGGATGGCCCGCAGGGCATTGCCACCACCGCCATTGGGCAGAAGCCGGTGCCCATCCACCTCGATGGCGCCGCTCTGGAATGGCTCGAGGCCGTTGACGCAGCGGATCAGTGTCGACTTGCCGGAACCGCTGGCACCGATCACTACGATGACCTCTCCGGGATCCACGGCAAGCTCAACATCCTGCAGCACGTGAAGGCTGCCGAAGTGTTTGTTCACTTTTTCCATGCGGACGATGGGCTCGTCGGTTCGCTCGTTCACTTAGGGGCTCCCTGATTCAGGCACGACCGGCGGCACCGCGGCGTTCATATAATCGCAACAGCAATGAAAGGCTCAGGGTGATGACCAGATAGAGCATCGCCACCATGAAATAGGTCTCCAGCGCCGAGAAGGTGTCGGCGATGTAGATCTGGCCCTCGCGCACCAGTTCCCCCACACCGATCACCGAGAACAGCGACGTATCCTTCAGGCTGATGATCGCCTGGTTGCCCAGCGGCGGAACCATGCGCCGCAGCGCCTGCGGCCAGATGATGTAGTAGAAGGTCTGGGCTTTCGACAGGCCGATGGACAGCCCCGCCTCTTTCTGGCCGCGCTCGATGGACTGGACTCCACCCCGGACGATCTCGGAGATATAGGCGCCGGCGTTGAGCGCGATCGCCACGATACTGGCGGTGATCTTGTCGATGGGGCCGCCCAGGATCTGGGGCATGCCATAGAAAATGAACAGCACCTGCACCAGTACCGGCGTGCCGCGGAATATCTCGATGTACGCAATCGCAGGGGCCCGCACGAGGCGCGACGGCGCGATGCTCAGCAGGCCGAAAAGGATGCCGATGAAGAATCCGATGAACAGACCGCCACCGGCGATGGCGACGGTCCACGGCAGACCCTGGATCAGATAAGGCAGCGCATTGAACGCCGCCTGCCAGTCGAACTGAAATTCCACGTCGTCTCCCGT
>Ga0136597_1000323_pt1 | contig 22945 bp, 21 predicted proteins | sample AntRauTorcE11898_FD_101385 | JGI IMG/M metagenome (GOLD analysis project Ga0136597, IMG submission 101385) | Saline lake microbial communities from Rauer Islands, Antarctica - Metagenome Torckler E11 #898 | ecosystem: Environmental > Aquatic > Non-marine Saline and Alkaline > Saline | place... | reverse complement strand
GTAACCGCGCACCTCGATGGCGAGTGCCTCCTCACCGGACGACAGCGCACGCAGGAAGAACGGCCGCCGGGTACGCACGCGCACCTCGGCGCCCGCGATCGCGCCGATCTCCGCGCGCAGGTGAGCCGCTACCTCGGCCGATGAGCGCTCGCGTTCCGAGCGCGAGGGCAGCGAAATCCGGACCTCGCCTTCGGCGGATTCGGACGGGCGATACGAACCCGATCCAATACTCGTTACCGTGTTGATCAGTTCCGGCACCTCCCGCCGCACGACCTCAAGCGCTTGGGCGGTACCGCGCTCGACCGTTTCCAGACGCGTACCGGCCGGGAATTCGACGTCCACCTCGACTTCACCCTCGTCGGTGGTGGGCATGAACTCGGCACCCAGCATGGGCACGGCGGCGACCGCCGCGGCAAGCACCAGGGTGGCCGCACCGAGGACGCGCCAGAACCGGCCGAGCAGCCGGTCCAGCAGTCGCGCGTAGGCCCGTTCGAGGCGCCGCAGGCCGGCCCCGATCGCTTCGCCGAGTTCGTGCAGCGGCCAGGGGGCGCGCCGCGCGCGCGCCCGAAGCAGGCGTGCGCTCAGCATGGGCACGACGGTCAACGCCACCAGCAGGGCGCAGGTGAGCGCGAAGGCGACCACGAACGCGAGCTGCTTGAACAGTTGCCCGGCGAGTTCCTGGGCAAAGAACATGGGCACGAAAATCGCGACGGTTGTCAGCGTCCCGGCGATAACCGGTGCCGCCACCTCGCTCGCGCCCCGGTCGGCGGATTGATCCGCTGTCTCACCGTTGCTCTCGTGACGGCGGACGATGTTCTCGAGCACGACGATGGCACTGTCCACCATCAGGCCCACGCCCAGTGCCAGCCCGCCGAGCGTCATCAGGTTCAGGGAGAAGCCGCCGAACCAGATGAGCGCAAAGGTGGTGATGACGGATACGGGGATCGCGGTCGCGACCACGAGCGTGGCCCGGAGATTGCGCAGGAAGAACAGCAGTACGGCCACCGCCAGCGCGGCGCCGGCCAGCATCGCCAGGGTCGCGTTGCGGATCGAGCGCTCGATGTACTCCGAGGTGTCGAACAGCGAGCGCATCTCGATCTGCGGGAAGTCCGCATTGATGTCCTCGATCTGCGCCTTCAGCCGCTCGGCCACATCCACCGTGTTGGCCCCGGACTGTTTGCGCACCGCGATCCGGATACCGGGCTCGCCGTTGATGCGGATGATCCGGGTCACGCGCTTCTGCGTGTCGGCGATCTCCGCGACCTGACCCAGGCGTACCGGGGCGCCGTTGCGGACGGCGACGATCTCGTTGCGGATCTCGTCGAGATTCTCGTAGCGCCCCGGCACGCGCACCGTGTATTCGGTATAACCCTGCTCGATGGAACCACCCGGGCGGTTGAGATTGGATTCCCGCAGGGTTTCGACGACCTGGGCGAGGGGGAGGTCCAGCGCCTGCACGCGCTCGGGGCGGAGCTGGATCTGGATCTCGCGCTCCGGTCCACCCCAGAGGTCGGTCTGGGCCACGCCCGGCACCTGCTGGATGCGATAACTCAGGCGATTGTCGATGATGCTGCGCAGCGCGATCGGGTCGATCTGACTGAAAACGCCGATCAGCATGATGGGGGCATCGGAGGTATCGAACTTGCGGATCTGCGGTCGCTCCGCGCCCTCCGGCGGGTCCTCGTATTCCTCGTCGATCGCGTCACGCACGTCCATGGCCGCGAAGCCGAGGTCGGTCCCCCAGGCGAATTTCAGCTGCACATTGGCGACGCCTTCCGCGGTCGAGGCGGTGATTTCCTCGACACCCTGGACGGTGGCGACCGCATTCTCGATCGGTTTGGCGACCAGCTCCTCCATCGCCTGCGGTGATGCATTGGGATAGGCGACATTGACCGTGATGTACGGATACTCGATATCCGGCAGAAGGTCGACGGGCAGTCGCGACAGCGACAAAATGCCGATCAGCACGGCGATCAGGGTCACCATGGCGGTCAGCACGGGGCGGCGGACGCTGAAGGCGGAGAGGTTCACCGGGACGGCAGCTCCGAGACGATGATGGGGGCGTCGTCCTCGAGCATCTGCTGCCCCAGTGTCACGACCTGTCCGGAGAGTTCCGGTTCGAGGATCTCGACGCCGTTTTCGCCCTCGATCCCGATCGTCACCGGCACAAAGCGCACGGTCGGTGGATCCCCTTCAACGACGCGGTAAACGCCCGGTCCTTCTTCGCGTCGAACGATCGCCTCAGCGGGCACGAGTGTGGCGTCTTCGGCGGTTTCGACCGTGACCCGGACGGTGGCGAACATCCCCGGCTTCAGGGCGCGATCCTCGTTGGGCAGGGTGACCTCGAAACGCGCTTGACGGGAATCGCGTTCGAACCGCGGGGCGATACGGCTGATGCGGCCCTCGAAGACGCGGTTGGGCAGTGCGTCGGCCGTGACCTCCACGGTCTGGCCCCGCGACAGGCGCGCATAGTCACTCTCGGGCGCGAACACCGCCGCAGTGATGGGGGCGATCCCCAGCACGGAGATGAGCGGCGTATTGGCGGCGACCGTATCGCCCGCATTGACCATGCGTTCGCCGACCACGCGTTCGTCGTCACCGCCGCGCCAGTCGGCGCGGACGCGCGTGTAGCTGAGCTGGACCCGCGCCCGCGCGAGCGCGGCCTCGCGCTGGGTGACACGGGCCCGGGTCACCGCCACTGCGGCGCTCTGCGCTTCGGCGCGGGCACGGGTCGTATCGAGTTCGGACGTGGAGGCGAGGTCGCGTTCGGCGAGTGAGCGCGTGCGTTCGAATTCGCGTCGCGCCAGCCGTGCGTCCGCCTCCGCCTGTTCGACCTCGGCGCGCGCGACGGCGAGTTCGGCTTCGGCCTCGGCGACGGCCTGGGTGACATCGGCATCATCGAGCTCGGCCACGATCTGACCCTGCTCGACCCGGTCGCCGATATCGACATGGATCCGTTCGATCTGCGCACCGATCTTCGGGGCCACGGTGAAGGCGTCACCGGCCTCCAGGGTACCCGTGAACGTGCGGACGTCGGCGACGGATCCCGTCTCCACGGGAGCCGCTTCGACGGCGACCCGGCTGTCGCCTCGTTCCGCGGCCGGGGGCTCGACGCCCTGGTCGCGCAGCCACCAGGCGCCGGCCGCTACCGCCGCCACGACCGCGAGGCCGATCCCCCATCGATGCATGCTCATGCGCTGTCCTTTACCCCGGATTGCCGGGAGCGTTTTCGTGCCGTGCCGGCGATCGGGTTCGCCGGTAAGGGGTTCGGGACCGCAGATCGCCGCAGCGTCGGGGCCGCATCCTCGACAACCGCCCCGTCAGTCATCGAGCGCCCCGGTCCGCACGAGCAGATCGTGCAGTGCCTGGGCCATTCGCCGGTAGCCGGCCGCGTTGGGATGGACCTGGTCGGACCGCAGCTCCGCATCGTCGATGATGGTTTCCATGATTTCCGCCTCCAGCGGCAGATTCTCACGCTCGGCAACCGTGTAGTAGAGGTCGGCCGTCGACCGGAAGAAGAGTTCGCGTGCCGGCACGCCGACCAGTACCACGGGGATGCCGCGCTCGCGCGCGCTGTCGACCATTGCCGCGAGATTGCGCCGGGTGGCCTCAAGGTCTTTGCCGCGCAGGATGTCATTGCCGCCGTGCAGGAGGATGAGGAGGTCGGGGCGGACCTCGTCCAGCACGCGCGGCAGCCGTCGCCGCCCCTCGGACGAGAGTTCGCCGGGTACCCCGGATTCAATGACCTCGTGCCCGCTCAGGCGTGCGAGCACGGCCGGATAGCCCTCGCCGTCGCCGGCGCCCGTCCCGTGCGTGAGGCTGTCGCCGAAGGCGAGGATGCGGGCGTCGTCGTCCAGCGGTTCCAGCGGCGGAGGCCCGCCGCACCCCGATAACAGGAGCAGGGCGCCCGCAACGGCGATCGCCGCGCGGGCGCGACGCACTCTTTGCATGGACGACTCCGGTTGGCCGGCTTCGGTCACGGCGATGGTCTGTTCCACCGCGCCGTTCCGTCGCGCGTCATGCCGGGGGCCGTCGCGCCGCCCGGATCTGACACCAGTGCATGATGACCCGGTATGATGGCACAGGCCCAGCCGCCGCGGGATGAACCTTGCCGAGCCGTAATGATGACGCCGTGCGCTGTTCGTGGTGCGGGACCGATCCGCTTTATGTGGCATACCACGACGACGAATGGGGAATCCCCGTGGATGACGACCGCCACCTGTTCGAGATGCTGATCCTCGAAGGGCAGCAGGCGGGACTGTCATGGTTCACGATCCTGAAAAAGCGCGCTGCCTTCCGCGAGGTGTTCGCCGGGTTCGAACCGCAACGCGTCGCCGCATTCAGTGACGACGATATCGAACGCCTGCTGCAGGACCGGCGCATCGTGCGTAATCGCGCGAAACTCACCGCCGCCGTCGGCAACGCGCGGGCATTCCTGGATCTGCAGGCGGGCCATGGCCGCTTCAGCGACTGGTTGTGGGCCTTCGTCGATGGTGAGCAGGTAGTCAACCGGCCTGCCTCGGAGGCGGATATACCGGCGGAAACGGCCACCTCGCGACAGCTGTCCAAAGCACTCCGGGGCGCGGGTTTCCGTTTTGTCGGGCCGACCATCTGTTACGCCTATATGCAGGCCGTCGGTCTGGTCGACGATCACGTCGCGGACTGCTTCCGTGCCTGAGCGTAACCGCCTGATCCGCCGTTTTGCCATGATCGCTCGGGCGGTCGGTGTGCGTACGGGGGGCCTGATCGCGCCATGGAGCGTATAGAGGGTTCGGTCGAGAGACTCGAGTACGAGCGCCGCCAGGTGGGCCGGGGCCGTGCGGGCCAATCCGTGCCGACGATCCACATCTACCGCTTCGTGGTCGCGGGCCGGACCGTCGAGCTTCGTCATGGGGCCGCACTGCCGCTCAATGAGGGCGATGAGGTCATCGTGATTGCCCGCCCGCGTGACGGCGTCTACCGGGTCTACGCATGGGACAACCACACCTGGGGGGCGCGCCTTGTCGAACCGCGCGGGGTGGCGGCCGCCATGCGCGGCTGGCTGCCGGCGATCCCCGCCGGCCTCCTGCTCATTCCGGCTTTCGGGCTTTGGCACGCCGGAGCCGGGCTGCTCGCACGGAGCGTCTCGGTCACGGCCGCGCTGGCGGCCGCCGCCTTTGGCATCTGGGCTGTGCGCGGTTTCATCGAATACGCGCGCTATCGGCGTGCGGCGCGCGTGCTGGATGGGTGACTGCGTCGGGACGCGATCTCGCCGGAACTCGGACGTGAGCTTGGCAAGACGGATCACCGCGTACGGACGAGCGATCGACGGCCTGCCTTTGATCCGGTCACGTCGGGCTGACGGAATGCGCAAGCCGAATGATCTGATCTGGAGCGATAATGACAGCCTCTATGGCTGCTGACCTGCTCGCTCTCCTTCATGTCGCCTACGTCGGATTCGTGGTTGGCGGTCAGGGACTGATCGTCTGGGGCGGGGTCACCGGATGGCGATGGATCCGCAACCCGTGGTTCCGTTGGCTGCACCTTGGCGCGATCGGCATCGTAGTGGCCGAGGTCGTCCTCGGGGTGTATTGCCCGCTGACGCTGCTGGAGGCCCGCTGGCGCGGGGAGGCGGTGGGCGACGCCGGTTTCATTGCCGAGTGGGTCGGGCGATTGCTGTATTACGATATCGCCCTGTGGCAGGCGCATGTTGCCTACCTGGCATTCGCGCTGATCACCGTGGGGTCGTTCCTGCGCTGGCCGCCACGCCGTTTCGGGGCGGGTGCGCGGACCTCGTAGGCCGGTTTTCGCCGGCGCTCGTTATCTTTTGGTCATGCCGCGCCATGGGCCCGCCAGGGAATGCCGGCATTGCGCGGTGATGTGTCCCGGCAGGTATCCGGCGCCGCGGACCGCGCAAAACCGGCCTACGTCCGCGTCGTTATGCCGTGCGCGGCGTACTCGCCCAGGTTGCGTTCCAGATTGGCGGCGATGCGCACCGCGAGGGTGCGGGTCCGGTCGGCGCCGGGGCCCTCGAAGCGCTCGTCGATCGTGCGCGTGAACAACGCCAGCCAACGGTCGAAATGTCGGCGTGTGAGCGGCATGCGCGAGTGGACCGCGGCGTGGCGCGCGACCATGTTGCGGTCGTAGTCGGGGCGCCCCAAAAGCATCTTGCGCCAAAACGCCTTGATGGTCGGCAGATGGTGATCGAGATCGATCTCCGCGACCTGCGTGAACATCGGCGCCAGGGTCGGATCCACCAGTACACGCGCGTAGAAGGCATCCACGAGATCGGAGATCGCCTCCGGACTGTTCAGGTCCCGCGTTTCGTGCCGCGTTATCGCTTCTTTGGCCTGCATCGCCGTACCGGTAGTCATCGCAGGGCTACATGCCGCAACCGCAGTGCGTTCGTGATGACGCATACTGAACTCGCGCTCATCGCGGCGGCGCCGATCATCGGCGACAGCAGCAGCCCGAACACCGGGTAGAGCGCGCCCGCGGCGATGGGCACCCCCGCGCCGTTGTAGATGAAAGCGAAGAACAGGTTCTGGCGGATATTCGTCATCGTGCGCCGGGACAACTGGCGCGCGCTGGCGATTCCGCGCAGGTCGCCGCGGACCAGGGTTACGGGCGCGCTCTCGAGCGCGACGTCCGTGCCGGCGCCCATGGCGATGCCGACGTCGGCCGCGGCCAGTGCCGGCGCGTCATTGACGCCGTCGCCGGCCATGGCGACGGTGTGGCCCTCACGCTGCAGCGTCTGCACGAGCGCGTGCTTGTCCTCGGGCGAGACGCCGGCGCGGACCTCGTCGATGCCGAGTCGGCGTGCCACCGCTTCGGCCGTGGTCGCGTTATCGCCGGTGCACATCACCACGCGCACGCCGGCCGCGTGCAGCTGCTCGAGGGCCTCCGCCGTGGTTTCCCGGATCGGGTCGGCGACGCCCAGCAGCCCCGCCGCCTGACCGTCGATTGCCACGAGCATGACGGTCTGGCCTTCCGCCCGCAGCGCGTCGGCGCGTGCCTCCAGCGCATCGGTGTCGATCGCCGCCCCAGCCAGCAGCGCCCGGTTGCCGACCAGCACGCTGCGACCGTCGACGGTCGCGTGTACGCCCTGACCGGTCACGGAATCGAAATCCGTCGCCGTGCCCGGTTCAATGTCACGGTCGCGCGCACCGGCGACGATCGCAGCGCCCAGCGGATGCTCGCTGCCGCGTTCGACCGCGGCGGCCGCGCGCAGGAGTCCCTCCTCTTCGGTGCCGTTCCATGGCTCGACCGTGACCAGCCGCGGACGGCCCTCGGTCAGGGTGCCGGTCTTGTCGCAAACCAGCGTATCCACCTGTTCCAGCGTCTGCAGTGCGGTCGCGTCACGGATCAGCACGCCCGCCTGCGCGCCCCGGCCTAGCCCGACCATTACGGACATCGGTGTCGCCAGGCCGACCGCGCAGGGGCAGGCGATGATGAGCACGGAGATCGCGACGACGAATGCGTGGTTCAACGCGGGTTCCGGCCCGATCACGGCCCACACGGCGAAGGCCAGCAGCGCGATCGCGACCACCACCGGCACGAAGATCCCTGCCACCCGATCGGCCAGCCCCTGAACCGGTGCGCGCGAGCGCTGTGCATCGGCGACGAGCTGGACGATGCGCGCGAGCAGCGTATCGCCCCCGACCTGCTCGGCGCGGATGACGAAACCACCGGTCTGGTTCACGGTCCCGCCGGTGACGCGGTCGCCCGCGGCCTTGCTCACGGGCATCGGCTCGCCGGTGATCATGGATTCGTCGACGTTGCTCGATCCCTCCAGGACCTCGCCGTCCACCGGCACCTTCTCGCCCGGTTTGACCCGCAGGCGGTCGCCGGCGGCGACCCGCTCGAGCGCGACCGTTTCCTCATGGCCGTCGGCGTCAATCCGCACGGCCTGCGGAGGCGCCAGTTCCAGCAGCGCTTTGAGCGCGCCCGACGTACGCTCGCGCGCGCGGATCTCGAGTACCTGACCGAGCAGCACCAACGTAACGATGACGGCCGCCGCCTCGAAATACAGCGGCGCATGACCATCCTCCAGAAAGGCCGCCGGCAGGATGCCGGGGAACAGCAACGCCACCAGACTGAACGCGAATGCCGCGCCGGTGCCGAGCGCGATCAGTGTAAACATGTTCAGGCGGCGATTGAGGATCGACTGCCAGCCCCGCTGGAAGAACGGGGCGCCGCCCCAGAGGATGACGGGTGCAGCCAGGAGGAGCTGGAGCCAGCCGGAGACCGAAGGGGCGATCCAGGCATCGACATCCAGCCCGACCATGCCGCCCATGGTCAGCACCACGAGCGGGATCGACAGTACCGCCGAGACCTGGAAGCGCCGGGTCATCGAGACCAGTTCGGCACTGGGGTCTTCGTCGGCCGTGACCGTCATGGGTTCGAGCGCCATGCCGCAGATCGGGCAGTCGCCTGGCTCGTCGCGCACTATTTCGGGATGCATCGGGCACGTGTAACGCGTGGTGGTCGCGGACCCACCGACGCGCTGCAGTGCCATCCCGCAGTGCGGGCAGTTGCCGGGCTCGTCCGACTCGACGCCGGGGCAGCAGGCGCAGATGTATGTCCCCGGCGCGGCACCGCCGCGCGCCTGATCCGTGTTGTGGTGACTGCAGCAGCTGCCGTGCGGGTCACCCGTGTCCGGCTCGCTGGCTGCGGGCCCGTCATGGCAGCAGGCGCCATGCTCCTTCGTATGTTCGGCTTTGTCGTGGTTGCAGTGGTCACTCATGACCGGGTTCCTCACTGAGCGTTTCGATAATGGGGCAGCCTTCGACGGGGCCGTGCCCGGAGCACTGCCGCGTCAGATCGGCGAGCGCCGCGCGCATGCGCTGCAGCTCCGCGATCCGGTGTTCGATCTCCGCCAGTTTGTGTTCGGCGATTTCCTTCACATGGCCGCGGTCGCCTTCGGACTGGGCGAGGTCCAGCAGCTGCCGGATCTCGGTCAGCGAAAAACCGAGCTTCTTGGCGCGCTTGATAAAACCGAGCCGGTCGACCACGGCGGGTGCGAAGCGGCGATAGCCGCTTGCCGTGCGGCCATCGGCCGCGATCAGTCCCTCGCGCTCGTAGAAGCGGATGGTTTCCACGCCAACGTCACTGCGGCGGGCGAGTTGACCGATGCTGAGATCCTGCATGGTGGTGTCCCTGGCGGAATAGGTACGGACTCTATAGTCTGTAGTCGACTACAGAGTCAAGCATTGATCGCGAGCAAGCTCGCTCCTACAGCCTTCGACACACCGCGACGGGTTGGCCTGTGTGGAACCTGTTATACGCCCGTTCTCCGCGAGGCTGCTTTCTCCGGCTAAACGTGCGATGAACAAAAAACCGCCGGATACCCCTCGGCATCCGGCGGCAGGTGGCGCTTCTGTCACAAAGGCAAGGGTGCGGGATCCATCCCGCCCGCTCCGGAACGCGCCGAAGCGGAAGATTGCGCGATCAGAAGCTGTAGATCGCCCCGATTTCGGTCAGATCGCCGGCATCGTTCTGTCGGTCGTAGCGGGCGACGTTCACGAACACGTCGAGATTGCTGTACAGGCCGTGCTTGACGATGGCCGCGACCTCGGTCGAGGAGTCGCCCTGGTCGGGGGAGACGTCCTGGACGCCAAGGTAGACATCGCCCGCGCCGTAGTTGTAGCCGCCCATTACGCCGGTGTATTCGATGTCGTTGTTATTGCCACGGTTGCTCTCGGAGGCAAAGCGCGCCGACAGGCTGAATGCGCCGAGGTTGTAGTAACCGCCGATACCGGCCGTGGTCTCGTCGTCGTACTCGTCATTGTCGCCGTCGCCGTCAACGTCGACCGGGGAGCCGCCGCGATCATCGGCGCCGGCGACGACGCCCCAGTTGTCGGCGTCATAGCGTGCGACGAACGAGATGCCCGTGCCGCTGTCGCCGAAGTCGGCGCCGTCGTTTTGAATGTTGCCTTCGCCATCACCCTCGATCTTCGCCTCGAGACCGACGCTGAAGCCGCCGAAGCTTGGGCTGACGTAGCGGATCTGGTTGCCTTCGCCGCCGTCCTGTTCCTCGGTCAGCGTGCCGTTCTCGAACTCGTAGACCAGCTCGGCAACGTTGTCCTCGTAGAGGCTGTCCGAGGTGCCAGCGCGGATCATGCCGAGATCGCCCTTGAGGCCGATGTAGGCGGAGTCGAGGGAGTTGACACCGCCGCCGGTGGTTTCATCGGCGCCGCTCCATTCGTACTCGATGTGGAAGAAGCCGGTGGTTTGGTCGGTCCATGCGTGCTCGCCGTCGAACTGCAGCGTGGAGTCGTTGTCGGTGAACTCCGACTCGCTGTCGCCGCTTCCATCCTTCACGGACTGGTACACCGGCTCGATCGTGCCGCCGACGTTGATGGTCGTTTCCTCGTCGATCCGGAACTCGGCCGCCTGGGCGGTGGGTGCGGTCACGGCCGCGGATACGGCCAGGGCAATCAGGGTCTTGTGGGTCATCGCTTCCTACCTCGTTGTCGGATGGTGGTTCTCTCGGGGTTGATCAGAACGAACGCGCCGGTTCCTGATCGGCGTGCGCCTCAGTAGTCGACTACGGGCGGCGATCCTGCGGCCGGATCATGAAGCGAGCATGACGCGGCTGTGACATTCCCATGAAAGCGAACGGTCAGCGGATCAATGTCGACCGGGTTGGCGCGGGGTGGAAATACTAGTACCAATGCGACGCATTCGCAACAAGTCGTTGACTTGACTGTATTCTGGAGCCGGAGCAGTCAGCCCCATCCTGGCGGCTGCGTTGCCCCGGTTCAGTCGTCGCTGGCGCTGGGGTGGAACAACTGCTGACCGCGTAGCCGGTAGCTCGCGATCGCCTTCTGGCCCGCGTCCGAGACCAGCCAGTCGATGAACTTCTGCCCCATCTCTGCCTTGACGTGCGGATGCTGTTTCGGACTCACCAGCATGACGCCATAGGGGTTGAACAGATCGGGATCGCCCTCAACCAGCAGTTCGAGTTGCTGACGATTGTCGAAGCTGATCCAGGTGCCACGGTCGGTCAGAGCGTAGGCGTTCATACCCGCTGCCGTATTGAGGGTCTGGCCCATTCCGGAGCCGGTCTCGCGGTACCAGGAGCCTGACGGCTCGACACCCGCTTTCTCCCACAGCCCCATCTCCTTCTTGTGGGTGCCGGAATTGTCGCCGCGCGAAGCGAACGGGGCCTCGGCCTCGGCGATCTTCGTCAGAGCCGCCTCGGCCTGGTTCATGCCCTCGATCCCGGCGGGGTCGCTGCCCGGGCCGACGATGATGAAGTCGTTGTACATCACCGGGTACCGCTTGACCCCGTGACCGTTGGCGATGAACTCCTCCTCGGAGGGCTTGTGGTGCACGAACAGGACATCGGCATCACCGCGACGCGCGATCTCGATGGCCTGGCCTGTGCCGACTGCCACCACGTGGACGTGGATCCCGGTTTCCTCTTCGAACGCCGGCAATATGTGCCCGAACAGGCCCGAGGCCTCGGTCGAGGTCGTGGAGGCCACGGTGATGTAGCGATCGTCTGCATGAACCGGTAGCGCCAGAAGTACGGCTGCCGTGATGAATGCGCCACCGAAAACCCGCGCCAGTGTTCGTGTTACTGCCTGCATGCCCCTCTCCTGATCGCCTGAGCGCGATTATCCTGCTTGTGAGCGTCTTTTCTTTCAACAAGGTCAATAACTGTGTATTTAATGCATTCGGTTGCTTATTTTTGCATTCGCCACAGTGTCGATTTGACGACCCGGCCGAATTCAACGGGGCATCGTTCGGTCGTGGCTGTCGGTAGTGGATCGAGTGGTGCCGGTTCGAGCGTCGAGCCGTTATTGATCGGGATGCACACGTCCTGGCCCGATTTGTGCCATGATTGGCGCCAGCGCCTCCGTGCGCCGTTCATACGGATCCCTGACGGCCGACCGGCCAGGAGTGGACACCGTGTTGATGGACCGGACACCGATGATTCTGAAGACCGACCCGGGTGGGCGACCGATCCGCTGGATCGACGTCCGCAACGCGGCCGGTTACCTGTTGCGCGACGAGGTCGCCTGGGCCTCGCCGGAGACCGCCGTCGTCCTGCATGGCGGCACCTGTGCGCGGACCGGCTTGCGCAGCCAGATCGATATCCCGTCCATCGTCGCCGTCTCGGGGGCCCGGGCAGCGTTTTACGACTCGACCGTTCCGCGGCTCACCAACGCGGCACTGTTCCTGCGGGACCGACGCCTTTGCTGCTATTGCGGCGAGGTTTTCGATGGCCGTACTGCGCTGCTGACGCGTGACCATGTCCAGCCGTTATCGCGCGGCGGCAGCGACATCTGGGACAACGTCGTCACCAGTTGCCGGGCCTGCAACCAGAAAAAGGATGACCGGTTGGTCGAGGAATGCGCGCTGGAGATGCTGTACATCCCCTATACCCCTTCGCGGGCCGAGGCGATGATCCTGGAAAACCGGCGCATCCTGGCCGACCAGATGGATTATCTCCTCGCCCAGGTCCCGCGCCGGGACCGTGCACGACGTCAGGCCGCCCTGGCCTGAACGGGCGAGACCCCCGATGACGGATACCCACGCGCCGCGGTCGGGCGGGCGGCTCGAGGTGCCGGATTGGCAGCTCGTCGCGCGTCTTCCGATTTTCGAGGGACTCGAGGCAGCCATGATTGAGCGCCTGCTGGAGCCGGCCCGTGTGGTCTGCCCGGCCCGCGGCGAACAGTTGTTTGCGCGCGGTCAACGCGCCGCCTGGTTCTACGTCGTGCTCGTTGGCTGGGTGAAAGTCTTCCGCACGACCGCCGAAGGTCGTGAGAGTGTCGTCCACGTTTTCACGCGCGGTGAATCGTTTGCCGAGGCGGCGATCTTCGCCGGCGGCGACTATCCGGTCTCCGCCAGCGCCGCGACGCCGGCACGCCTGCTGGCCGTACCCGCGGACCCGTTGCTATCGATTCTGGAAGAAGAGCCAAGGGTCGCGCGCAACATGCTCGCCGCGATGTCGCGCCACCTGCGCGAACTCGTGACGGCGCTCGAACAGCTGCAGTCCCATTCGGCATCGCAGCGCCTGGCGACCTTCCTGCTGGGGCTCGTGCCTTCCGACAGCGGGGCGGCTGATCTCCACCTGCCGATCGACAAGGGGTTGATCGCGGCGCGGCTTGGCATGAAGCCGGAGACGCTGTCCCGGGCACTGGCCACGCTGCGCGAGGAGGGTCTGCAGATCAGCGGTGAGCGTGTCCGTGTGCCGGATGTCGAACGTCTGCGCCGGCTTGCGAATACCGATTGATCCGTATCAATGCATTCGTTCTCCGTGGCACGCACGCTTTGCCCCGCGCGCATCCGGCGCGGCGGGACCGGCGAATTGCGTGGTGTCATCCGGTTACCGCTGTCGGTTATACGTCGAAGATTTCCCGTCTACCGAAGGAGTTCGCTGTAATGAGAAAGATGCTTTGCCTGCTGGGCGTGGTCGGTGTCGCGCTTGGATTCGCGGCCCCCGCGTCCGCGAAGACCTGTGAACTGACCATCACCGGCAATGACCAGATTCAGTACAACAAGTCGGAGCTGGTCGTCGACTCGGACTGTGACGAGGTAAAACTGACGCTGGAACATGTCGGTCAGATGTCGGTCGACCAGATGGGTCATAACGTGGTCGTGACCGAAACCGGGGATTACAAGGCCGTGGCCCAGGACGGGATGCAGGCCGGCAAGGACCAGGAATACGTCCCGGCCGACGACGACCGAGTGATCGCCCACACGTCGCTGATCGGCGGTGGCGAAACCACCAGCGTCCGCTTCGACACCTCGGAGCTCGAGGCCGGTGGCGACTACACGTTCTTCTGCTCGTTCCCGGGACACTACGGGATCATGAACGGCAAGCTCGTGGTCGAATAATCGCGTTTAGAAAGGCGCTCGTACGCCAGGCCCGGGGCTGCTGGACGGCCCCGGGCTTCGTTCGGGCGCCTGCTCGCGGTAGCATCCCGGCAGCGTTGCAACGGCCGGGGGCCAGATGAAGATCGAAAACGCGAAAAACGTGATGGGTGAGCCGCTGGTCGCCTGCGGGCTTGATCCCCTCACGGGTTTTTATCGCGACGGCTGCTGCAACACCGGCCCCGAAGACCTGGGTGCCCACACGATCTGCGTCGAACTCACCGAGGATTTTTTGGCCTACACGGCCCGGCAGGGCAATGACCTGAGGACCCCGCACCCGGAGTTCGGTTTCCCGGGGCTGCGGCCCGGCGACCGGTGGTGTGTCTGCGCGGTGCGCTGGCAGGATGCCCGCCGTGCCGGTCATGCGCCGCCCGTGCTCCTGGAGGCGACGCACGAAGGAACCCTGGAAATCGTGTCCCTCGCCGATCTGCGAGAATACGCGCACGACCTCTGACCGACCGGGCCCGTCATTCGATTATCCTACGCGGCTGGCGTGAAGTCGGAGAGGCGGTAGCGGTTGGCCAATTCTCCGGCGTCATAGGAAGAGGGGCGCGAAAGTGTCGGCTCTATTGAAGCTTGATCCACGCGGCGTCCTGCGTGCGCTGGACGCGATCGACCGCCAATGGGGCCGTACCTCGACGCCGGAATGGCGGTCCATTGCGGGGCTCCTGACGCTGGTCGCCATCTGCCTGTTGGGAATCCATTACCTGAAGTCGCACGCCGTCTTCAGGGAAGTTGTGTTCATTGCTGCGGGACCCGAGGTGGCCACTGCACTGCTGGCAGGCCCCTGGGGGCATCTCGCCGCGGAGGCTTGGTGGGGCCTTGTCCACGTGATCGGTTACGTCGTTGTGCCGGTTGTTTACCTGTGGTCGGGCCCCCGCATCCGCGCGCTCGATGTCGGTTTACGCTGGCGTGATACGACCTCCTGGCTCGGCTGGTATGCCCTCCTGGCGGCCCCGATCGTCGTATTCGCGTTCGTCGCCAGCTTCACCGAGGCGTTCACACAGACATATCCGTTCTATGGTCTCGCTGGACGAAGCTGGGTCGACCTGTTTGCCTGGGAAATGATCTACCTCATGCAGTTCGTTTGCCTGGAATTCTTCTTCCGGGGTTTCATGCTCGAACGGCTGGCGCCGCGCATCGGGGCCGGAGCCATCTTCGTGATGGTCGTGCCGTACATGATGATCCACCTGAGCAAGCCGTGGCCGGAGGCCTTCGGGGCGATCCTGTTCGGGATCGTGCTCGGCATCCTCGCGCTGCGGTCGCGGTCCATCTGGGGCGGTGCACTCGTACATATGACGATTGCGCTCTCGATGGACGTCATGAGCCTGGCGCAGACGGGGCGTTGGCCGGTCCAGGTGTGGCCGTGAGGGTGAAATCGCGCGGTTGTTGGATAGCGCGCCCGACAGGATAGATGGCCGCCATCCATGGCGGCCACCCTTCGGGCGCCTCCCTTCAGTCGGCGTCCGAATCGGCAGTCCTGCCGATTCGTCGAACGCAGGTTCGAAACGGAGCCATCGGGGACCCCATACACGAAAAAAGCCGCCCTTCGGGGGCGGCTTTTTCCGTGTATGGCGCGCCCGACAGGATTCGAACCTGTGACCTTCGGCTTCGGAGGCCGACGCTCTATCCAGCTGAGCTACGGGCGCTTGGGAGACTGCAGATGATACGTGGAGCCTGCCGATGCGTCCATGTCGGCGCGTTCATGCGCGGCGGCGCGCCGGCTGGGGTTTGCCGGTGCAATCCCCGGCGGGGGATCGGATGATACGCGTGGCATCCGGGGCGCGTCCATCGGCTGGCGTTTTACCGCGAGCGGCCGGGCTGTATAATCCGGCGCTGGACTGCGACCGGCGTTTTGCCCGCCCCCGGTTTCTGGAGCAGGTATGGATTCGGAAGAACTGAAGTTTCGCGAGATGTTCCCGCTGGTCCTCGTGATCCTCGGGGCGCTTGCGGTCCTGTTTCTCGTGGCCGCACTGATGATCGGCGATTCGGACGATACCTATGTCCCGTCCGGCATGACCAAGGCGGAAGTGATCGCCGAGCGGGTCGCGCCGATCGGCACGGTCAACATGGGCGGTCCGGTCGTGGCGGAGTCCAGCGCTGGCGGCAGCGACGAGCCGGCCGAGCCGCGCGAAGCCCAGGCGGTATACGAAGGTGTCTGCGCGGCCTGCCATGACAACGGCACACTGGGCGCGCCCGTGTTCGGCGACACGGCGGCCTGGGAAGAGCGCGCGCAGAAGGGTATGGAGACCCTGATCGACCATTCCGTGAACGGCTTCAATCAGATGCCGGCCCAGGGCGGTTCCGCCAGCGAGGAAGAGATCGAGCGTGCCATCACGTACATGCTCGAGGAGGCGGGTGTCTCGCCGTGATCGAGTGAGTCACCTGTTGGATTCCGCAACGCCGGCCCCGCGCCGGCGTTGCTCGTTTTGTACCCCGCAAACGGTTTCATCTCGAGCAGACCCGCTCCCACAGACCCGACAATCCGCCGGGGCGGTGTCAGTTGCCGGTCATCGGCCGGTCGAGCGCGCGGTACGACATCGCTTCAACCACCGGCGCCTCACCCACCCGATCACTGTTGGCCAGATCCGCGATCGTGCGCGCGAGCCGCAGGACGCGATGGTAGGCGCGCGCCGAGAGGCCGAGGGCGTCGATCATGCCGTCGAGACGACGCAGGGCATCGGTGTCGAAGCGGCCCGTGCGTTCCATTTCCGGCCCATCCACCACGCCGTTCGCCTGGCCGTGACGGGTGAGGGCGCGCTCGCGCGCGGCCTCGACGCGGGCGCGCACACAGGCGCTGGTCTCGGCGGTGGCCTCGGCGCGCATGCGCTCGCGGGGCACGCGGGGGACTTCGAGGTGCATGTCGATGCGGTCGAGAAACGGCCCTGAGATCCGGCTCCGGTAACGCTCCACCTGCTCCGGCGAGCAGCTGCAGATCGCGGTCGGATCGCCGCGCTGGCCGCAGGGGCACGGATTCATGGCCGCGAGCAGTTGGAAGCGGGCCGGGAACTCGGCGCGCCGGGCCGCGCGCGAGATCGTGATCGCGCCCGTCTCCAGCGGCTCGCGCAGCACTTCCAGTACGCGGCGATCGAATTCCGCCACCTCGTCCAGAAAGAGCACGCCCCGGTGCGCCAGCGAGATCTCCCCCGGGCGCGGGTGACCGCCACCGCCGACCAGCGCGACGCCGGATGCGGTGTGGTGCGGTGCCCGGAACGGTCGCAGGCCCCAGTGGCTTGCGGGATCGCGCTCGCCGGCAATCGAGGCGATGGTCGCCGCCTCAAGGGCCTCCGCTGGCGTCATCGGCGGCAGAATCCCGGGCAGTCGCGAGGCCAGCATGGATTTGCCCGTGCCTGGTGGGCCGATGAACAGGAGATTGTGTTGCCCGGCAGCGGCGATTTCCAGCGCGCGCCGGGCCTGTTGCTGTCCCTGGACATCGGCGAGATCCGGCGCACTCACGCGCGAGCCGTGGGCGGGGCTGGGTGGCGAGTGCTGCGCGCGCTCGCTCTCGCCCCGCAGGCCGGAGCATACGTCGAGCAGGTGGTCGGCGGGATGGATCGGCGTGGTGGCGGCCAGAGCGGCCTCGTCGGCGTTGTCGCGCGGTACGGTCAGGGCGCGCCCGGCGTGTCCGGCACCGACGGCCGCCGGCAGTGCCCCGCGGATCGGACGCAGTGTGCCGCCGAGCGCCAGTTCACCGACGAACTCCTGTCCTTCAAGAGCCGCCAATGGGATCTGGCCGGACGCCGCGAGGATGCCGAGTGCGATGGGCAGGTCATAGCGCCCGCCTTCCTTGGGCAGGTCCGCGGGCGAGAGGTTGATCGTGATGCGGCGCTGCGGGAATTCGAAGCCGGCCGTCTGCAGCGCCGCGCGCACGCGGTCCTTGCTCTCCTTGACCGCCGTCTCGGGCAGTCCAACGATCGACAGGGACGGCAGTCCGCCCGCGAGATGCACTTCGGCATCGACCTGGGGGGCGTCGATGCCCACCAGGGCACGGCTGTGAACGACGGCGAGCGTCATGAGCGAGTTCCCTCTCGCGAACGGATTGTGGGCGCGTTACTCGGGGTCGGCGGGGCTTTCGTCGCTGGCCGGCGTCGTCGACTGGATGCCGGCGTGGCGCTCGAGTTCCGCCACGCGCGCCTCCATCGATTCGAGCTGTTCGCGCGTATGCGCCAGCACCTCGGCCTGGACGTCGAACTCCTCGCGCGTCACCAGGTCCATGCGTGAGAGCGTCTGCTGCATGACAGTCTTGGCATTGCGCTCGAAGTCGGCGCGCAGTTCGTGCGCGCTCTCCGGCAGGAGGCGGCTCAGGCGCTCGCTCATTTCTTCAAACGGGTTACGCTGCATTGATTCGATCTCCGGATAATAATGTCACCATAGCCGACCGGCGAGGGTGTCACAAACCCGATTCAGGTCGCGGTCATGCCCGGGGAACGATCCGTCCGCCCACTTCAGGGGCGCGTCAGGTGGCGCCGTCACGCCGGCGCTGCACGAACGCCGGCTGCGCGAACGCGGCGCGATGGACGTCCGCCGTGTAGTAATCCGTGGCGAACGGCAGCGCCTCGGCGGCGGCCGCGCGCTCGAATGCGATCGCCGCGCCTTTGCGCGCCAGGGTGGCGCTCCACCAGCCGGTGGGATACACCGGCTGAGGGAAATAAAGGGAACGCGTATCGTCGAAGCCGGCTCCACCCATCGCGGCATGCATCGGCTCGATGATGCTGTCGAGATGTGCCAGCGGGGATTCGCTCTGCTGCACCAGCATGCCGCCGGGGGCCAAGGCGGTATGACAGTCGCGGTAGAACGTCTCCGTGAAGAGACCCTCGCCGGGACCGATCGGGTCCGTGCTGTCGACGATGATCAGATCGAGGGATTCGGCCGGCGTGTCCTTGACCCATTGGATCCCGTCCGCGAACGCCAGCCGCGCGCGCGGATCGCCGTTGGCGGAACACAGCTCCGGGAACCAGTCTTCGCAGACCCGGGTCACACGCTCGTCGATGTCGACCTGGGCGACCTGCTCGACCGCGTCATGCTTGAGTACCTCGCGCAGTGTCCCGCAGTCGCCGCCGCCGACGATCAGTACCTTGCGCGGTGCCGGGTGGGCGAACAGCGCCGGATGCGCGAGCATCTCGTGATACAGGAAGTTGTCGCGCTCGGAGAGCATCAGAAAGCCGTCGATCACGAGGGCACGCCCGAACCAGACCGTGTCGTACACGTCGATCGTCTGAAAGTCGGACACCTCGTGATGGAGTCGCCCCTGCGGGCCGAGCTCAAGCGAAAACGCCGAGCCGGATTCGCGGCAGACTTCGGTGAACCACTTGTCGTGATCGAGTGTCATGGCATCGTTTCCGTGGCATGCGGCCGCGTACAGTGGACGCCCGGGGTGGACCCGGTAATCCGGCGCGCGGTCGCGCCCCGCGCCGGGGTGTCGGATAATGCCCTGCGCCCTGCAGGCACGCAACCGGACTGGAACGCCGATGACCGACTGGACACTGGACGAAGCTCGCCATGTTTATAACGTCGCGCACTGGGGTGCGGGCTATTTTGATGTGGACTCCGCTGGCCGCGCGGTCGTTTATCCGCGCCGCGACGGGCGCGCGGTCGTGCTCGCCGAACTGGCCGAGGAGGCGCGGGCGGCGGCCCTGCAGCTGCCCGTGCTCGTGCGTTTCGTGGACATCCTCCACGATCGTGTCGATACGCTCTGTGAAGCGTTCGGCCACGCGCGTGAGCGCTACGGTTATGGTGGCGCCTATACGGCCGTCTACCCGATCAAGGTCAATCAGCAGCGCAGCGTGGTCGAACACATCAAGCGCCCCGCTGACCCGCGTGTCGGTCTCGAGGCCGGCAGCAAACCCGAGCTGATGGCGGTGCTGGCCTTGATGGAGGCGCGCAACGGCGTCGTCATCTGCAACGGCTACAAGGACCGCGAGTACATCCGCCTCGCGTTGATCGGCGTGCGCCTTGGCCTGCGTGTGCGGATCGTGGTCGAACAGCCGTCCGAGGTGGCGCTGGTCGCCGAAGAGGCGGCCCGGCTCGGTGTCGAGCCCAGCCTCGGCGTGCGCGTGCGCCTTGCCTCGATCGGTTACGGCCGCTGGCAGAACACGGGCGGTGAGAAGGCCAAGTTCGGGCTCTCGGCGCAGCAGGTGATCGATATCGTCGAGCGCCTGCGCGAGCACGGTGCGCTGCATTGGCTGCGGCTGCTGCATTTCCACATGGGGTCGCAGGTCGCGAACCTGCGCGATATCGGGGCCGGCATGACCGAAGCGGCCCGCTATTACGCGGAACTGATCGGCCTCGGCGCGCCGCTGGAGGCCGTCGATGTCGGCGGCGGTCTGGCCGTCGATTACGACGGCTCCAAATCGCGCGCCGATTTCTCGATGAACTATGGCATCGAGCGCTATGCCGATTGCGTCGTCGGTGAGCTCGCACGCGTGTGCGATGAACATGGCCTGGCGCATCCGGCGATCTACACCGAGGCCGGGCGGGCCATGAGCGCTCATCACGCCGTGCTGCTCACGGACGTCATCGATACCGAGCCGGTAGCAGCCGCGACCCCGAGCGCACCGAATCCGGACGCCGCGACGCCGCTGCATGACCTCTGGTCGCTCTACAGCGAGCCGCCGGGTTCGATGGCGGAGCGTTACCAGGATGCCGGCCGCGCGCTCGCCGATGTCCATGCGCTGTATACGGAGGGCCGGCTCGGGCTGTCGGAGCGGGCCGCGGCCGATCGGCTGTTCGTCGCCATCTGCCAGGATACCCGCGACCGCCTGGCCCGGCGGCCGTATCGTGATCCCGAACTGCGCACCACGCTGCAGGAACGGCTGGCGACAAAATACTTCTGCAATTTCTCCGTGTTTCAGTCGACGCCCGATGTCTGGGGTATTGGCCAGCTGTTTCCGATCATGCCGCTCACACGCCTTGATGAGCCACCGGATACCGATGCGATCCTGGAGGATCTGACCTGCGATTCGGACGGCCACATCGAGGAGTACGTCCACGGTGACGGCATCTTCAAAACGCTGCCGCTGCACGCGATCCAGCCGGGCGAGCATTACCTGCTCGGCGTGTTCCTGGTCGGCGCTTATCAGGAGATCCTCGGCGACCTGCATAACCTGTTCGGTGATACCCACTCGGTCAACGTCGAGCTCACCGAGGATGGCGGCTGGCGCCTGGTCGACCCTGAACGCGGTGATCGCGTCGAGGAACTCCTGCGCTACGTCCATTTCGATCCGGACACGTTGCTGGCCCGTTTCCGCGAAAAAATGAGCCACATCGACCTCGATGCGGACCACAGGGCGAGCCTGCTCCGGGAACTCGAAGACGGTCTCTCGGCCTATACGTATCTGCAGAGTTGATTAACGGCGAATTTTTAAAGAGATCTGAATAGTGACTGAAGTCGTGACCGAGGATGTCGAGTTCACCGGCAGTGAGGGGCATACGCTGTCAGCGCGGATCGATCGTCCGCGCGAAGGGGCCATCGCGGGGTGGGCGGTGTTCGCGCACTGTTTTACCTGTGGCAAGGATTTCGTCGCGGCGCGGCGGATCAGCCGGGCGCTGGCCGATCGCGGGCTGGCGGTGCTGCGGTTCGATTTTACCGGGCTCGGTGCGTCCGAGGGCGAGTTCGCGACGACGACGTTCTCGTCGAACGTCGGCGATCTGGTGGCCGGTGCGGACTGGTTGCGCAAGAACCACGCCGGGCCGCGCGTGCTGATCGGGCACAGCCTCGGCGGCGCGGCGGTGCTGGCCGCGGCGGGCGAGATCCCCGAAGTGACGGCCGTTGCGACCATCGGCGCGCCGGCCGATCCGGCCCACGTACGCCGGCAGTTCGGTGATGCGGTCGGCGAGATTGAGGACGAGGGTTCGGCGGAGGTGGAACTCGGCGGGCGCTCGCTGCGTATCGGTCGGGAGTTTCTCGACGATATCGCGCGCTGGGACCTGGTCCGGCGCGTCGGCCGGCTGGGCCGGGCGTTGCTGGTGCTGCACTCGCCGCTGGATCGGGTCGTGGCGATCGAGCATGCACGGCGCCTGTTCGAGGCGGCGAAGCATCCCAAGAGTTTCGTCTCGCTCGATGACGCCGACCACCTGCTGACGCAGTCGGCCGATGCCGAATATGTCGCCACGGTCCTGGACGCCTGGGTGTCGCGCTATCTCGGGCGCGCGGGCAGCGTGGTCGGCGAGGGGCCGCTGCTGCAGCCGGGCGAGGTGCGGGTGGAGGAAAATGGTCTCGGGCGGCTCGCGCAGGACGTGCACGCGGGCGGTCACCGCATCCTGGCGGACGAGCCACGCGAATCGGGTGGCAACGCTACTGGACCCTCGCCGTACGACTATCTCCTTGCCGGTCTGGGTGCATGCACGTCGATGACGTTGCGCATGTACGCGGATCACAAGGGGCTGCCATTGCGGCATGTGTCGGTCCAGATGCGGCACGAGCGCGTGCACGCCGAGGATTGCGCGGCGTGCGAACATGAGTCGGGGCGGCTTGAGCTGATCCAACGGCGCATCTCGCTGCAGGGCGATCTGACCGCCGCGCAGCGCGAACGGCTGCTCGAAATTGCCGATCGCTGTCCCGTGCACCGCACGCTCAGCGGACCGCTCGAAATCCACACACGCGAATCGGACTGAATCCATGCGGCTGGTTGTTGATGAAAATATGGCGGCCGGTCGAGGGGCCTTCGGCGCCTTCGGCGACGTGGTCACCGTCCCCGGCCGCGAGATCGATACCGAGGATGTGTCCCGTGCGGACGCCCTGATGGTGCGCTCGGTCACGCGGGTGGATCGTGCGCTGCTCGGTGGTTCGAATGTGCGCTTCGTGGGGACCGCGACCAGTGGCTTCGATCACGTCGATCGGGATTGGCTTGCCGGTCGTGGCATCGGGTTCGGGTATGCGCCCGGCTGCAACGCGAGCGCCGTGGCCGATTGGGTCATCGCCGCGCTCGCGGCGCTGCATGCGGCGGGTCGCGCGCGTTTCGCCAGCGGTACCGTGGGCATCGTCGGCGCCGGCCATGTGGGCTCCCGGGTCGCCCACAGGCTGTGTGCGCTCGGCTACAGCGTGCGGGTCTGCGATCCGCCGCGCGCGGAAGCGGAGGGC
>Ga0136597_1000321_pt1 | contig 23080 bp, 36 predicted proteins | sample AntRauTorcE11898_FD_101385 | JGI IMG/M metagenome (GOLD analysis project Ga0136597, IMG submission 101385) | Saline lake microbial communities from Rauer Islands, Antarctica - Metagenome Torckler E11 #898 | ecosystem: Environmental > Aquatic > Non-marine Saline and Alkaline > Saline | place... | reverse complement strand
TGTAAACTTTACCTTTTTCTACATTCTCACTTGGCGTATAACTACTGTATTGTAATTCACACCCTTCTGTTATTTCAATTCCGTTTATATCTTTCACTCTATCAAATTTTATCTGTTAATAATCCGCACTATGCACAACAATATGTAAGTGCATTTTCGTGCCTCAAACGACACCATACCATTTACGGTATTAAGTGCCATTTAGAAAACCACACATCATCTATATCACCTTGATATATTTTACTTAATCTATCTTGTGCTATTTTTATTGCTCGTTTTGAGCAATATTCTCTTATTAAATAATCTTCATCTAACCATTTAATTTTATCAGTAATTTCATCTTTCACTACATTGTTATTTTTATCGAGATAGATAAATGGTGTGATATAAAAATATCTTTTATATATATAAAAACGGCACTTAACAATATGTATAAAAAATGCCTTAATTTTGCGGATAATTGAAGTTAAGTATTTCATAATATATTTAGTTATAGTCCTTTGGTGCTTTTCAATTTGTTCAATTCTTTCTTCGTTAATTAATTCAATTCCAGTTTTCATAATGTTAATTGTTTTTGCCCTCGCTCAAAAAATAAAAGAAAAAGGGTCTGTTTTTAATTTAAAGGTTTGTCTTTCAAAAGGCACAAACCATATACCTATTCTTATATTTAATTTAATTTTTTAACCGTAAATTATCATTAACAATTTCAACTTTTATCACTGATTTATTTTTACAATCATTTATAATATCTAAGGCAGTATCGATAGATGATAATTTACTAACTATATCTACCATTTCATTAGTAGTCATACATTTTGAAACATTCACTTCTTTCATAATCTTATCTATTAAAAGTTATTAATATTTTGGTTGGCGCAACTACGCCTTACAAGTTGCCGTTATATTTAATGCTATCTTTTTAGTTTACTACCAGCATCACCAATCAATTCAACGCCTAATTCTTTTGCCTTTCCCTTTAATGGTGTCCAATGATGGTGGTTATCACATTCATCCCAAAGTTTTTGTAGTCTTTCTCTATAAACTTCTTTTGGCTCTTCAATCTTTACCACTGTTATTTCGTACTTTTCTACAGTAACATTACCATTAAAGCAAGTTGGCTTTTCTTTTATTAGTTGGTTTAAAGTGTAGCTTTCCGGGTTTCTAAATGTTTGTATTTTTATCACAAGCATAAGATATGATGTGTTTAAAACTACTCATAATGTTCCGATATTAGAGTTAAAATAGAATTATATAATTCAAGATCATCCTCTTCATAAGTGTTATCTGTATCATTGTCCCAATGAACCCTGTATGTGGTGTATGTGCCTGGAGTTCCCAGGACATTCACTACAGTCCCTTTAGTTCTGTAAACACTCCATAGAGGATTGTTGAGAAAAGCTCCATAACTACCAGAAGTATATATGACTTTATCTCCAACATTAAACATAAGGTGTGTGGTTTAAAACGTAAGTTCTAATTTTTGAGTTATATACAGGATTGATGTTCTTTAAAATACACTTCCATTTTTGACTTTTATGAAAGAGTTTAAAATAAGCAGCTTTTTCGGGAACTATTGCATAGATAACATTGCTACTTCTCCCAAAATCTTTGTTAAATTGTTTTAAACTTTCTGTAGTGAATCCACTTAAATGGGTAATGATTGCTCCACCACAATGATAAGGGAATTGTTCAATATAAACCTTACTTGTACGTTTACCAAGCTTATGTTGTACAGTCTCCGTAATTATTTCTTTTTTATGTGAAGAAGTCATAATCTCACTGACTTCATATCTTGTCAATTTTCCTAATTCATACATAATGTTCTCTTATTTTATTTAATAAACTGTTAGGGTTAAAAAGTTCTACATCATCAGGATAATAACGGTTTTCAAAACCATTATCCCATTTAACATATAAACAGAGATCGATATATTCGTAGATTTCAACAACGGTTCCGACTACTTTATATTTTTTATATAAAGGATTTGAATCTGACACTCCGTGTGTATTTGACACGTATATTACTCTATCCCCGATCATAATAAGTATTGTTTTATCATGAATTTAAGTTTCTTATGAAGTTTACCCTCCCTCATCATTTCAGGGTGTCCCTGAATACAGAATGAGTTGATCTCTGGATAATAAACTATCTCTGGATCGAAGGGCATCTTCATATTTTCGTCTTCACCATTCTTATGATAAGTCGATCTTGCGGCTCTCGCAAGAATAGAATGAGAAACTAAGAATGGATACATCATTTGATGGTGTGTTGATGTAATATTCATTACCTCTCCATCAGTGAATTGTATCTCGTGTGTACCAGCCATTGCGTGGTTATCGCAATCCTGTACTAAAGAACCACCTGCCATCACAGTCAAGAACTGACTTCCACGACAAATCCCAACTTTGGGAGTGTGTGGAAAGGATTCAAACAATTCGGTGTCCTTTGCGTCTCTTGCAAATGAGACACCTGTTGTTTTGTGTCTATTCTGATTGTACATGGCAGGGTTTACGTCAGCCCCTCCACTAAACATAATAATGTCTGCTTCTTCGGGTTCTGGCGTGTACTCCCCTAACCAGAGAGTGTAATTTGGATTATCGCAATAAATTTTCATAACTCCATCCGTCTTTTAAGAATCTTTCTATGTTTTGCTGACCTGCTAAACACTTAATGAACGTTTTAGGAGAATCTTCATAGTGTTTTTTCTTGATAGAATTAGCAGTTATTGAATGATTAGCCGATCCAATACCACTAACTTCATGAGAGTGCATATCAAGCAATCTTTTCTGATATGACCCACTATTATTAGCGAAATAATCTACATACCGTTTATGTCCTCTATTCTCAAGATAGGGATAGCGACACATGTTTCCTATCCATAACAGAACGGCTCCTGTATTAATAGGAAAGTAATAACTCTTATCCCAAATATAAATCTCAACTTGTTTCTCTTCTTCATCAAAGTCGACATTCCAATATGTATCTGATATAGCATCGAAATACTCTTTAAGAACACCATCTTTAAAAGATTCTGTTTTAATATCGTGTAATATCAGTTTCCTGAGTTGAACTCTCCTGTAGTGGGTAGGTGAGAAAGGAGCCCAACATGCTTCACTACCTTTCTCTTTTTGAACTTCATTAGCTTGCAGCTGTTTTGATGTATATATATCGTTATACTCTGTGTATTCACTTGTTACTGTTATACTCACGCTATTGCCTCTTGTAAGGTTTTGGGTGTTTTTGTTTGCGGGTTAAGATTATTTCCTACGATACAAGACGATCTCCGTACCACCAAGAACAGTGGTGTAAAAGTATCACAATGTAGAAGTCTAAATGTTTCTTTTGCATCTTTCTCTGATACAGCGTTAATTGTTCCAGAGATGATGAAATTATTAATTGTTGCTATTATGTAAAACATAGTGTGTTTTTAAAAGGTTAAATTTATCATGTTTGAGTTTGTATTTCATAATTACATCTTATGAATTAATTTGATACTTTCCCGTTTTCTTTGTAATGGAACACCTGAATACCCCATAGCTCTAAGATATTGCATCAGATATTTATCTGCATACGAATACCTTTTAGCTTTTATATTGAATTTCACTTTATCTACCTTTACAGGATAGATAAAATCAGGTAACAAACTCAAGTTTTCAAATTCCATTGCGTTTACCTTTTTTTATTGTCCAATCAAGTGAAAATTTCTCTACGATTTTTTTGATCTTCCTTCGTTCAGACCATGTTAATTTTATTATATTATATTGTGATTTTGTAGAACCTTCTGTAACACCCACATCAACCTCCATTCTTAAGTTTAGACGAACTCCACACTGGAATTCTATTGTCAGTAGGGAAATTAACTTTCCCTTTGCTGAAATCAACGACCGACATGTCAATGAAAGGCTCTTCGACCACAGCTTTCAACACACGAGCACCTTTGTAAATGCCCTGATTGACGTAATCATCGCTATGTGTTGTTGGTTGGTCGCTTACAAGTGGCTTTGAGTGTAATTTCTTCCGACGTTTTGCTTTATTTCGATTGCGGTGGACGCAACCTGTACTTGAAATCGTTATACGTTTCATAATTATATCTTTACAATAATTCTTTTTTGCATCCTCTTCTCCTTCTAACTTCAGTTTTAGGATTGAGTTTGTTTTGAATGATTAAGGTGTATTTAAACATAGTATAGGTGGGTTGTGTTAATAAAAATAAGTTCCCTTAACAGGACTCGAACCTGTATCTACGGTTTAGAAGACCGTTGCTCTATCCAATTGAGCTATAAGGGAATAAAAAAAGGACAGGACAGAATGTTGACGTTATCTCTATACTGCCTGTCCTTATCGTCTTTCGACTGATAACTATTAAATAATATCTCACAAAATGAGATGATCTTTTTTACATAAGCACATCGCTGTAACTTATAACATTACATTAGTAATACATCTGTAAATGATATACCAGACTGCCGTTATCTAAGGCTGTCGTTTTACTATCACCTACTAAGTGCTTGCGAATTTCGCTTTTATCCAGCCGTAGCATTCTTTAAATGTAAAGAGAGACTCTACGACCGCCACCGCTTCAATTGCTAAGTGAAACGGATTTATACGTGTAATAATATTAAAGGAACGCAGGTGTACAGGTTATATGCACACGTAACGCTCACGTGAATATTGTGAACACGAGCCAAAACGGATGTATTCTTTTGTGGAGCCAATGGAAAGTATTTTTCTATACGTTCTGTCCATTTAGCAGAGTCCTTCCCTGCCTATCACATACGCTCTACGCTACCTCTATCAGCCTATTACTATAAACCAATAGTTTCACGCATAGCTTTTGTGCCATCGGATGCCACCGCTTAACAGTGCCTTACATTGCGTTATATATCTCAGCCACACCCCAAAGGGGTTTTTCGCAATGTACTTATAAAGTATGCTTCACAGCATTCAAAAGAACGTGGCGTTCTATATTAACAGCTAACACGTCCCGCCATACAGAGGAAGGACAACAGATACACAGACCTGTCAAGAGTCAACCATTCGTTTATTTCGATAAATTGAGAGACTATGGAGCTGTCACACTCCATAGAATGTAGGGAGATTTTACACTTCAGCCTTCGCTTCTTTTTCGGATGCTTTAGGTTCTGATGCTTCTTTTTTTAGCTCCTTAATTCGTAGCGTTATGCTACTCTTTTCGGAACCGCTGACGTTTTTCTTTAGTTCTGCCAATTCTGGCATCCCTAAATCCATTTTTCTAAGCTTCGCAATGGTAACAGTGCCGTTAACATTAGCCTTTACTTTCGCTTCTTTAGCTGGTTTCCTGTCCACTCTTAATACGTTATAGATTTTGGCTTCTGTTAAGTCTCTCTTAACAGTACCGTTACCGAACGTTTCAATGGTTAGCTTGGCAGCTTTATAACCGAGATACATAAACAAGTAGTAAGCGCTTATGTTACCGGTCTCTAAGTAACCGGTCACCGAAGTTATATCTCCATTTTCATTGGTATTTTCCCGACGACACATAATGTGGTCGTCGAATAGCTCAGTTAATATAGACGTAAACCACTTAATGCGGTATTCATCTACAAACATGAATTCGAGCACTCTTTTAATAGCCGCACTTTCGATACGCTTCTCTTTCGGTAGATCTAAAGAGTTTTGATTTTCGATAATCTTATTAAGATTACGCTTTAACCAATTTAAGCGATTGTTAAGTTTTTTCTCAGCTTCAAAAGCACCTTTGAACGCAGTCTGATAGCTTCGGAACGTGGACATACTTTTAGTATTACTCATAATGTTATGTTATTTTAGAGTTATACCTTTACAGTACGTCAACCGTTAAAACAATATATTTATAGTACTTTACTAAAGTATAGAGTCGCACAGCGACAATACTATAAAAGCGAATTGTTCTGGTTTATTGATAAAATCAAAGAACGATTTCTTTAAAGATACCGCTTATTTTTAAACTTTCCAAAAAAAACTTTTTCGCCTGAATAAACAAGAGGGAAAGCGTAAGCGATAAAATCAAAGAACTTCCTAAAGGTCGTAAATTTTGATATGAGAAGCAAGTAAAAAAAACTAATTTCAGAAAATATCTAAAATCAGCGAAAATAACATAAAATAAAGCTCTATCCGATATACTGTCACTCCCTTCATCATGAATAAGTACATTAGTATTACTATATATATAGTCATATATACTATACATTAACTCTTTATGTTCTATTGTACTATGAAAGTCCATAGTGTTATCTATAATTAGATAGTGTTTGTCATTATACATATTGTTTCCGCTTGTTAGTTTAGTGCTCTGGTTTGTAGGGGTCTGTCCACATTCAATATCTATGCTAATCATATCCCTGATCGGTTGAGAGCGCCGCCTGATAGGCAGTGTCGAGCTGTTGCGAAAGTTGAGAATATCTGAAGCTTTTAAAACCACAATAACAACCTAAATTTTGCAAGAGAAGACCAAATTGAACTAATATCGAACAATTATTCACAGACCCATAGAAATCGTACATATTAAAATCAAAAAACGTATAGATGGGATCTGCAAAGCGCCCACACCATCGGTTTTAAAAAGCGTAGGGGTGGTGCTGGGATAACCCCATATACAGAATATTACCCATTTTGAACCCTAACCCTAAAACAAATTTTCATAAAAAAAGCCCCAACGAAATTAATCGCTGAGGCTCTCTGTTATTACCCGTGCTAAAGTTTAATACTGTATAATATCGTAATCTCCTAATGTTTTGTTTTTCATAACCCGTAGTTTAATAATCATGGTTTTGGAATTATAGGTTTATGATACCACCGTTTATTCTTATTGTATTCATGTGCTATCTTTACCATTTTTGTTGTGTAATATTGGTATGAATATGTTCCAGGGTGTAACTCTCTCGTTTTTTGAGCTTTATTGTATTGTTTCCTAAGCTTCTGTAAATTCATTCAAGCTTTTAATCAGTTCATATAAATGAAAAAGTGTCTCTTGGTCTAATTCGTTTGACTCGTGGAGACACATTTTGTATTCGTTATCTTGTTTGGTTACATAACCCAATACATCATTTTTATGTATTAGGCTATACCCCCATTTTTCTTCTTTAGCATTCAAAAGCAATTATCTGTGTAATTTGAGTTTTCGGTTTATCTTGTTCTTTAGATTCAACTAATCGTTCAAAATCCTCCATAATCATCATACTCTGAAATCCTTTAGGGTCATATTTGTTTAGAATCTCATTAACTTCAGAATGTTCAATTTTTGACGGGTCGTATTTACCGTTAATAAAACGATCATACCATGCTCTAATTGATGTAAAAATGTAATCCATGTTATTATATTAGGTTATAAGTTAATAATGGCGGGTGAGAGACTCGAACTCTCAGTTAAGGGATATGAACCCAAAGTGTTACCAGTTACACTAACCCGCAATGTTTATACAATATACACATTAATTTATTAAAAGTCAAATATTTTTTCCTCCCGACAGTCATTACTTCATATTCCAATTCATATTAATATTTTATATTAGCTAAATTTTGTTTATAAATGGCGTATGCACTGATAATTCATCAATATCTCGGTGCAAGGTCTATCAATTTTGATAGCTTTAAAAACTTTTCGGGTGTTAAATCGTTTTAAAATTTTATTTATAAAAAGTTTGAGATTAACCTTCCATTTCTTCAGGCTGAGAAAACAAGTCAGGTTGATTTTTGATTGGCATGTACTTATCTCTGAATTCATTGTACGGTTCTGCTATTACTAACATAGCTCCATCATGTCGTTCTACAAGACACGCTGTTCCAATCTCTTCTGTTTCATCTACTCTAATACCATATATAACTTTGATGGTCTTTGTATCAAATGTCATTGGTACGATTGTTTCGTCTTTCGGGCTTATTGCTGCTACTTCTATAATCATCTTGTCAATATTAAAGTTAAAACTGCTCCTGTTATTACTCCGTAACCTGCGTACTCCCACTTGCTAAATTTGTCTCTTTTTAAAGCGGTTTCTGAGGTGTAGTCAACTTTTAAATCTTCACTACTTACATAGGTTAAAACGTAGTCTTTCTTATCTGCTATTGTCGTTGCGACATCTATTTTCATTGGTCGTAACTGTTCTAAATAAAGATTGTTCTTTAGATAGGTATTTGATAATCTAATAACTGATTTGACTTCCAAAAGACTATCTACAAAACTTTGTTTGAAAACGTATTTTCTTTCTTTACCTAATGAGTCGGTTAATTCGACCATGTGTGTTTTTAGAGAATCATTCTTTATATCTAATTCCCCATTTACTTGTACTAATGATGCTATTTCTTCATTACGATCTTTCAGTGCTTTATATAGTTCTCTGTTTCTGTTATTAAGTGAATCCAATAGATTTCCTCTTTGCGAGTACTTTGCTCTCGAAACCCAAGTATTTTCATCTATAGATTTCTGCTCTACTACTGGAACCTCATTAATCTTAGGGAATGCTTCTCTTGCTCCGTAAGCCGTAAGCAAGAGAGTAAACATCCATATAATACTAATAATTGTGTATTTTGTCTTCATTGACATAATAGTTGTAAATTCGCATTACCCATTTTGGTGCACTTTCAACACTATATCGTCTATTGAAAGTCTTGTCTTTAGACACTAACCAAAAAGTTTTATCATGCTCTAATTTGTCACTACTAACACCTGTGTCTGTATATTCTACTTGTACAGTATATTGCAGAATTACGTTGTAGTCTTGCGGGTATCTTGATCTCGCCATTTATTCTCCGTATTTTTCATTAATCTTTTCTTCAATCATCCCGACCAGTTCATTAGAGAAATTAATAGCTTCAACGAAATCGTCTTCAACTTCTTTAATTTCTTCTGTTATAACTAATCCTATATTAACTGTATCTACCTTACTCATAATTTACCTTGGTGTACTTGATGTTACTGTTTTCTTGTTCTCTTGTGAAATAGATGTGTTACGACTTCTTGTAATAGAACCACAATCTTGACATCTGAAAGCATCATATAGATTAACTGTTGTTGCATACTGTCCTTCTTTTTTAAGATTGGTTGATGCACATGAAGGACATGTTTTTGAATCTGATTTAATATACATTCCCAAATTAGGATGTGGTTGTACAAATGGACGAAGCTTTAAATAAACATCTTCAAGAACACGAATATCTTGATCACAATATTCTTGCATTCGTTTTAATGCTTTAGGATCGCCTTCCATACTATCAACCCATAATTGGAAATCTGTATCATTTTTTTGTTGTAATCCCAGATAACCTGCTATATAATTTAGACTCAGAGACGGTAGAGACATCCTCTTACGAGCTGCCTTGAACGTATCAATGGTCTTATATGGCATTGGTAAATTGAGTCCGTATTTGACAAATCTACCATTAATTTTCTTAACATCGAATTTATCTCCATTGTGTGCAATTACAATATCTGCTTCATTAAGCAAATCCCATAGATCGGAAATAATTCTTTTATCGTCACGGTTTTTAGATTCTTCTGGTGTGACACAACCGTTCATTACTTCATCTTCAAACAACCATTTTGCTGACCAACAGATTACATACCATTCTTTAATAAGCATTTCATCTGGCAGATATTTTTGAAATCTATTCCAGATATATGTAATAAGTGGTGCGGTTTCAATATCGAATAACAAAACCTTTGCTGGTTTTCTACCATCACTCTCATAATCTCCAGTTTCTCTAAACCGTTGTAAAGCACTGCGAACACTTCGATCATGCGTTGGTTCAATCTCTACATACAGCTTTGACATAATATCAGCAATCTCTGTAGAAGATAAACCTTGTTTACTTAGTTTAATTAATTCTCTTTTGTGTGCTCCCCAATTAACCATTATCTCTTAGTTTGTTTTCGTTTTCAATTGCTTTTTGTGTATTCTCATCAATTTTCTTCTGATATTCAGGAAGGGTTGTTTGATAAGGATTTTTTTCTAAGCTCTGTTTTTTCTTTAACTCTTTATCTGGACTCCATCCTTTTATTATTGAAGTTGCTGCTTGAATAATTCGTTTTACAGGTTGTCCAGTATCGGGACACACTTCAAGTTTATCATCATTCATTCTTTGATGCTTCTCGAATTCAGTTCCATCTTCACGTCTATATACATATACTGGCATTATCTATAATCCTCCTTGTGTATCTTTTCATCATTAGTGTAATTTTGAATGACAGCACCTTTATAGTCGTACCATGTATAAACATGAACCATAATTGCGTCTCCGCAATGTTGTTTAGCAAATTCTTTGAATGGTGCTTGTGTTGCTGGTCTATTTGTTTTACATTGAACGAAGAGAACAACACCTTCTTTAATTCCAACTAAGTCAAATAAACCAAACAAATCTGTTTCTGCTGTGTATTTACCTGATTTCTCTACATCTTCAATTTGCCATCCTTTGTCTCTGTAGAATTCTTTAGCCTTGCGTATTGTTCTCTTTCCTTTAGCTCTACTCATTTAACCCCATGTCGTCTATAAGAGCGAGTAAAAGCAGGTTATAATTAATATCATCAATTACTCTATTCCTAATTGGTTCTGACTCACTTTGTCCTCTACTCTTAACAAAATTATTAATTGCGTCCTGATGTTTAATCTTATAAATCATAAGAATATCAAGAGGATTCATATCAAGTCGTTCAGCGAGAGATTTAAAATTATAAAGAGCATCATCGTCTCCTCGTCTATAATCTTCTCCTTTAGAATCTGATACAGTGAATGTTTCAGCAATCACATCTTTTCTAAACTTATCATAATCTATTACTTTCATATTGTATCTTTTATTAGTTTATATGCTTCAATTAAATCATTAACTCTTAAATGATAGTCAAATGATTGATTATGTGTTCTGCTCATTAAAAGCCCAATACGGTGATCGTTTTGGTATTTTTCAATATTAGCAGGTTTATCATCAATTAATATCTGACATGGTGCATTTAGTTTGTTTTGTTCAATATAAGTTTCGTTGTGTTTGTCGAAACCGTTCTTCTCAAGCCATGTGTATGTATATTCTTCTGTACCATTTCTCTGGTCTGTCACAATATAAACATCAATTTCAGGGTCTCTACATAACATATCATAACCCTTTTTAGCTTTTCTAAACACACTTGATTTTTCAAAAACTCTTTGAAGGTATATCTCTTCTGTCCATATCAATGATTTGAGCGATTTACCATCAATGATTTTACTGACGTTATCATCCCAATGTGTTGAATGACTTGCGTCAATTCCATTTTCCTTTAGAATTTTGATAAGTTCTCCATCAAAATCTCTTAATACTCCATCGACATCAACGCCCACTCTTATCTTACTCATCGTACTTAAATTTATACATTTTGTTTAACTCTCTTTGCATATCAATTGCGTCGAGAACTGTCATATTGTTTTTGTGTATATGTAATATATAGCTTTCTTTAGCCAAAGTCAAATTATATTTCTCTTTTAACCATTTCCAGTATAGATTAACCTGTAAGCAATAATTGTTGTATTTGGTATCAAGAAGGTTATTCACTGGATATGACATTCTACGCCCTTCGTCGTAAGGAGTGAACCTGATAGGCTTCTTCATTGTCTTCAAGTCCACTACGACGTATTCTCCTGCCTCATTTAAGCAAAGAATATCAACAGCAGATGCTTGATTGTATTCTTCAGCATAAACCACCCATTCCCCTATCACTGGTTCAAGATTGTAAGTTTCAAGAAACAGTTTAAAATTCTCAAGTTCAACATGAGGGATTTCTGGTTCAATGCCTTCGTTGATGTAATCTTCAATCATGTCATGAACAGCATTACCATATTCTCTATCACTATCCCATAAAGCTAATACTCGCTTAACGGTCATGTTGTGCTTATAAGCGTATCCTCTTGCGATTCCCATTCTGTCAAAAGGTTTACAAAATTCGCCTATGAACGACGTGATACCACTAAAGCTTGTTTCGTCTTGGTAGGTGTAAGTGTGTTTCTCTTTGTTGAAAGAGATATTTTTATTTCTTGGGTGGTTATGTATTTCTTCAATCATACTTAAAGATACGGATTATTTTATTAAAAGTCAAATATTTTTTTAATTATTTTTAAGAAAAAAGAAGAGTCGCCATAAGCAAGGGGCTACTCGTGACGACTCCGATGACTGAAGAATACTTAAAGATACGAATAATTTTAATTAATTGCAAATTATATTTGACATTAGGTAATTTATTTGTTATATTTATAGTATTATAATAAACAATAGATTATTATATGTAGTATATATAGTAATATTATATTATATATTATAACTATTACTGCTAAGTGATAGTTATAGATATAATATAATATATAATATAATACTTGAGTGAAACGTCCTTTATTTAAATTAAATCTATTTTAATTTGATTTCTAAGGTGATTGAAGTGATTAATTATTTGTATGAAAGAGATTCCTAAAGTAACTAAATCTGAATTCTTAGACTTTGTTGGTAGAAGTAAATATCTATACAACATTCGTAGTGAAGATAACAGATTAATATCATATCAACCCAATCAAGCACAACAGATTCTTGACGATATTCGTAATGAAGAGTTTGAACGTAGTAAGAAATTTACTGGTTATCGACAGTGTAAAATTATTCTATTGAAATCCAGACAGATTGGTGGTACAACTGATACTGCTATGTTCAATATGGACATCATGTTATACCTAAACATGGCTTCTGGAATTGTACTTGCACATGATGATAAATCAAGTCCACTAATTTACAAGAAATATAGACTCTGTTATGAAAACTTACCTGATGCAATTGAGTTGACTGAAGACAATGGAGATAGAATACTCGATGATGAAGGTAACCCTACAATAATTCCTGTCAAACCAGATACAACATCATATTCTGGTTATGAATTAACATTTAAAGATAACACAGAGTCAAGTATTATTGTTCGTACTGCTGGTTCAGGTGATAACATTGGTAAGGGTGATACACTCAACTTCTGTCACATGTCTGAAGCTGCTAACTATGATCACTTTAGAGATGTATATGCTTCAGTAAATCAAGCACTTCCAGATAAATCTTTCATTTATTCTGTAATTGAATCAACAGCTAATGGTGTTTCTGGTAAAGGAGAAGGATTTTATAAGCTTTGGGTAAAGTCTGTAAACGAATGGGAGAGATACCAAAAGGGAGAATCCCAACAGTTTAATGGTTACAGACCAGTATTTATTCCTTGGTATAAAATGAAAAAATACAGAGCTCCATTAATAAATAACAAACTCACAGATTTAGAGGGTGTTGAATGGCATAATCCTGAAGCAAAAGAAGAGTTTTTACAGATGGAAGAATATCTTGTAGAAAACGAATTTGAGACAGAACAAGAAGGATTAGAAGCTATAAACTGGTACAGACAATGTATCAAAGATAAATGTAATTATGACATTAATGAAGCAAAAAGATACTATCCTACAATTCCTGAAGATGCTTTCTTAACTACTGATTCTTGTTTCTTCAACACAACAAAATTGTTTAAGGTTAAAAAGGAATATGAGAACAAAGAACCAGAATGTAAAGTAGGTTATTTAGATAAGGATAGAGAGTTTGTTGAGTCTAAAAATGGCGAATTAAAGATATACGAGAAACCACAACCAAACTATTTTTACAGATATATTGTGTCTTTAGACCCTTCGTATGCTGTAGAAGGTGGTGACTATGCTTGTATGTTTGTTTATGATAGATTAGAAGAAAAGTTTGTTGCTAAATGGTATGGTAATCTGAAGGAAGACCTTCTCGCAGAAGAGTTTGTGAAGCTTGGATATTATTACAATGAAGCTTTCTTAATACCAGAATCAAACCTTAAAACTGTTACTACACTGATTCAACCAGATGGATTTGTTCCTTATGATGGAGACATCTACAAACAGGTTATTAGATCAAGAGGTAAATCAGAATACGGATTTAATGCTAACGGTAAAACAAGAAGTGTTTTATTACACAATTACAATAGATGGCTGAGAGATGATTACTTCAAAATACCTGATTTAAATAGTTTAGATGAACATATAACATTCATCAAGAACGTTAAGAAAAATGGTATTGCTAAATATGAAGCAACTGAAGGAAAACATGATGATCAAGTTATATCAATGGCGCTTTGTATTGAAGCTGATAATGAGTATGATGAAGAAATATTTATTTCAGATCAAGAACAGGTACAGATTTTAGATATAATTAAACCTAAAAAGCAAAGAAAACGAAAATTATTGCGTCAGTCGCAACTTGGTGCTTGACATTAACAAAATAATTTTGTATATTATAAACTAATGGAATTATTTTCAATTGAATTTTTATTAACTCTCCTATTCACTGCTGGTGGTGGGGGTATAGTTGGTAGATATTACAAATCCAAAAAGGATAAAAGAGATTACGGTCTTGAGTTGCTTGAAGAATATAGACTCGAAAATGATCGTTTAAGGAAATTACTAAAAGAAAAAGATAACTAATGGACGGATTTTTAAATTTAACAAACTTATCTGACAGTGATGCGAAAGAAAAGATAGAAACTTTTCGTGAAATCGTACTTCGGGCTGAAGAAGATAGAGAAGAACGTGTTAAACGTGACGACACTAACAGAGAGTTTTGGAGAAATAATATCTGGTCACAAGATGATATTGATAATTTCTTTAAACCTTTAGACATTAAACCCTACGAGTTTGCTGTACAAAGACCATTAATCAATAATCTTATATATCGACAACGTAGTCGAAGAATTAGTTTTGATGTGGTTCCTACAGATTCTAAATCTTATGGAAGGTATTTACAAGGCAGAGATCAATTCGTTGAAGAGAATTTAGAAAATTTCAACAGTATAACTGAAGCTCAAGATTTCTATGAGAAATATGCAGATGATGAATATGCTAAAGCTCTGACAGCCGTATTACATAACAGCCGTGTAATCAATAAAGCTAAATACATAGAAAGTGAAGTATTTGAGCGTGGTTTAGTATCTGGACTTGATTTCTTTAAAGGAGTTTATTCTAAAAAACATCAAAGAGACGGCGGTATTGAAATAACAAGACGACCACAAAACGCCATATTTTATGATGAATCAAGTACTCAGTATGATTTGAGCGACATCGAATTCATTGGTGAAGTTCATTTAATGTATAAGAATGAGTTGATTACAAACTATCCTTATGCTAAAGATCAGATTGCAGAGCATTTCAAAACATTTACCAACATTGGTAGAAATAATGTAACTACAAAACTTCGTAGAGATTGGGAATATTTCTATAGTTTTAATAGACCAACAGGAGACGAGAACAAAGCTCGTGTTGCTGAATTTTGGTATTTAGATACAATAGAGAAGTATCTTGTTAAAGATAATGAGACAGGAGAAACGAGAGTTGCTAAAGAGGGTATTACAGAAGAAGAGTTAGGGGAGAAACTTTTAACCTATCTTTTATTGGAATATCAAGAAGCAGCTAAAAAGAATCCAGAAATCAGACAGAAGATACAAAGCGAAAACTTTAAAGAGACATTAGCTTCTGAAGCTGAAGAAAGATACGACATTGGTAAAACTTACGAACCATGCTGGTATAAAGCAGTATTCACCTTTAACGCACTTCTTGAATATAAGAAATCCCCTTATCCACACCAATCACACCCATACTATCCATATTACTGTCAATATACAGAAGGAGAGTTTCATTCTCTCATGGATGATATTAGAGATGTGATTATTGCTATTAACAAAGCGTTAGCTTTCAGAGAGCTTATGATGGCTCACGGTTCTAAAGGACTGGTTGTAGTTGATGAAAAGACTATGACAAAATCTGGATATGATGCTGACGAGATTGCAGAACATTGGACTACAATTGGTGGTGCTTTGATTCTTAAACTACCTGATGGTAAAAGAATTGGTGATGTTATTGATAGTATCACTACAATTGGACAGGGACTTGAGGCGATTAATTATATCCTACAAGACCTTGATAGTAGATTATATCGAATTAGCGGGGTGAATTTAGCTCAATTAGGAATTGTAGAAAGAGAAACAACCTCTTCTGGATTTAGTAAACAGGTTTCAGAAGGAGAAGCTAACAATGGATTGATCTATGATAATTTCATCAGATCATTAGAAGGATTTTACAATGATAAAATTGTTCCTTTAGTTGGTTGGATGATGAAGAACAAAAAGAACCAAGTAATCCGAATGATCGGAGAAGACTATAAACCTTGGTTAGAAGTTGATCTTGATGAACAATTTGATACTTTTGAAAGAGCTATTCGTGAAGGCGAATACACAACTGTACTGAAAGCTAAGTCTGATAACGCCCAGATGGACGAAGAACGGTCTGCAAAGCTTATGGAATTAGCATTGGCTGGTGCAGTGCCACCAGAGGTAGCGATTGAGTTTAGTACCAATCCTGACAGGTATAAAATTATTCAGAGAATGAAAGAATACAGACTCGAAAGGGTGCGTGAACAAGCTGCTAATCAAGTCGAGATTGGACAGATTCAAGAAATTGCTTCTAAGGAAGTTGGAATGTCTGCTGAAATGATCGGTGAACTATTAGAAAAACTGAAACTTCAGAAGATGGAACAACAATACCAAAAGGAGAAACAACCAAGTTTAGCGCAGAATGGACAAGGAGCTAAGACCATTCAAGAACAAGCTAAACAAACACAAACAAGACAAACAATAGAACAAAACACAAATAAGGGGTAATATGTCAGCATTGACTGGTTCACCAAATGATACAGCTAACGAGCTGGATAACATTAGGAAACAAAGAATTAAAGACGCATATTCAAGTAATAAAAACATGGATACTGAAGAAAAAAATAAAAAAGACGAAAAAAAACTTGACAATGATCAAAAAAATTCGTATATTAAAGGAGAAGATGATAAATCTTCTGATTCTTCGGATAAGTCGGATGATAAAAAAGACAAATCTGAGAATCAAACATCCAAGGAAGAACGGATTTATAGGGAACAATTCAATGAAGACCCCCTTAAAGCTGTTAAGTCTTGGTCAAACTCTCAGACCAATTATAACAAATTGAGACGAGAACATCAAGAAGCATTAGAAGAACTCGAAAGATTGAAAACAGAAAGACAGAGCAAACCAAATACGAATGAGGAGCCTAATGGTAAACCTAATAATTCTGAGGAGAGTAAACTGCCTTCCAATACTGATGATACTTCTTACTCTGTAAGCGAAGCCGAGCTTTCAAAAGCTGGGTATATTGACGCTTCAGATAAAAATCACTATTCTGATTCGGAATGGAATCAGCTCGTTCTTGAAGCTAAATACGCTTATCTGGATAAAGAGATGCCTAACCGCATCGCCCAGAAAACTATGAAGCAAATTCAAGAAGCGCAAGCTAAACAGGAAGAGGAGAATAGAAAGAAAGAAAATCAACGTATCAATAGAGAACGGTACAATAAAGGTTTCAACACTCTTGTTGAAGATTATGGTCTTGACTTTGCTGGTAACGAAGAGCATGAAAAATTGCTTGACGAAATCGAAGCAGAAGCGGCTGTCCTAAGAGATAGACGTAATCCAGACCTTCTTAAAGAGAATGCTATGGAAATAGCAGCAAGAGAAGTTTTTAGAGAAAAAGGATTAAAATTTCCTTCACAGGAGAATTCCTCTAATTCTAAAGACGATATTAAAAAAGAAACTTTTGAAGACGATGGATTTAATCGGAAGAACGATAGACGTTCAGAAGAGAAGAAACCAGAGACTTGGGGCGACGCTCTAAGAAAACGCCGACTTGACGGATACAAACAGTCTATGGAATACAGACGACAAACTAATAGAATTACTAACAAATAATAATATAAAATACAGTTATGGCACATGATTTAAATAACACGCCTAACACTGAGCTTCCCTTTAAGGTTCTAACTTCGTATAATCCCGATATTTTTGCCACTAATGGAAATCTGCACGGTGGCGGCGACGCTGGCTTTGGATCTCTTTTGCAGAGAGATGTAGCAACTGAAATGGTAATGTACAAGCCTTACCGTAATGCACTTGATACTCTTATTCAGGTTACTGGCGGATTTGAAGTTGCAACTAATTCAGTTCACGAATGGATTGAAAATGATGAATTGCTTCCAGACGAAGCTACTATAGTAGCAGGAGACGATACAAGTTTTCTTGATGATACTGGATATACAGCATCTGCTACTGGTAAACTTAAAGTAGATACTGACCAAGGAGACATCTATCGAGGCGGTGACGTTGTTCGATATGAAGGTTCTGGCGGATACACTTACGCACTTGTAACTGATGTTACTGGTGATGTACTTTCAGTTGAAGCTTTTACTGGTGATGAAGCAAATGACTCTGATTTTGATTCTGGTACTGGCGGAGTAGATAATCTACTTGCACCTGCTACTGGAACTATCGTTCAACGATTGCATTCACTCAGAGGTTCTGATCTTAACTATGATGTTGAGCCAAGAGGTACAATCCCTAAAATGTACTACACGTACTTGCAGAAGATTGTGCATGATATGCGACTCGGTAAACGAGCACAGAATGAAGAGCATTATCTAAATTTGATTGACGATACTGAGCAGAAACTCTTCCGAGAGATGCGCAGAAGTCGTGAGATTCAGGCACTTTATGGATATAAGGGTAAAATCACGCTGGGTAACGGCGATACGGTTTATTCAAGTCCAGGTCTATATGATCAGATTGCAGCTTTCAATAAGCAATCTTCTGATATGACAGATACGGGTTTCGATGCGGTTAAGTTTAAGAATGCTATTTATAGCTTCATTGAACATAACTTCGGAGCAGAGAGTGGTGGACCAGAAACACGAACAATGTTTATTTCTGGTAAATTCGCATCTTATCTTTCTCAAGCATTTGAAGATAGCAAACGTTTCTACGAAGTAGAATATGTTGCTGGTGTTCGAGTAATGAGATGGGAACACAATCTCGGTAATATTGACTTTGTTTATCTTCCAATTATGGACTATAAACACCCGATTCCTGGTGGGTCTCTTAAAGAGTCTGCACCTAAAGCAGTCGGAATGCTTTGCCCTATTCAAGAGTGTGTAACACGTCTTGTGATGCAAGGTGAAGGTCCAAGCTCTGAACTCTTCAAAGAAAGAGGCGGAGACGAAGAAGAGAACATGAGAACTAAAACTACTGAAGGTTTGAAGTTCAAACTGAAGCAGTATTGCGGTGTTCTTGAGGAAATTTAAACTAAACACTTTAGTTAGGGTAGTCTATAATGGCTACTCTTTCTTTGAATATTAAAGGGGAAACATGAGAGTTATATTTCAAAGCAAATATAAAAATCAAAATAGATATGTGATTGATCCCATTGAGGGATATGGTAAGATTTATTTCGATCCAGTATTTATCACATCTGATAAAAATCTAATCCGTAAGCTTATTAATCATCCTTTGAAAAAAAGAGGTGATTATTTTATGGTAACCAATGATGAGCTTGTTGCTAAGTATCTTGATGGAGACGATCCTGAGAAGCTTACAAGAGAAGTTCTCAACACCATTACAATGGAAGGAATTGTTGAGTTGGGTAAAGTTTATAAGACCCAAGAGAGACAACCAGTTCTTATTAAAGAAGAACTAATTGGTTATCCTATCTATGAAAAAGCTGAAGAGATTATTAATTTTTATCGCAAGAATAAAAAGTCTTTTGAAGACGTAAAAGAAGAAGTTAAAGAGAAGAAAGTAGATACTGTTGAAAGTTCTACTGTTGAATCTCTTGACATGTCAGCAAAAGATGCAGTTGATTATATCAATGAAAATGACGTATCAGAGCTAAAAGGATTCCTATCTAAAGAAGATACAAGGAAGACTATAGAAAACGCTTGGAAAGAGAAATTTAGCTAATAATGACATATATTGATAGGTTACGTGGAGTGGTCGCTGGGGAAGATGATTATTTTTCAGACGACCTTCTCCTGTTTTATCTTAATAAATCTGTTAGGGATATTGTCAGTTACTATACCAAATATGAGATAGATGCTGACAAATCTTTACATGTTCTCGATAACTTGCGGCATACGCAAGATTATTCCGTATATAGGAATGAAGAGAAAACAAACTATGTAAAAGGGATAACAAGTCTAATTGATTTAACGAAAATTCTGTATTTATCATATAATGAGGTAACTCCCATGAAAATGATAAGTGTACCAGAATCCTATCAACTTAATGTTGGTCAAACCATTCCAACGAAATACGAAAGCTATTACAGTATAGTTTCTAATTTCTATGATGAAATAACAGTTAAATTTGAGATTGCGGTTCCAATAACTAATCCAGATATAATATCATTAAATTACGATGGTGGTAGTTTAGCTGGTGGAGAACTTAGCACTGGTGCTGAAGTTTCTGATATAGTTGATATTTTATATGATTCATTTGATTCATCTGACTTTGAATTGACCAATAAAGGAACTGATAGTATTAGCTTTAGAAGTCTATCACCAGATTTTGATGTTTCATTGGTATCTTTTAGTGATGATTTAAGTGAAATAACTTCTACAAACACAGTAAAAAAGAGTTCATTTAAAGATTTAGTATTATATTTATATGAGGTTCCAACATCAAATATTAACCTCACATATATAGATAGACCAAAAGATATTGAATTAACTGATGAAACTTATTACGATCTACCTGAACGTGTAGATAACGCTATTATTTACAATGCTTGTTATAATATGATTATGCAAGAAAATGTTGGAGATGTTCAGAATACAAAAGGATTAGAATTTAAGAAAATAGCTAACGAATATATTAATACTAATTTATACTAATGGTTTTACGAGATTTATATTCGGACATCATATCAACATTAAATTTTAAGGATGTCAATAAAAGTCCTTATTACTATGATGTGGTTAAAGCTATTAATGATGCTATACGAACACAAAGAATAGAGTATATCCAGAATGGAATGGGTGACGATTTTTATCTTACCCAAACATTCTATTTTAGTATTAAAGATCAATCATTTCCATTTCTAAATTGGTCTCAACTTGATAATGAGATCATTAATGATGTTCCTATTGAGTTAGCATTGATTAACGCATTTGCGTATAGAACAAAAAACAAACTAACTAATACAGTAACTTCTTATAATAAAGGAGATATTGCTATTAAAGATGGAAAAACCTATAAATGTATTGAATCCTACTCAGATTTAAATACCTATAGTAAAATATTTCGTAATAGAGAAGTTAAAAATTACTATAAGAATAATGGGTTAAACTACAAAGCTGGAGATATAATTTATGATGTTGAATTAGAATCGTATTATAAGGCTTTGTATGACTACGAAGCGGGTAATACAAATGCAGAGAATAGCGTTGTAGAAGTTGACGACGGGCAAGGAGGAACTACTACCGAATCAGTATTCGAGAAGCTCTACTGGCGTGAAATTGGAAATGCGTATTACCAAGCTTCATATTATCCTTTTTCTAAAATCCATCAAATGAGATTGTTTGAAAATTCTGGGTCGTATGTATATACTATAAATAAGAATAAAATTTATGTATCACCAAATATCAACCAGTTTGTTTTAACCTACATCCCTAAGTGGGAACAAGTAGATGAGTTAGACGCTGAAGTTGACATACCAGAATATATGGTATCAAGTGTGAAATCTGCTGCGGTCAGAAAACTCGCAATAAAATTACAAATACAATTACCAGAAAGGGAACAGAAAGATAATGAGTGATATAATTAGTGTAGTTAAAGACGCTCTTGATATTAGGAACGTGAGTCCTGTTATATTACAGAAAGTCCCTGTTCTCGTAAAAAGGTCTGTGATTGAATTACAGAAATCACACATTCTACCTCCAAGAAGTATTGAGTTCATATCTAAAGATAAGAAAGAAGAACAACGTGATCTCAATCAAAACTTTAAATACCATTATTATAAACTACCAGAAGACTTCTATGACTTAGAGTCTTTTACTGTAGGTAGAAATGACACACCTTATTATTACAAATCAACGGTTCAGGAAGTAATAAATAAACCTGACTCTGATGGTAGGAATTATTTTACATTGAAGGACATTAATATCCACAATGATAATCCTACATATAAGATATTAATTGCCAACGCTTTTCCTAAAGATGATAAATCTGTTCAGATTGAATATTATGTTGATGGGAGTGAATTATCGTTAGATCACTTTACTGAAACATATTGGGAAGTAATAATTCAGAAAGTAGAAAGTCTTATCGGTATTAGAACTGAGAGAGATGCTGAAGATAAGGCTATAGAAGTAAGTTCTAAATGGAGAAACCAACAAGGTAAAAATTCTCCTAATAAAACAATGACGAGAACAACACCAAAGTTTTTTGGTAAATGAAAGAGACTAAACAACGTTTTTTAAAAGGCATTGATAAGAGAGTCAATATTGAATCCAATACTGACCCTGATAGACTTTTTACGCTTCAGAATGCAAGACTTCAATCAAGAGGTAATACTTCTGATATTGAAAGGATTAAAGGAAGCGAAGTCATTGACAAGGAATTTACTCAAATTACAGTCGATGAATTAAGAAGTGCTATTGTTGAAGGTAGTGAAGCCAGTGGAACGTTTGAGATTACTAATATTACTAATGAAATAGAACCCGGCACCCCATCTACTGGTTATATAGGAATTGATAATGTTGACCCTTCTGGAGCTTGCGATGTTGTTGGTAATCTATCATTTACATTTAACGTAAATTGTGTTGGTTTAGATTCTTATTCTGTTACAGCAAATAGATGCGATACTCCAGAACAGTTAGCGATTAAAATTAAATTAGCCTTTGACAATGTCTCAGGACCATCAGCACAGAATGCTTTTTACACGACTCAAATAAATTTTAATACTAAATGGTTCGTTGAATATACTTCTATTGCACAAGGACCAACTGAAGATAGAGTTTTATCTGTAGATTCAGAAGATACATTACCAGATTCAGCAGATACATTACCAACTTTAGACATTGTTGGAACATCTGGTGGAACGTTTCCGTCAAACCCTTCAGAATCGCTTAATGTGGTTATAGTAGATAATGGTGGTACTGAAATAGCT
>Ga0136597_1000315_pt1 | contig 23272 bp, 20 predicted proteins | sample AntRauTorcE11898_FD_101385 | JGI IMG/M metagenome (GOLD analysis project Ga0136597, IMG submission 101385) | Saline lake microbial communities from Rauer Islands, Antarctica - Metagenome Torckler E11 #898 | ecosystem: Environmental > Aquatic > Non-marine Saline and Alkaline > Saline | place... | reverse complement strand
TTCTTCGCCGCCGGTGAGCCGGTGTACCACTTCATCGCGCAGAGCCCGCCGGCGTTTGACGCCGAGGTCGGTACCGCCGAGGCGATCAAGGGGGCATTGGCCCAGTCCTTTATGCACTGGGGATTCCTCGCCTGGGCGATTCTCGGCTCACTGACCAGCCTCGTGCTCGTGAACGCGCATTACGTGAAGGGCCAGCCGCTGCAGCCGCGTACGCTCCTGTATCCGATTTTCGGTGACCGGGTCATGAAGGGCGCGTTCGGCGGTATTGTCGATTCCGTGTGCGTGATCGCGGTCGTGGCCGGCACGGTCGGCCCGATCGGCTTCCTCGCGACCCAGGTCGCCTATGGCGCCAATGTCCTGTTCGGCTTGCCGGATACGTTTGCTACCCAGCTCGTCGTTCTGATTATCCTCGGTGCGATCTATGTAACGTCCGCCGTAACGGGCATCCATCGTGGTATTCAGATTCTCAGCCGGTTCAACGTGTTCCTGGCCGTGGGCATCGCCGCATTCATCCTGATCTTCGGGCCGACGCTGTTCCTCGTGAACGCGTGGCTTCAGGGATTTGGCGAATATGTCTCGTCGTTCTTCGCAATGGCGACCATGACGACTGAAACCGCGCCGGCGTGGTGGATGAAGTGGTGGACCATCTTCTTCTTCGCCTGGTTCCTGGGGTATGGCCCGCTGATGGCCCTGTTCGTGGCGCGTATTTCGCGTGGACGGACGGTGCGCCAGATGATCCTGGCCGTCGCGGTGGCCGCACCGATCGTTACGACGATCTGGTTCACGCTGCTCGGTGGTTCGGGTATCTACTATCAGCTCAATGGCGCGATCGACCTGCAGGAGGCGCTGACCAACTTCCAGTTCGACGTTGCGACGCTGACTGTCGCGCAGGCGCTGCCGCTGGGTGGTCTGATGGCCTTCCTGATCCTGATCCTGACCACGATCTTCGTGGCCACGACGGGCGACTCGATGAGCTACACGATCTCCATGGTCGCCTCGGGTCATGACGATCCGAATACCGGCGTGCGGGCCTTCTGGGGCATCGCACTGTCGGTGATGGCCGCCATTCTGCTGTTCATCGGCGCGGGTCAGATCTCCGCACTGCAGCAGTTCATCGTGATCACCGCGATTCCGGTGTCACTGGTGGTCCTGCCGTCGCTGTGGACGGGGCCGAAGGCGGCCTACGAGATGGCGCGCAATCAGGGGATCGTGCGCTAGACTGACGTTACTGGCGGGGCCGGCACCTGCCGGCCCCGCAACCGATCCCGGGATCCGCTGAGTCGTTTGGGCGGATCGGGGACTGACAGGTCCGCGGTGCGTGTTCCACGCCCCATTGCGCGTGCTGCCAGGTGTTGATCGGCGGTCCGTTCCGACACCCCGGGTATCACATCCAGATCAGCGACCGGGTCGAGACCCGCGGTGAGGCCCGGTCGTGTTTCGAGGGGGCATCGCCATGTTGCCGGAATCGCGTGATTTCCAGCCCGCACACCCTGCACCTCATGCCGGTCCGGTGCCACTGCGCCCGGCCGATGAGGTCATGCAGCTCGACAGGCTGGGCAGTCTCCATGGCAGCCGGATCAGTTTTATACGCACCGCCGTCCGCAAAATGATGGACGAGGGCTGGCGGGTGGAGAATCGTCGCTTCGATATCGATCGCGATGGTTATGGTACGGCGATCTATCGCATTACCACCCCCGAATTCGTCTACGAATTCGTTCTCTTTTCGCAGTATCTCGATCCCAGTCAACGCTCGGACCGGGTTATCGCGAATGCGTGGGATTGTGCCTTCGCGCTGTGTGTCGGCGAGGTCGACGAGGAACGCCTGGAGGCCCTGCGGGAGAACATCCCACGCCAGGAGGCGGGCCGCTGTGACGCGAGCGTAATTGTTCTGTCGCGCGCGAACCGCAGCGTCCGCAATTTCGATTCCATGGTGCAGGCCCTGTCCGAAGGGCGTCAGCCGGATCCGCGTCAGATCGCACGGGTCGGCTACCTCTACCGGACGACTGCCGTTTACGGCAACGGGAAATTCGGCATCGCCGATTATCCAAAGATCCGTGACTGGGAAGATTTCGGCCTCCCGTTTTCGGCCCAGATGTTCACCGTGTATCTGCTGCGGCACTTCAGTATCGAGCAGGTTGAGCATATCGCCGCCTGCCGTGCGCCGGAGACGGCCGTGCGGATGGATAACCGCGTCAAACGTTATCTGGGGATCGGCAATTCGACCGGACTCGGTATGGCCCCCTTCCTGATCAGTCACCCGAAACTGATCAATCAGTGGATGCTGATGCGTGAGACGGCGCTTGCGCGTTGCCTTGGCGAAAGCGCGGATCGCGACCGGCTCGACCGGCTGCTGACATTGATAGACCGCGCGGCGCAACATACGCGGGAAACGGTTTCCGACGATGCGCGGCAGACCGAGCACAACGGAAACCTGGTAGAAGAATTGTGCAGCGCTTCGGGGTGGCTTCGGCAGCAGGCACCGGAGCAGCGCCGCCTGTGGCAGGAATTGTCGGACTACGCGCGCGCAAACTGGTCACTGGAAACCCAGGAACTGCTGCACTCGCTGATCATCGAGCTCTACCCGTCCCAGGTCGACGAGCTCGAGTTGTATATGGGGGCGACGGAGCAGTATGACCTGGTGCCCGATATGACGCTCAATCGTCTCATCGAGGAGATCGAGTCGAATTATGACTGGGCGCTGGCAGTCGACTTCGAAGACCCGGAACAGACTCGATTGTTCTGGTATCGGTCGGCGGAAAAGGAAGAGCCGCGACTCGGGATCAGGGGTGAGGAGCCCGGGGACGACCGGGAGATGCCGCTGGATATCGCCAGGCAGGTGCGGCGGGCCTACGACGCGCTCGTGGCATATCGCGACGAATTCGGTGGCCGCACGACGGTGGTGGAGTTTTTGCTCGAACGGCCGGGCTTCAAGGGGATCATCCGTCGTGTGCAGTCGATGTCGCAGACCACGTACGGCGAAATCCGCAAGAATCTGCTGGCCGGGGATATGCTGCCCATGCACCTGCTGCGCTGCAAACTCTCGTTCTTCGGGGCCACCAAATTCGATCCGCGTTCCAGTCGCTGGGTCCGTATCACCCTGTTCCAGGGAGCGCCCCTGCTCGAGGATATTGGCCAGCCGTTCGATGATGACTGGTTCATGCCAGTGATGCCCGATCCCGATGAGGTGCTCGGATGAGAGTTTCCCAGAATGAACTCACGGGATTGTGCCGGCGTGCCTTCGAGGGTATGGGATTCCCGCCGGGCGACCATGAAGACGCCGCCGATATGGTCGTGTGGCTCGAGCAGCACGGTCTCGGTGGTGTCGATACCCTGCGCCGGGCATTGACGCGCCTCACCAGCGAACCGCGCAATGCCATGGTGCGGGCGTTCGAGGATTCATCTCTCGCTGTTATCGACGCATCGGGCAATTCGATCCTGCTGTGCGGCAGTCTCGCCGCCGATCTTGTCTATGCAAAGGCCCGGCGGAAAGGCCTGGCGGTCGTCAAGGTTCAGGACTGTTACAACCGTAAACTGATGATGGGATATCTGGCCCGTTGCGCGCGGCGCGGCATGAACCTCATGGCGTTCTGGCGCAACAGTGAAGATCCCGTCATGGTCGAACAGGTCGTTTCGATTCGGGCGTATGAGGACTACCCGACGCTCCTGCTCTATCAGATCGAGGATGAGGACGACACGCTCACGCGCAACCGCTCCGTAACGCTGATCGCCTCGCCGCATTTCTCCATGCTGCAGTCACTGCATCCGGATCCCGAAGAGGCGACGCTGCTGCAGGTCGTAAGTCCGGAGGACTTCGAGCGCCAATCCAATCGGGTCTGGGAAGATGGACTTCAGGTCGAGGATGATGTGTGGGCGCGTCTAAAGGAACTGTCCGGCCGGACGCTCGTCGAGGCCACCGAAGAATCCCGCAACCGCGGTGCGGGCGAAGGGGCCGAGTAACACTTTACCCGCGCCCGTTCGGATGACCTCTGTCCAGTGTTACCAGTCACGACACGGGGTTGCCCGTGGACGACGATTATATTTCAGGTCCGTTGACCCCCATGTAGGCCAGTGGAAGAATCCCGCCGCCTGCGGCCCCGCACGCCGGATTTCGGCCGGGGCGAGCCCGGGATTCGAAAAAGGAAAGCACTGGCATGAGCGATCTGGTTAACAGCGACTGTATCGTGGGACGGCACGGCGGCTCGTCGAGCGTGCTCGATGGCATCGGCAACACGCCGCTCATCGATATCGACGGTATCTGGTGCAAACTCGAATTCCTGAATCCGTCCGGCTCGATCAAGGCGCGCATAGCCAAATACATGATCGAGCGTGCGGAGCGCGAAGGCCGTCTGCAGCCGGGTGACACCATCGTCGAGGCGTCGAGCGGCAATACCGGTAATGCGCTCTCGATGGTCGCGGCGGTCAAGGGTTACCGGATGCTGGTGGTGATGCCGAATGGCATGACTTCGGAACGTCTGGCGATCTCGCGTGCCCTCGGTGCGGAAGTGCTGCTTGTCGGCGACTTTCACGTCAACGCCGCGCTGGAGAAGGCGGAAGAACTCGGTCAGCAGGACGGATACTTCTGCCCGCAGCAGTTCGCGTCCGAATGGAACGTCGAGGAAAACCGGACATGGCTCGGCCAGGAACTGCTGCAGCAGATGCCCGAGGGGACCGTGCCCGACGCAATCGTGGTCGGGGTCGGCACCGGTGGGACCCTGATCGGCGTCGGCCAGGCCTTCCGGGAAGTGAATCCGCACTGCCGCCTGGTCGGCATGGAACCGGAAGAGTCGTGCACCATCGTCTGCGGGGAGACCGGCAAGCACCTGATCGAAGGGATCGCTGATGGTTTCGTGCCGGAGATCATCTCGAGGCACCGCAGCGAGATCGACGACTTCGTCTCCGTCGACAGCGCCGAAGCCGTCGCCGAGATGCGCCGCATTGCACAGCACCACGGCTGTTTTGTCGGGCCTTCATCCGGCGGTCATCTGGTCGCCGCAAAACGCCTGCGTCAACGCAGTCCCGAACTGAAGAACATCGTCACGCTGTTCTGCGACGAAGGCGAGAAATACCTCTCCGAACATTTCCGCTTCCACGACCCGAACGCCTGATTACGCCGTGTTTTCAGTCGTGGTTCCTTCTTCAAAATCACCTGGACGCCGCCACTGCACGACCATGATGCCGCCGAGCAGGAGAAGGGCGGGTATGTAGATCCATTCCCGCGCGGGCTGGTCGACCGGGGCGCGGATGCGTTCGATCGTCATCTCTGGCTGGTAGCGGGGATTGTCGAGTGGGCCGTTGAAGGCCGGTTCGGCGGTCCAGGTGTCGCCTTCGCGTTCCAGGAAGACCAATCCCGCCGCACGCATGCGCGTGGTGAAATCGGCTTTCGGGCCCGGTTCGACGACGGTGACGATGGATTTCCTGTCGCCATCGAAATCCTCTCGTTCGACCACCAGCCGCAGATCTTCGTTCGCCGGCAGGCCCTCCACCCACTCCTGCAGTCGCCCTGCTGAGATATCCTCGAACGGCGGCACGAGCCGGTCGACCCAGAAACCCGGCCGGAACAGTGAGAAGGCGACGAGCAGCAGGGCCGCGGTCTCCCAGAGCCGGCAGCGGCGCAGGAACCACCCCTGCGTTCCGGCCGCGAATACCAGCATGCCGATGATGGCGATGACCGTCGTCATGATCAGATGCGGAATGCTCTCGATCCCGATCAGGAGCAGTTCGGTATTGAACAGGAACAGAAACGGCAGGACGACCGTACGCAGGCTGTAGACGAAGGCGTGCACGCCGGTGCGGATCGGATCGCCACCGGACACGGCGGCGGCTGCGAAAGAGGCGAGGCCGACGGGGGGCGTGACGTCGGCCATGATGCCGAAATAGAACACGAACAGATGCACGGCGATCAGCGGCACGATCAGGCCCTGCTCGCCCGCCAGCGTAACGACTACCGGCGCCATCAACGATGAGACCACGATGTAATTGGCCGTGGTCGGCAGCCCCATGCCAAGCACCAGACAGATAAACGCCGTCAGGATAAGCATGGCGAGCAGGTTGCCACCGGAGATCAATTCGACGAACTCGGTCATGACCTGGCCGATGCCGGTGAGCGTCACCGTACCGACGATGATCCCGGCCGTCGCCGTGGCCACGGCGATCCCGGTCATGTTCCGGGCGCCGCCGATCAGGCCATGCACCAGTTCAATCCCGCCCCGGCGGATCTCGGGGATGAGCGGGACATCGCCACGGAACCACGCGAACAGCGGGCGTTGCGTGAGCAGGATCAGGATCAGAGCGACGGTCGCCCAGAAGGCGGACAGGCCCGGCGACAGCCGTTCGACCATGAGGCACCAGATGAGCAGTATCACCGGCAGCAGAAAATGCAGCCCCGACTGAATGGTAGGTCCGGGATCCGGGATCTCCGTCAACGGGGCCGACGGGGCATCGTCCTGGAGCGGTGCGAAGCGCGCGGCATGACGGATGAGGCCAACGTGGATCACCGCGAGCACGCCCGTCACGATCCAGACTGCGGCGTCGCCGGTCAGGGTCCGGATCCAGCCTACCCCCCAATAGACGGCGGCGCTCAGGATAACAAGACCGGCGATGGTGAGCCCGAAGGCGAGCACCACATGCAGGGGGCGCGACGGGTGGAGTCGCGGCAGGCCGCGCATATCACCTTTAAGCGCCTCAAGGTGAACCATGTAGAGGAGGGCCGCGTAGGCGATGATGGCCGGCAGGATCGCGTGCCGGATCACCTCGACATAGGAAATGCCGACGTACTCGACCATCAGGAACGCGGCGGCGCCCATCACCGGCGGCATCAACTGCCCGTTGACCGAACTCGCGACCTCGATCGCGCCGGCCTTGTCACGCGTGAACCCGACCCGGCGCATCAGCGGGATGGTGAACGTGCCGGTGGTGACCACGTTGGCGATCGAGGAACCGGAGATTACGCCGGTCATGCCGGAGGCCAGCACGGCCGCTTTGGCCGGTCCGCCGCGCATGGCGCCGAGCAGCGAGAAGGCCACCCGGATGAACCAGCCCCCGGCTCCGGCCTGTTCCAGCAGTGAACCGAACAGGACGAACAGGAACACGAAACTGGTCGAGACGCCGAGCGCGATGCCGTAGACCCCCTCGGTGGTCAGCCACTGGTGAGACATCGCGCGATCGATCGATGCCCCCTTCCAGCGGAGCATCTCCGGCAGGATGGCGGCATCGCCGAGAAAGACATAGGCGAGGAACACCAGTGCGACGATCACGAGCGGTAGGCCGAGCGTCCGGCGGGCGGCCTCAAGGAGGAGCAGCATGCCAACCGCGGCCACGGCGATGTCGCGGGTCAGGGGCATGCCCGGACGCTCGGATAGGCCTGCGTAGAACCAGAATACGTAGGTGGCGGCGAATCCGGCCGTGAGTGCGAGCAGCCAGTCGAGCCACGGGATTCGCGTATCGCCTGTATGGCCGCGGTGCGCGGGCCATGCCAGATACGCGAGCAGCATCGCGAAGCCGAGATGCAGGGCACGCGCCTGGGTGCTGTTGAAGACCCCGAGGTCCAGCATGAAGGGCAGGGGCGAGGCATGCCAGAGCTGGAACAGAGACCAGCACAGTGCCACGGCCAGAAGGAAATGCCCGGTCGGGCCGGCCGGATGACGGGCACCGCTGTCCGTCTCCAGCAGGCGCTGGATCGAATCCGGGTCGAGTTTCGCCGTATTGCCGGTGCCGGTTTCGTTCGCCATCGCTTGCCGACCGGGGGTGGGCGGGATTGCCGCAGGCGCTGGCCGGTCACGGCGGACCGGCCGGCGCGTTCGACATTACGGCACCACTGTCAGGCCGCGGTGCCTTGGACTACCGGAGACCGATTTCCCGGTAGTACTTGAGCGCCCCGTCGTGCAGCGGTGCCGAGAGGCCGTCGGCGACCATCTCTTCCTTTTTGAGGACGCCGAAAGCGGGATGGAGGGATTTGAACTGCTCGAAGTTCTCGAATACCGCGCGGACGGTTTCGTAGACGATTTTCTCCGACGTGTCGGTCGATGACACCAGCGTTGCGCCGACACCGTAGGTCACCGTGTCATCCGGCGTCCCCTCGTACATGCCGCCCGGAATGACGGCGCGGCGATAGAACGAGTTGTCATTGACCAGCTTCTCCACGGCAGGCCCGTCCACGTCGACCATGACCGCGTCACATGTGGTCGTCGCTTCCTTGATAGCCCCGGATGGATGGCCGACCACATAGACGAATGCATCGATCTTGTTGTCGCACAGCGCCTGCGCCATCTCGGCGGGTTTGAGTTCGGATGCCAGAGCGAAGTCGTCCATGGTCCAGCCTTTGCGGTTCATGAGCTCTTCCATATTGGCCCGCTGGCCGGAGCCCGGGTTGCCGACGTTGACGCGTTTGCCCTCAAGGTCATCGAAATTCTCGATGTCGGCGTCGGCCCGCGCGACGACCGTGAAGGGTTCCGGGTGCAGCGAGAACACGGCGCGCAGTCCCTCGAACGGGCCCTGATCGGCGAACTGGCTCTCACCCTTGTACGCGTAGTACTGCCAGTCCGACTGCACCACGCCGAAATCGAGGTCGCCCGCGCGCATGGTGTTCAGGTTGTAGACCGAGCCGCCGGTGCTCTCGACCGAGCAGCGCAGGCCGTGTTCGTCGCGGTCGCGATTGACGAATCGGCAGATCGCGCCGCCGGCGGGGTAGTACACACCGGTCACGCCGCCGGTGCCGATCGTGAAGAACTCCGCGGCCATCACGGCCGGGGCCGCGGCGAGTGCGGTCATGGCGGTCAGGATGGCGGCGAGCAGCGTGTGTCCACTGGATTGGCGTTTGTCCATGATGGTTTCCCTGTGCGCTGGCGCGGGTTGCGCGCCCGACAACGCGAAAGATAGCACCTGCGACGGCGGGCTACTGAATGATGCCGATCAACCCGATCACGATCAGATAGCCCGCCACGATCGGTCGCAGGGTGCGAGGCGGGGCCACGATGAGGGCGATGCCGGCGGCGATCGAGAGGATCGGGATGAGTTCGAGATGAAGCGTCATGGCTCGTTTCCTTCTTCTTTTTCGGATGGAGGGTACAGGTCGGCGTGGGCCGCCGTGAGCAGATCCGTGGTCGGCATATGGCGCAGTCGGTCGAGTGCATACTCGAGCGCGCCCTCGCCGCAGAGGCCCTGGATGGCGGCCTGTTCGAAGTCCTGGCGCAGGCGCTCGACGCAGGCGTCGCGCAGTGCGCCGGCAAGCGCCAGGCGTTCGGATGATTGCGAGGGGGCGCCGGACATCGCCTCAGCCGGCCGCACAGAACCGTTCGTAATCGATGTAGTCCGGGCATTCGCCGTCGGTGGCACACCATGCGCACCCTGGATCCTGGCGGACGCGAAGTTCGCGAAATTCGCCGCCCAGGCCATCGAAGCACAGCAGCCGGCCGACCAGTGGTTCGCCCTTGCCCAGCAGGATTTTCAATGCCTCGAGCGCCTGCAGCGTCCCGATCAGGCCGGGGAGGACGCCCATCACGCCGGCCTCGGCGCAGGAGGGTGCCTGATCGGGCGGCGGTGGTTCCGGATACAGGCAACGGTAGCAGGGGCCGCCGTGCGGGCCGCCGGGCCAGAAGACCGATGCCTGACCGTCGAAACGGAACACGGCGCCGTGGACGTTCGGCAGCCCGAGGCGCACGCAGGCATCGTTGACCAGATAGCGGGTCGCGAAATTGTCCGATCCGTCGACGACCACGTCGTACCCCTCGAAGACCCGCTCAACATTGTCTGAGGTCAGGTGCTCGTTGATTCCGATGACCTCGGTCTCCGGGTTCAGCGCGTTGATCGTCTGGCGTGCCGATTCCACTTTGGGCGTACCCACGGCGGCATCGGTGTGCAGGATCTGGCGCTGGAGATTGCTGCGGTCGACAGTATCGTGGTCGACGATGCCCAGCGTGCCCACGCCGGCCGCAGCCAGATAGAGCGCCGCCGGTGAGCCGAGGCCACCCGCGCCGATCAGCAGCACGCGCGATTCGGCCAGCCGCGCCTGACCCTCGGTGCCGACCTCGGGGAGACTGATCTGGCGGGCGTACCGCGCACGGGCACCGGCATCGAGGACCCGTGGGATCTCAAAGGCATAACCCTCGTCTTTCCAGCGGTTGAAACCGCCGCTGACGGAGCGGACATCGCTGTAGCCCATCCGGCGCAGGCCGTCGGCCGCGAACAGGGAACGCGTTCCGCCCCCGCACATCACGAGCACGGTCCGGTCCGTGTCGGGCGCTTCGCGCTCGATCTGCAGTTCGAGCCAGCCCCGCGACAGGCGCAGGGCACCGCGCGGGCTGCCCTGGGCGATCTCTTCCGGTTCGCGCACGTCGATCAACACGGCCCCGCCATCGGCGAGTTCACTGGCGTCGCCGGGACTGACCTCGTCGATTTCCCGCCGCAGTTCTTCCAGGCGTCGGTCGCGTGCGCTCATTTCAGGGGATCTCCGTGACGATCGGCTGCTCATGGCAGCCGCGCTCGTCGATTCGCCAGCAGCGCAGATCGCGCATGCCCGTGTTTGTAACACCCGCGATCAGGTAACTCCAGCCAGGCCACGCGAGTTCGCGGTCGGTGGAGGATGGGGTCGGATCGCCGTGCGGGTGCGAGTGCCAGACCCCGATAATGGTCTGACCACGCCGACGGGCCGCATGTTCCAGCCGGAGCCATGCTTCGGGATCGATGGTATAGCGTCGGTCCGGGGCCGGATCGACATTCGGCATGGGATGGATGGCGACGACCGTGCGCGGCCCGTCCACGTCCTGTCCTTCGAGCAGCCCGCAGGCCTCCAGCGGCCACGCCGCCAGGGACAGCTCACGGATTCGTCGCCGATGGGCGCCGCGAAGGATCAGCCGTGGGGCCATCAGCCCCCGGCGACCGATGGCATCACGATGACCTCGTCGCCGTCGTGGAGTTCCGTCTCCAGACCCTGCAGCTGGCGGATATCCGTGCGGCGCACGAATACATTGACGTAGGGGCGCAGCTGACCGTCCCGGGTCCGGATACGCTGGACCAGCGCCTGGTGATCGACGCCAATCCGTTCGAGCAGCTCATCGACATACCCGGCCTCGGCCCGGAGTTCGCCGTTGCCGTCGGCGTAGGGCTGGAGCGGGGTCGGTATCCGCAGCGTCACTTCAGCCATGGGACCATTCCATCCGTAGTGGGAACGCCAATCGTAGCACGCGGATGCGCGTTTTCAGGCGCGCTCGATCGCCTCGATCACGGGATCATCGCCCTCGCGATGAGAGGTCAGGACCACGCGCTCGATTCGATGGGCGCCGTGTTCCAGTGCCGCGTGCGCCGCTTCCCTTGCAGCCTGCCGACGGTCCGCGTCATCAACCGCGTTGATGATCGCGATCACGCGCGCGCATTCCGGGATGCCCTGCAGGCTGCCGTTGTCGGCGCCGAGCAGCCGGCCGACGGCGGCCGGCGTAATCGCTTCACCGGCCGTTAGCCCCGTCACCGCCTCGATCCGCTCGGGGCGGTGGGCGATGCGATCATCGAGCGGCTCGCCGATCGCGGCCGCCGAGACGATGCAGAGGACGGTGGTTGCCGTGTCGGGGATTACGGGCTCGTCGGTCGCGGGCGCCTTGATCGCACGCATCCGGGCACCGTCGGCCTTGACCAGGGTCAGATCGAAAGCGCCTTGCCGATGGCAGTCGCCAATCACTTCGGGCGGCACGCCGGCGACGCGGCCGGGCTTGTCGCTCGGGCGCGCATAGGCGACGCGGCGGTGCCCGCTCGTGGCCGCGACCGTGGCCGGCAGGTCGGGTTCCTCGGTGATCAGCCGGTAGGCCCCCAGGCGCCGCGAGAACGCGGTCATGAAAACTGTCGCGGTCATCGCCACCCGGCCGGGGTGCGCGGCGGCCAGGGCGTACAGCGTGGTCTTCTTGCCCCCGGCACCGACCGCACAGACGATGCCCTCTTCGGCGCCCAGCAGTTTCAGCAGGCGTTCGCTCATGCGGTCTCGACCGTTGCCTTGACGCTCAGGATCGGCGGCAGGAACTCGGCCTGGCAGTGCCAGTGTTCACCGCGATCATGGCTGGTGAAGAGATGGCCGCTCGAGGTCCCGAAAAACAGACCCAGCGGGTCCAGGTGATCGCTGTCCATGCCATCACGCAGTACCGTGCAGTACACGTGGCTTTGCGGCAAACCCGCCGACAGCGCTTCCCAGTGCTCGCCGGCGTCCTCCGTGCGGTAGACCCGCAGTCGGCCATCGACCGGATAACGCATCTGCGTGCTCGCCTCGGGAATGCAGAACAGCGTGTCCGGGCTGTCCGCGTCGGTCGCGAGCGCATAACCGAAATCGCTGGGCAGGCCCGCGGTGATCTCGCGCCAGCGGTCGCCGGCATCGTCACTGATCCAGGTGCCCGTATGGCTTTGACGGAAGAGCCGCTCACCGCGCCGCGGGTGCACGAGCAGGCGGTGTTCGTTGTGCCCGGCTACCGGGAAGGGATCCGCCAGATAGGGCGCGCGAACCCCTTCATTGATCGGTATCCAACTGGCCCCCGCATCGTCCGAGCGATAGCAGCCGCCGGCGCAGAGCGCGGCGTAGAGGCGCTCGGGGTTGGCCCCGTCGCCCTGCACGGAATGGACCGCGAGCCCGCCCTTGGCGGGGTGCCAAAGGGATGCGGTCGGATGCTGGTCGAATGCCGACAGGCGCGACCAGGAGTCGCCGCGATCGTGACTGACGAACAGCCCGGGGGGCTCGATGCCGGCGTATACGGTCTCCGGCGCGCGATCCGGACCCGGAGCGAGACACCACAGCGTGCGCAGACTCCGCGGGCCCTCGTCGTGGTGGTGCCGTGGCACCTCGGGCAACGGCGACCAACTGCGGCCGGCGTCTTCCGTGCGGTAGACGTGCACACCCCAGACGGCGTGATGCGCCGCGGCGTAGCCCATGCGAGGGTCACGCGGATCCAGCCAGGCGCTCTGGATCTCGTACCCGGCGATATGCGGCCCGTCCAGCGTCCACGCCCGGCGATCCTCGCTGCGGGCGAGAAAAAGACCTTTGCGTGTGCCGATAACGAGCGTGACGGGCATATCAGGTTCTCTTGGGGCGTTAAAATACTGCTTTGGTTCTCGCGAGGACGCCGGGCGTGTCAAGGAAAGTCAAAAGCGATCTCGCGCCAAGACGCCAAGTGCGCCAAGAAAGGCGATAATCAATGGAAATACGCCTCATGCAGGGAACCTGGTCGGGACTTGAATGCGGGTTCGCTGCCCCGGCGCGGCCCAATCAGCGGGATACATCGACACGCCGGTTTTACCCACTCTCTGAGAATTTGACGTTCCTTGGCGCGCTTGGCGTCTTGGCGAGAAATCGCTTTGACCTTACCTGGCGTTCTGGCCAGAACAATGAAACGGCCTACGGCAGCGAAACGGGCGAAGCCGGTTCCCAGTCCTCGGCGCGGTGTTCGGCGACCACCGTGGTGTAGATGCCGCCGCGGACGTTGAAGTGACCGGTCAGGCGCAGGAAACGCGGATTTACCGCCGCGACCAGATCGTCGCAGATGCGATTGGCGACGTCCTCGTGGAAATGGCCCTCGTCGCGGAACGACCACATGTAGAGCTTGAGGGCCTTGAGCTCGACGCACAGCGCGTCCGGCACGTATTCCAGCTCGAAGGTCGCGAAATCCGGCTGGCCCGTTTTCGGGCACAGGCAGGTGAACTCCGGAATCGACATCCGGATGGTGTAATCGCGCCCCGGTCTCGGGTTTTCAAAGGTATCGAGCGTCTTTTCGGGTTCGGTCGACATCGTCCGGATCCGGTGGGGCTGGGCCGCATATCTTGCCGGGCCGGGGCCCCGCGGGCAATAATGCCCGGCTTATTCGCTCCCCCATCGAGCCGTCTTCCGCGCCCATGGCGTGGTCAGGCGGCGGGAAACGCCTCCGCATGCGACTGAGCAAGATCAAGCTCGCCGGTTTCAAGTCATTCGTCGATCCCGCGACGGTCCACTTCCCGACCAACCTCGTGGGCGTGGTCGGGCCCAACGGCTGCGGCAAGTCGAACGTGATCGACGCCGTGCGCTGGGTGATGGGCGAGTCGTCCGCGAAACACCTGCGCGGCGGCTCGATGGAAGATGTCATCTTCAACGGCTCCTCACAGCGCAAGCCCGTCGGCCAGGCCTCGGTCGAGCTCGTGTTCGACAATACCGACGGCACCCTGACCGGGGAGTACGCGCAGTACAACGAGATCTCGGTCAAGCGCCTGGTCAATCGCGAAGGGGCCTCGAACTATTACCTGAACAACACGCGGTGCCGACGGCGGGACATCACGGACCTGTTCCTGGGGACCGGTCTCGGGCCGCGCAGTTACGCCATCATCGAGCAGGGCATGATCTCGCGCCTGATCGAGGCGAAGCCCGAGGATATGCGGGTCTATCTCGAAGAAGCGGCAGGCATTTCCAAGTACAAGGAGCGCCGGCGCGAGACCGAAAACCGGATCCGGCATACGCGCGAGAACCTTGAGCGCCTGACCGATCTGCGGGATGAGGTCGCGAAGCACCTTGAGCACCTCGCACGCCAGAAGCGCACGGCGGAGAAATACCGGGAGCTGAAGGCGGAGGAGCGTGAGGCGCAGGCGCAGCTGCTGGCACTGCGGTGGCGTGACATGGCCGCCGAACTCGAGGAGCGCGAGCGGCGTCTCTCCAGCGAACGCACGCAACTCGAGGAGGTCGTCGCCGAGCAGCGCAGCGCCGAGTCGGGGCTGGAAACGGCACGCGAGGAACACCACGAGGCCACCGAGGCCTTCAACGCGGTCCAGGGCCGTTACTACCGGATCGGCGCCGAGATCTCCTCCACCGAGCAGCAGATCCAGCACAGCAAGGACGCGCGCCAGCGCAGCCGTGACGAATTTGCCCAGGTGGAGCGCGAGCGCGCCGAGACCGAGGAACAGGTGCGCGCGGACCGCGAGCGCCTGGAGACGCTCGACAGCGCGCTGGCCGAAGACCGGCCGGAGCACGAGCGTCTGCAGGCCAGCCGCGACGCCTCGACCCAGGCGCTGCAGGCGGCTGAACAGGCGATGCAGCGCTGGCAGACGGAATGGGACGATTTCAACCGGCGGGCGACCGAGCCTGCGCAGACGGCACAGGTCCAGCGCTCGCGCATGGAGCAGCTCGAACGCCATATCGAGCAGGCGAACCAGCGCCTGGGCAAGGTCGAGGAAGAGTCGGGACAGCTCGACCCCGAAGGCCTGGAGGTGGAGATCGAGGCCCTCGCGGAGCAGGTCGCCGAGGCCGAACGCGAGACGACCCGCCTGCAGGAACGCCTCGCCGAGAACGGCGAGGCGCTGGAGCAGGCCCGGGGCGAGCAGACCGAGATCCGCCGGACGCTCGAGACCGCCCGCGCCGAACAGCAGGAGCTTTCCGGCCGGGTCACCTCGCTCGAGGCCTTGCAGCAGGCGGCGCTGGGTCAGTCCGACGAGCACGTCGTCGAGTGGCTGGAGCACCAGGGGATTTCCTCGAATCCGCGTCTGGCGCGATCGTTATCGGTCGAGTCCGGCTGGGAACGGGCGGTCGAGGTCGTGCTCGGCCCGTTCCTTGAAGCCGTCTGCATCGATGCGCTCGATCCGGTTGCGACGGCGGTCGAACGACTCGAGGCCGGTGGGATCAGTCTCGTGGATGGCAACGGCGTCGCGGCGGTCGCCCCGGTGGATGGCAGCGCCAGCCTGCTCGAGCGCGTCAATGGCGACGCGCCGCTGGCGGGCCTGCTCGCGGGCGTGTGCACGGCGCCCGACCTGGATACCGCACTGCGCCAGCGCAACGCACTCGAGGCCGGCGCGTCCGTGGTCACGCCGGACGGCGTGTGGATGGGCCCGAACTGGCTGCGCTTCGCACGGCCTTCCGACGACGATGCCGGCGTCCTGCGGCGGGAACAGGAACTCGCGACCGCGCGCGAGGGACTCGAACGCGCACAGGAGACCGTCGCGGCGCACGAGGCCGAGATCGAGCGCCTCGGCGCACGGGTGGCCGAGCTCGAGCGCGAACGCGAAGACACCCAGCAGGCGCTGAACAAGGCCCACCGTGAGCACGCCGATCTCGAGTCCCGACTCGAAGGCCGACGGATGCGGCTGGAGCAGATCGGGCAACGGCGGAACCGGCTATCGGAAGAGGCGCGCGAACTGCGCGAACAGATCGAGCGCGAGACCGCCGAGATGCGCGAGGCGGAAACCGCGCGCAACCGGGCGCTTGAACAGAGCGAGGCCTTCGATGCCGAGCGTGCCGAACTGCAGCAGCGCCGCGAGCAACTCGCGAGCGATCTGGAGCAGGCCCGCGAGCAGGCCCGCTCCGACCAGGATGCAGGGCATCGGGTCGAACTGCGTGTCGAATCGACCAAGAGTTCGCGCGATGCCACGGCCCAGAACCTGGAGCGCATGCAATCGCGGCTGGAACAGCTTCAGCAACGCCGCGACGACCTGCAGCAGACGCTGGACGGGAGCGACGAGCCGATCCAGGCGCTGGAGGCGGAACTCAACGAGAAACTCTCCGCGCGGGTCGAGATCGAGCAGGAAATGAATACCGCGCGCCAGCGCGTCGAGGAAATCGAGCAGCGCATGCGCACGCTGGAGCAGCAGCGCAGTGACGGTGAACGCCGGGCCGGGGAGATCCGCGAGCGCGTAAGCACCGAGCAGATGGCGGTGCAGGAGACGCGGGTCCGGCGCGAGACCGTCCAGGAGCAGCTCGACGAGATCGAACGCGAGGCGGAGCCGATGCTGGAAGGGCTACCCGAGGATGCGACCGCCGAGGCGTGGCAGGGTCATGTCGAGCAACTGGCGCGCAAGGTCGAGCGCCTCGGCCCGGTCAACCTGGCCGCGATCGACGAGTACGACGAGCAGACCCGGCGCAAGGAATACATCGACCAGCAGTACAATGATGTCACCCAGGCGCTGGAGACGCTCGAGAATGCGATCGCGAAGATCGACCGCGAGACCCGTCAGCGCTTCCGCCAGACCTTCGATATCGTCAATCAGCAGCTGCAGGCGCTGTTCCCGCGGCTGTTCGGTGGCGGTCAGGCGCACCTCGAGATGACCGGCGACGATCTGCTCTCGACCGGCGTGACGATCATGGCGCGCCCCCCCGGGAAACGGGTCTCGAACATTCACCTCCTGTCCGGCGGCGAGAAGGCGCTGACCGCGGTCGCGCTGGTGTTCGCGTTCTTCGAACTGAATCCGGCGCCGTTCTGTATGCTCGACGAGGTCGATGCGCCGCTGGACGATGCCAATGTCGGCCGCTACTGTGATCTTGTGCGCGAAATGTCCGATCGCGTGCAGTTCATTTTCATCACGCACAACAAGCAGACCATGGAACTGTCGAATCAGCTTACGGGGGTCACGATGCGCGAAGCCGGTGTCTCACGTCTGGTCGCGGTCGATGTCCGTGAAGCCGCCGATCTCGCGGAAGCCTGAGTAGCCGTGCGATGGATGCGCTGCGCTGGATTCTGCTGCTGATCGGACTGGTCCTGATCGCCGGGATTTACTGGCTCGGTCGGCGCCAGGGGCAGGATGAACGGCGCGAGGGCCTGTTCGAGCGTGCGCGCCGTGCGGCGCGCGAGGACAGGCGCAGCGAAGAACCCGCCGCCGCTCCAGTCGAGCCCGATCTGGATATCGGTGATATCGATATCCATGGTTTCGATGTCGAGGATCGGCCCGGTGAGGCGCGGGAGGCCCCGGATCGGTCGATGCCTGCCGATGAGCCCGATCCCCGCGATGCGTACGGAACCGGGTCGGAGACGGCAGCCCCTGCGTCCCCTGCGCCGACCGACCGCCCCTCGGCGCCCGCGGATGTCGCGGCGCGATCGTCGATCGATTCCGGGTCCACGGAGCCGCCGCTGGAGGAACACAGCGGTGCCGGCTGGAGCGCCGATACCCCGTCTCGACCGAAGCCCGATCGGCAACCGGAATCCGACAACGGTCCCGATCCTGCAAGCGTTGATCCCGCAAGCTTACCGGGACATGAACCCGGCTTCGGGCCGGATCCGGAGCCAGAGCCGGTCGTGGCTCGCCCGGAAATGCGGGGTGACGCCGCGGATCACGTGGAGGCCGCAACGTCCGGCCGTGCAGCGACCGATACCTCGCCGGTCGCGACTTCCGACCGAAGCCGGGAGGAGCGGGAGCCGCATGGGCGGAGTCGGGACTCCCGAGCGGACGAGCGAGTGGTGGTCCTCCACGTCGTCGCGCCCGAGGGCGAGCGGCTCGTGGGCGCGCGGCTGCGCGAGGCGCTGGAAGCCTGCGGCATGCGTCACGGCGCCTACAGCATCTTCCACGCCAGCGACAGCGAGGGCAGCATCGTCTTCAGTGCCGCCAACGCCGTGGAACCGGGCACATTCGATCGATCCACCATGGACACCCTGACCACGCCCGGCATTGCACTGTTCATGCAGGTGCCCGGTGCGCAGTCCGCCGAGACCGTTTTCGACCGCATGCTGAGCACGGCCCGCTCGGTCGCGGATGCACTGGAAGCGCACGTGCTGGATGAGCGTCATAGCACGCTCACCCGCCAGACCGAACAGCATCTGCGTGAAGAACTGCGCCTGCTCGACCGACGCACGGGTTCCCTGCAGCGATGACCCCGGATTCCGGAACGGCGGCCGAGCGGGCCGCGGCGCTGCGCGAGCGCCTGCATCACCATAACTACCGGTACTACGTACTCGACGATCCGGAGATCGCGGATGCCGAGTACGATCGGATGCTGCGCGAACTGCAGGATCTCGAGACAGACCACCCGGAACTCCGGACTCCCGATTCGCCGACCCAGCGTGTCGGTGCGCCGCCGCTGGAGAAGTTCGCGACCGGCGAGCATCTCGTCCCGATGCTGTCGCTGGAAAACGCGTTCGACGAGGCCGAGATGGCCGAGTTCGACCGACGCGTGCGCGAGCGCCTCGAGGCCGAGGCGGCCGTAGGCTACTGTGCCGAGCCCAAGCTTGATGGCCTGGCGGTGAGTCTCCTCTACGAGAATGGGATCTTCACGCGCGGCCTGACCCGGGGGGATGGCACGACGGGCGAGGACGTAACGGTGAACCTGCGGACTGTCGCCTCGCTGCCGTTGGCGCTGCAGGGCGAGAAGCCGCCGTCGCGACTGGAAGTGCGCGGTGAGGTCTTCATGCCGCGTGACGGGTTCGAGCGGATCAACGCCGATCACCGCGAGCGCGGCGTCAAGCCGTTCGCGAACCCCCGCAATGCCGCCGCCGGCAGCCTCCGGCAACTGGATTCGCGGATCACCGCGAAGCGGCCGCTGCGCCTGTGCTGTTACTCGGTCGGCGTGATCGAGGGCGTGGCGCTGCCCGCGACCCAGTACGAGACGCTTGAACTGCTCCAGGGCTGGGGGTTGCCCGTTTCCCCGGAGCGGCGCCGCATCACCGGGCTCGAAGAGGCCCGCACCTGCTATGACGATCTCGCCACCCGGCGTGCGGAGCTCGCCTACGAGATCGATGGAGTCGTGTTCAAAGTGGACTCGCTGGCCGCCCAGGCCGAACTCGGGTTCGTCGCCCGCGCGCCGCGCTGGGCAATCGCCTGGAAATTCCCTGCCGAGGAACAGATTACCGTTCTGCGCACGGTCGAGTTCCAGGTCGGGCGTACCGGCGCCGTTACCCCTGTGGCCAAGCTGGAACCGGTCACGGTCGCTGGCGCCCGCGTCTCCAACGCCACCCTGCACAACATGGATGAAGTCGCGCGCAAGGACGTCCATTTTGGCGATACCGTCGTCATACGCCGGGCGGGGGACGTGATCCCCGAGGTCGTCCGCGTGCTGCCGGAGAAGCGGCCGGAAGGCGCCCGCATGCCGGAAATGCCGGCGAACTGTCCCGTGTGCGGATCCGACGTGGTGCGCGAAGAGGGAGAGGTCGTCCACCGCTGCACGGGTGGCCTCTACTGCCGGGCGCAACGCAAGGAGGCGATTCGGCATTTCGCCTCGCGCCGAGCGCTCGATATCGATGGCCTGGGCGAAAAGATCATCGACCAGCTCGTCGAGCGCGACCTGGTCGAGCACGTCGACCAGTTGTTCCGCCTGAGCCTTGAGGAACTGGTCGCTCTGGATCGCCTCGCGGACAAGAGCGCACGCAATCTGCTGGATGCCCTGGAGGCGGCAAAGAACACGACGCTCGCGAGGTTCGTGTATGCGCTCGGGATCCGCGAGGTCGGGGAGGCGACGGCGAAGGCGCTCGCCGCGCACTTCGGTTCGCTGGATGCGCTCATGGCGGCCAGTGAGGAGCAGCTCTGCGAGGTGCCGGACGTGGGGCCGGTGGTGGCGCACTCGATCCGGACGTTCTTCGAGCAGTCGCACAACCGTGAGGTCATTGACGCATTGCGCACGGCCGGCCTCTCATGGACCGAGGGCGAGCCGACCGGCGGCGGACCGAAGCCGCTGGCGGGGTCGACCTACGTCCTCACCGGCAGCCTCGAGGGGATGACCCGCGAGGCCGCCAGCGAGCGTCTGCAGGCCCTTGGCGCGAAGGTCACCGGCAGTGTCTCGAAAAAGACGACGGCAGTCATCGCCGGGGCCGACCCCGGGTCAAAGGTGGACAAGGCGCGTGACCTTGACGTACCGGTGCTCGGTGAGGCCGATCTCCGGGAACTGCTGGGCGCCGGGTGACGCGTCGCATGGCCCACCAGCCCGCAGTCGCCGGATGAACAGGGGATGGACGGCGAGTGAATCCGGGCTACACCAGGGACCGGGAGTGGCCCGGCACTGCTATCATTCGGCGTTTTGGACGGTCGCATGTCCGTTCCGCGCCTTTATCGTGGTCGGGGTTCCCGCGGGCGCGGCGTGGCTGAGCGACCGCCACATATCCGGTTTCCCGTGAGACAGAGCGTATGAGCTGGTGGGGCAAGCTTGTCGGTGGCGCGTTTGGCCTGATGGTCGGCGGACCTTTGGGTGCCGTTCTCGGAGCCGCGCTGGGGCATTCGTTCGACCGCGGCCTCAACGGCATCGAGGGTCCGCTCGGCGGCGCCGGGTCACAGGAGCGGGCGCAGGCGGCGTTCTTTACCACCACGTTTTCCTGCATGGGCCACCTCGCCAAGGTGGATGGCCAGGTATCTCCCAGCGAGATCCAGCTCGCCGAGGCCGTGATCCAGAAGATGCAGTTGACTCCGGATCAGCGCGACGCGGCGATCCGGCTTTTCAATCAGGGCAAGCAGTCGGATTTCGATCTCGACGGCACACTGCGCCAGTTCCGTGACGAATGCCGACGGCGCACGAACGTCATCCAGATGTTCATCGAGATCCAGCTGCAGGCGGCCTACGCGGACGGCGATCTCGATCAGGCCGAAGAACAGCTGCTGCTGCATATGTGCACGATCCTCGGGATCCCCGAGCAGCGTTTCAGGCTGCTCGAGCGCATGCTGCGTGGCGGCCAGCGGAGCCAGCAGCGCGCGGGCGGCAGTGCACCGCGTCAGGATGGCATGAGCCTGGCGGATGCGTACGAGATCCTCGGCGTATCGAAGGATGCCAGCGATGACGAGGTCAAAAAGGCCTATCGGCGGCTGATGAGCCAGCACCATCCGGACAAGCTCGTCTCCAAAGGGTTGCCCGACGAAATGGTCGAAATGGCGAAATCCAAGAGTCAGGACATCAGCCTGGCGTACGAACGGATCCGCGAGGCGCGCGGCCACTGAGCGGGGCCCATAAAAGCCGTATTCCAGTTGACCTGGTCGAGGATGGCCGGTTCCGGTGGATGGGGATTCCGCGGGATGGCATCGGCGTGTACCGTAGGGTTCGGTTCATGAGAAGGAAGATCCCATGGCACGCGGTTCCAGGAGCACCATCCAGGCCGTCGGCGCGGCCCTGAGCGTCGTCGGGACCGGTCTGATCGTATGGGGCTACCGGGAGTCCCAATCGCTGGGCGACCAGCTCGCCTCCGCGGTCACTGGCGATCCCTCGAATGACGTTCTGTTGTTCTACGTGGTCGGCGGTGCCAGCCTCGTCGCCGGACTGGTCCTGCTTTTCCGCAAGTGAGCGTGCGCTGAGCGATGTCCGCGACTGAGCGTCGTAGCCTGCTGGTCGTTGCCCACGATCCGTCGCCGAACACCGCACGGATGGTCGAGGCCGTTCTGCGCGGCGCGGGGCACGAAGATATAGAGCGCGTCGATACGCGGCATGTGCGCCCGCTGGAGGCGGGGCCGGACGACGTGCTCGCCTGCGATGCGGTCATCCTCGGCACGACCGAGAATCTCGGTTACATGAGCGGCGCCCTCAAGGATTTCTTCGATCGCACCTATTACAGCGTGATCGAGCAGACGGAAGGCCTGCCTTATGCGCTTTACGTGCGTGCCGGCATGGATGGCACCGGGACGCGGCGGGCGGTGGAGAGCATCTGCACCGGCCTCAGTTGGCGCCCGGTGCAGGAACCGTTGATCTGCCGCGGCTCATGGGACGATGCCTTTCTGGAGCAGTGCGAGGAACTCGGGCTGTATATGGCCGCGAGTCTCGATTCGGACATTATCTAGGCGGCAGGGCTGAGGTTCGTAGGCCGGCCTTTCCCGGCGCCCATCGCGTTTCCGGTTTGCACATTCATTGGCCGCCGGGGAATGCCGGCATTGCGCGGTGATATGCCCGGGCCGGTAGCCATTGCCGCGTACCGCGCAAAGCCGGCCTACGTTGCGTCGCGGCGTCACACTGTATGGCGTTCGGGTCAGGTTCCGTCGGCGCTCGGATCGGGCACGAAGCCGAATCGTCCCGGCACCTCCGCGCGCTGGATGAAGCCGACATCGATGGCCCGACCATTGTGCGTCAGTTGCAGGCCGGCATTTTCTCCCGATTGCAGCGTATTGACCGCGCGTTCCAGCGTCTCCGGATCCGCGCGCCGGCCATCGGCGTCGACCAGCCACTCGGCGACCGCGGCCAGGGAATCGCTGTCCACGAGCCCGATACCGGCCTCGAAGTGCAGCAACAGGTTGCCGTCTCCGTCGATCCACGCGCCGTCCACCGTTTCGACATGCTCACCGGTATGCCGGCACAGATCGTCACCACCATCCACGTAGAGCACCCAGGGGGTGTAGGCGAGGCTCACGAAGCCGCGTTGGGGCCCGTTCTGGAAGAACCAGCGGCCCTGCTCGTCGCGGTCGTAATTGCGGTTGATAAAGCCGACCAGCCCGGCATGCGTGATCGGCTCGCCCTTCAGGCGCCAGTGGCCCGATTCGTCCAGCGACAGCCAGCCGGACAGACCCGGCACGTCGGGCCATTTCGCCATCGCGGCGCGGACGCTTTCGTCCATCTCTTATCGCTCCACCGTTTCGTCGTTCGTGACTGTAGCAGAGAGTATGAGGCGGCAGGCGGCAGGGCCAAGGG
>Ga0136597_1000306_pt1 | contig 23944 bp, 38 predicted proteins | sample AntRauTorcE11898_FD_101385 | JGI IMG/M metagenome (GOLD analysis project Ga0136597, IMG submission 101385) | Saline lake microbial communities from Rauer Islands, Antarctica - Metagenome Torckler E11 #898 | ecosystem: Environmental > Aquatic > Non-marine Saline and Alkaline > Saline | place... | reverse complement strand
GTAAAAACCGTACTGAAACGGGCGGGTAACAACGACAACGGAGAGATTGATGATCCAGCCCCACACACAACAGTCAACGAAGACGAGTTCCGCGACATCACTGACTTTTGACAAACAGAAACGAAAACAAAAGTGTAAAGGACTATAAACATTGACCATCATACAGTTTCAGACGTACTCTTGAAAGCTTGCAACCGCTACCGCTCCTATAGAAAGGCGGTTTCAGACGCACCCTCGAAGGTTTGCAATTCTACAGATAGCAAGGCAGAGTGCCTCGGGGCTTGACCCCGAGGCAGTTCACTTTACTAGCTTCACTTGAAACAGTGGTGTGTCTGTTTCAGACGTACCTTAGAAGACCCACGGAGGGGGTTTTTAGATCTCGGTTGAATTGAAGAATTATGAGTAGGAAAAACTCTGGAATTGTTGACCGAATTGAACAAGTACCATACGGAACAGAAACAGAAGTTTACACAGAATGGCTAGAAGGGCTTTCCGTGGGAGACCACCTAATGATCAACGGAGATCAATACGAAGTACAAGCTGTCTCAACAAAACACGGAGGATTCCTTTCAGTCACTTCACCAGACCTCCAACAAGACGAATTCAAGCCAGACAGCCGAGCAGTGGGTCCTTCTGCTGACGGTGATATCCTAATCCTCGTCGATCACAATTACCCCATTAACGACACATGGATAGAAATCACCGACATCAAACAAGTCGTACCAAACACCCAACTGTGCATGGAATGTGAAGAGATCGAAAGCTAACCACAGTCCAATCTTTCTAACCTTCAAATCCACCGCAGGCAGCCAGCAATTCTAATCCAAGATACAATGACAACACAACAGCAGACACTCGCCCCTACTGAAGAAACCGTATCCACGGGGAACGACGACCCACTCACATACAAAACGTGTATGATTGAAGCAATGACCTTCCAGAACACGAAGGTTAGAAACTACATCGAGAACCACCTTTCTGGAACGGTTCTAAACGCCTGCGCTGGAGATACACAGTTATCTCACGACGACAAGGTATACCGGAACGACATCGCAGGTGAACGGCCAAACCTCGATTCGAACGTCGACGTTTACGATCTGCTCGAAGCCTATCCTGAATCGTCTATGGACACCATCGTTTACGATCCGCCATGGACAGAAAACCAAAGCACCACAACGTTCGAACTTGATGACGATATCTTCCCTGGATACACAACCGAGTTAATGGAGGTATTCAACAAGTTGCTCACAGACGACGGGAAAATCATCACCATGGGGTATACGACAGACGTAGGACTACTTAGCGACGATAACCTCCCATACAGTCGTCCAGCAATCTGTATCGTTAACACATTTGGGCGAATGTACGACGTGTATATCACTGTCAATGAACGCCACCCCAACGGCTCACCTACCACACCAGTCAGTCTCTCCGGCAATGTTGTGATGAACGCAGGAACCGACCAACCAAGTCGAAAAACACAGCAAGAGCCGTTCCAGATGGAATATCACTTCGGCAAATCTGAAGCCGAAGCGATAGAAAAGATGCAGTCATTTATTGATGAACACACAGTGGGATGGGCTCTCGACCTTTATTCTCAGCAACCAACAACCACCCATACCAGTAATGTATTCCACAATGAGCCTCCCGATGTGAACGCTGAAGTAGATCCCTTACCCCACTTCGCATTCGAACCCGATAATATCAACAGAAAGTTGTCACACTGGGGATTCGACACGATCATCTTCAACCCTAACGACAATGCTGTATTTCGCAATTATACAGCAGACAGTACTGGTGTTGATCGAGCTATCAAGGAGGCACTGAACCAACGACTCAGACCAGAGGGGACAGTCATCCAAGTTGGGCCAACAACCACACTAATGCCGAATCCTGATGCTGTCGACAACGGATGGGACTATAGACGTGAAGCTGTTGGGCTCTTCTCGTATCCCGGTTCCGAGATGGACATAGCGATCACAGTCGACCAAGTAAACGAAGTCGATTACCTCTCAGAAGAGGAAAACCGCTGGGAACGATTCGATTCTCCACGACAAGGCAGCATCAAATACAGGTGTATCCACTGTCAGCAATCTTGGTATGCATCTGAATATCCAGCATTGATGGATGCCGACTGTGTGAACTGCGGCGCACATCAAGGAGAGACCTACTGTATGACACAGGTTGAGGGTGTATTATTCGGAGCAAATCCCCACACACCACGAGAAGGAATATGCATGGAACGAGAAAACTATGCAAGAAAAACGTCTGAAAACATGGAATGCCCAAACCACGAATACGGACACGTTGTGATGAGCCTAGATCAGTGGAGTCCTACAATCACAGATTGAACACAACCAAACAGCGCAACGATCAGAAATGAGAAATCTTACCAAGCATCTAAACAGCCATATTATAACAGCTTGTTGACATCCTCCTCCGCCTGAAGACGGAGGAATCCTGACCGCGTTGGGATAATAACCACCACCCGAACAGCAACCAATAAAACGAACAAGTCGCAACTACACAAAACATGACCGAAATTTCAGTGGGAGTACTTGTTGGAGGGATTCTGTTTGGTAGTACGATAGCAGGGTTGATAGCTCACACTATGAATTACTTAGCAGATGTCCCACGATCTGTGCAGAACGTAATACTCTCCTTGTACGTACTAACACTCAGCGTTGGTCTCAGTGTCACATACGGAAAGATCATACCAATCACGATTGCATCAATTGTAGGTATATTTGGCACATCCAGATTGATCTTCAACAGGCTAACACCACATATGCCACAAGGCGTGAAATTCGAAGATCCATCAAGAGAAATCCTCGAAGAAGACGACACCGGAAAACAGACAGATGAGACCAACGCAGACGACCGAAAATAGAGACTACTAATATGAATAGAGGACTCAACGATCCGACAGCAGGAATCGATCTGAACCAGCCAACAATCGAATTAAGTGATGAAGAGATAGACGCATTCCGAACAAAAGTGGGTGAGATCGCTGGGCTTGTCAGCGAATACCTGACCGATATGTTCGACATCAATTCATCAATCAACCAATCTGAAGGTGAAGTTACTGGGCTAATTACAGTGCATCATCCCGGCACACAGCCTATGGGAACCCAAATCTCAGCTGGAAGCATCAAGCAAGAACACGGAGAAGTAATGCCGGACTCTCAGAAAGAAGAAATTGCACAAACCCTCACAGCAGCTACAGTGATGCATCTACAACAAAATAACGAGTCTGGACAAGACGTACCAGCGTCTTAATCACCAGTGGAACAGAATTGGGGATGGCTACAAGCATTCACCCCATCAGACCATAGCGGCCTGAAACGAACCGAACGAGTTCAGAACTCTGTTTGAACGCTCAGAGGAAGCTACTTAGAGATCGCGACCTTGCACGGTCTTTCGGTCGTTCGCAGTAGCACGCTCTGCTGCATCGTCGATAAGCTCCTCGACCTCAGCATCGAGAGCGTCGTAGAAATCGGAAGCTACATTCTTGTCTTGCAGTGCCTCTTTGACCGCCGCTTTCACAATTAGGTCTGCCATTGCAATTAGTTATTGTATCCTACACCCTTATAAAATTAGTGTATCCGATGCGTAGACCGGGTGTAACTAGCGGTATCAAGTTCGTCTATAGTAAAATATAGGTTAGAATATCGGCTCAATCTCTAAGATTTTCAAACAGAAGACTAAAGACATTCATCTATATGATTTGTATTTTTATCTCTCATTTGGAGTGAAGATTCAGTGTATAGAGAAGGATTGTCGTTAAAATCCAAAGCCAAAAACACCACTAACCCACCTAAAACAGTCGTTTACAGGAAATATATGGAAAACAAACTCAAAAACATTGTCAAGGTATTCAACGACCGGAAAGAAGAAGTCGAAGAAAAGGAACTACATGAAGTCTTTATAGACGAAATTAATGGCGGAATTAACCCGGATGCGTTAGCTAAAGGTATCGCCAATAGCCACCGAGCCCTCCAGCAACGGGCATTCGACGATCTAATCAAACCCACGATCATCAAGTTAGCTGACAACCACAGTGACCGGCGAAACAACCGAGCAGTCAGTGGCTGTAAAGAAATCGTTGATACGATGGACTGGTGAACATGAACACTAACAACAGGCCATCAAATACAGCTACTCAATCAACCTCCAGCTCAAAACCTCAAACAAAGACCCGTCCTCCAGTTGCAGGAGTCGAAAAGGACGATCAAGAACCAGACACAAAAGAAGAACAGACCACTTGCCCCGAATGTGATGGAAAGGTAATCAACAACCCACAGAAAGGAGAAACACACTGCGAAGACTGTGGGATCGTCATAGAAGAGAACGAAATTGACCATGGACCAGAATGGAGACAATTCAATGAAGACCAAACCGATAACAAGCGACGAGTTGGAAGCCCTTCAACAGAAAGTCTCCATGATAAAGGATTATCTACAAATATTTCATGGAAAGACAAGGACAGTCGGGGAAATAACCTAAGTGCGGAACAGAAACACAAATTTAAGCGGCTGAGAAAACGGAACAAGCAAAGTAAAACTAATTCTGGGAAAGATAAAATCCTGAGACAAGGGCTTACCGAAATCAACCGAATGAGTAGTAGTCTGGGGTTCCCAAACAGTACAACTGAAACTGCTTCAATGATCTTCAGACAAGCCCAAAAGAAGGATGTTCTGGATGGACGGTGTATGGAAGGCGTTGCAACAGCATGTTTGTACATCGCTGCACAGAAAGAACAGATCCCACGAAGCCTTACAGAATTCGAACAAGTCTCAAGAGTCAACCGAAAGCGAATAGCTAGGTCTAAAACAAAGACTCTGAACTATCTTGGTCTTAAGGTTAAACCAACCCATCCAAAAGAATATATTCCGAGGTTCGGTTCAAAGGTAGACGCTTCTCAGGATCAAATCACAGAAGCGATCCGTCTTAGTGAAATCGTCATTGAGAATGGCATTGGAGCTGGCAAGAGCCCAACAACACTTGCTGGTGCAGCGATTTACGCAGCCGGACTGAAACAAGGAGAAGAAATCCTGCAAAAGACCATCGACGAAAAGTGCCCTACCACAGGAACCAGTCTCAGAAAAAACTACAAACTCTTCTTGGCTCATGACCCAGAATTAGATCTCACCCTAGAAGAACTCAATGATATGATCAAAAATGAGATCAAAAATAAAGTGAGAAAATAACCGATACAGTTGAATTGCTACGAAAACACTACAGACACACCAACCACAATGACATCAAATACCGACACCGAAGAAGAATCGAATGCAGAAACAGATATCGTTCAACCAGATAGCATCGATGATCAGTTAGATCAAGCACTCACCACACTAACAGACCACCTGAATGAGATCGGTGAAGTGATCGCCAACATCCGAGACGAGGAATACGGCAAATTCTCTGTAGAAATCAACGGGAAAACATGGACACTCAAACATGAAAACGGAACAGCCCAATGGTTTCGACAATCAGTCGACGGGAATGATCGATACATTCTGTCCACGAAAGGAAAACCATCCCCATCAGATGTTGCAGAAGCTATGGAAGAATACCCCCAGTTCGTCGCCAGTGTGAACAACTGGGTCAACAGAGTCTCAGATTCGTTAGGACCGACCGAGGACAAGCTTTCAGAAGCCAAGGACCTATTAGACGAATTGGATGGAGAATCGGTTGTGGCCGAACGTGACCGCCTTGAACAAGAAGCATGGGAAGTTGCATCAGCTGTCGGCCATGCAGTCCAACAAGTTACAGGAAACGACTACGGAACATTCAAAACGGAGATGAATGGTCAGACATGGAAGTTGAAATATCAAGACGGCGGGAGTGCAAAGTACCTGAAGGTCGGGGATAACTATATCCTCGGTCGAGACTCCCCCAAACCAGAATACTTGAACCAGATGGTTCAAAACATCGACCAATTCATCGACAACGTGAACGAGTGGCTAGAAAAACAAGATCAACAGACACGACTCAGCATCGAAATCACTGAAGTGGAGGTAGAAACAGATGACAACAACTGACGAAGTGATGGAAGAGATTGAGATCCTCCAACAGAACCTCAATAACATCGATCTACCACTCAAAGATCTTCCAGAAGCCATCAACAACCGAGAAATTGGAAAAATCAGAGAGTCAATCCAGACAGATGAAGACGACAAAGATGCCATCGGAAAGTGGTTCAACCACTATGAAAACAGAGATCAAAAACAGTCAGAAGTCACTTCCATAGCAGTACGCAATTCAAGTGGAGAAGTCGAATATGTGATCGTTCAATCCGAGATGCATTCTGACCGGAAAAAGAACATTGGAGACAACGGAAACTACCATGCCCGATGGGTAGTCGGTCGCGATGATAGCAGTGTACAGGATGTGTTTATTCATCGTGTCGAATGGGAACATAGTTTCGAAAACCCATTAGACGAATTAGAAAACCCACTTGAGACAGTGAAACAATGGTTGGGTTTCGAGGAATACCTTCCGAGTGACCCATCAGACATTCAAAACGGTATCTGGTACCAAGCACAAGGTGACATCGCGATCCAGTTCAACTCATACGAAAGCTACGTCAACAACAAGGTGCGAAATAGAGTTAACAACGAAATCAAGAGTGCCAAGGAAGAAGCATACGAAAGCTGGGAAGACACAGGGCATCAATTCATCCTTAGTGATGACATCCGTATTTCAAGGTCACTCTCACGATTAAGCGTCACAGTGAAACCGTCATCAACAGGCGATCTAAAAGAACTCCAAAACGAACTGGGATTCAGTGAAGAGACGGTTCGAAATAAGATGCGAGATGACTGGAAACAGCTCACAGCAAAACGGAGAAAAAAGGTCATCAAGAGGCTGATTCGTAACGATATCAAAAACCACCTCAAGGAAGTCACACCCAATAAAGAAGACATCAAGCCGCAAATCAAGCACGAAGTCGAATCGGAAATTGCAGATTCAATCAGCCAACAGAATGCTATCATCGGCAACCACCTCCTCATCTGTGAGAAAGGTATCGACGAACGAGCTACCAGAGGCACTCAAGCAAAAATCGTAATCCCAGAAGAAAGCGACATCCACCTAATTCACGACGAACACTCTAATAAAACGATCACAGTCGGTGAATCCATCATCAAAGTGAAAGTCCTCAACAGACACGAACAGGCATAATTAGATAACACAAACCACCTACTCAACCAACAATGCAAGACAAACACACAAACGAGAACAGTCAACTCAGAGCCGATGGGGGCCTTCCAATCAACAAAATATTCGATAAAACAGGAACTAACCGAGTTTCAGATCTTGACTGGGGGCAAGATGAAGACGGACGGCTATATGCAATCACTGAACAAGACGAGAGAACAGTAGTCAGAATCGACGCAAAAGAAGGTACTATCGAAGAAATCGGAACAGAAGAAATGAGAGATATCAACCTCGAACGAATTAGCGACAGTCTCGCAGCTGGATTAGGAGACTAAAATATGGACGTACCCCTACCCATACCAGACAAAAATCAAATCGACGAGTTATCAAACGAATTTCTCAATGCGGATCGACTACTTCCTACTGATATAGAAGATATTCTCTCACAATATCCTGAGTTAGAGGAAACTCTAGAGTGCATCGGATCTGAATCAACACGAACAGTATTCAGATATGAACACGAAGGTGAAGGATTGGTTATCAAGTTTGCACACGATTTCGGTCTTACTGACGGTAGAGACGTAAACAAAGCCGAAGTGTACATTTGGGACCACCTAACCGAAACATACGATCAGCCATCAAATTACGGAGACCTCTCTACCAATATTCGTGGACGGTTCAATCCGACCCTCTATGGACATGATGATGGTCACTGGCTTATTCAGCCATTGCTAACAAAAACTGGAAATGACGATGATCCAGATTCCAAACAAGCAGCCATCAAAGGAACATTACCTTACCTAGAATACGGGTCAGAATATACACTACCAGACAATATTGGATACAATGTAGAAGACGACTGGTATCGGATTTTCGACTACGGAGGATACATTCCTCATACGTTCATGTAGAAGAGATGATCGCAGGGAAAGAGAACAACCCACAATCTGAAATCACCACAATCAATCCAGACGGTGACTTTGATCCAGTTGACCACCCAGAATTAGGCCTGGTAAAGTAAAATTGAATTGGTATTTTTTAGATCTCGGTTTGAATAGGAGATTCGGTTGAAGTCTTCTGTAGCAACCAAAACCCTTCAACAATGAGTAACGAAATGACCGCAGCCAACGACACAGAACAGAGCGATGACAACAGTGCAAATTCTAACGAATCCGTATTTGTGGAGCTGATGGGAGTAACTCCAGACGAGATCCCACACGATGAGGAAAGCAGTGAGCATACGGAGCTGGCAAACGAGATCTACCAGTTAATCGAAGAAGAATACGGATTCAACACAGAAGGAGTCTCCGTCTGTGTGAACGACGACTATCACGTAGCAATCAACGAAGCCTGCGGCTACATCAACACAGACGAAAGTAGTCAAGGAATCCTACCACAAGAAACCGAAACGGTCCACCTCTCCACACTAGATATCGGACGGCATCTGAAGCACCCAGAAACCGGAGAACGGGTCAGACTCATCGATGTGACCAGCCTAGATGAACACATGAACTGCATTTGGATCTGTGAACGGGTCCGAGACGGTCAATATGCAGGAACGATCACGGATGGATCTGCGGCAACAGCAGAGCCTGTCGAGGTCGAAGCATACCCACCAACCGGTCCAGGTGTTGTAGTCTCTGGAGAAACCTTTGAACGGACTGTTACAGTAACTGAACCTGCTTGGATCGAACAAGAACACAGTGTGAACGGAAATGGGGATGTCGTCGCAGTTTCACCCAAGAAAGCCGATGTTGGTATCGACGAGCTGATGCCCCAAGCAACGTATGTGACCGACGAAGGTGATGAGTTACGCAATTGGGACGAAGCTCGAAATTACCTTGAAACAGGTGAACTGCCACGATGAGAGAATACACAGACCTACCATTCGGACTCACGAAACAGGAGGCAGAACACACGAAAGAGGAACTTCAAAACGAGTTCAATGACGTATATGATGTAGCAGTCTTGGTTGGAGGCGGTGAAGATGACCCAGGGCACGCAGTCGGGTTCAGGCGCAAGCTATGTACTGGTCACGAAATTCATGGTGAAATCCATGAGCCAGTTAGTCAGCCACAGAGAGAACAGCCAAACACAGTTTCACAAAAAGACAAAGAGCAAACAGAACCAAACCAAAAGAACCCCAACATGCAAAGTGAAGAAACGAATAAGGACTCAGAAGCAGAAGCAAAGGAAGAAAATGAATTAGACGACGAGACAGAAGAAATCCACAGACTTCTCGAAGGAATCGATAAGGCCCACTACGAGTCACCAACAAAACGTCTCCAAACTCTGGCTGATCTAGCCCACACCATCATCCAAATTAAGGGCCTAAAGAACCCCGACAAGATCGACCGATACTGTAGTGAGTTCGGCACACATGAAGTCGTAGGAACGGGACTAGGCATGATGTCGATTGATAGAGTGCTAACCCAATTAGGAGAGTATACAGAACTTTTCACGAGTCTACAAGTCCCTTCCCATGGTGGAGAAAAAGAAGCCCTCGAAGAACTCTCAGGGAATAATGAATCCCTCTCCCACTGTGTATACTTCGCACTACAGAAGTTCTATAGCGAAGCAATCTTCGCCCTAGTTATCGACCAGATGGAGATTTTCAACACAGAGGCGATCATCAACTCACCAATAGGCAAAAACGTAGTTGAATTCTACAATAAATAACCAAACCACTAACCATGCAAACTACAAATGCACCCGGAGAAAAAATGGACGTTTTCGAGTTGCCAGAAAACGCACAATACGGAGACTGCGATATCACAGAGATCGCATACAATCTAGGCTCAGATGCGATTTTTGTACAATTCGAATGCGAAAAAGCCCACAACGGATGGGATCAACTCATCTTCTCCAATTGCAAACGTGAAAACGGACAAGCAATCGTAAATCCAGATGGAGTGCCAGTCGGCCTGATGCCACCAGAACAGGCACTAGACAGTGACACACCAGGTGGAAATGAAGCTGAAACCCTATACGATCTTCTGGAAGACATCGGAATCTCTGTATATTAGTTTGAGACCATACACTAGAAGTGGTGTTTTTATTTCTCGGTTGGGAGTGAGAGTAATAGTTAGATAACCTCCGTTGAAGAACTGAACAGTAGATAAAACAGATTCAACAATAACATAAAATGCATTCACACAAGACAATTTACGACATTCACGACCTAGAAGAAGGACAGTTTGTTCAAGACAGTCCGGATAATTATAGCGATGGACCAGTTTACCGGATTGAAGAACTCAATCTGGAAAGCAAGAAGGGAGATATCCCAGTAGGCAGTATCACGCTATTCGATGGCGAAGAAATCTACAAAGTTGACGCTAAAACATTCGACGAAGATATTGTAGAAGGTGAAATCGGCGTGATCAATCAAGAAGTAGTTGAACACGCCGAAGAGGTCGTTATGAACTTCACCGAAACTGAGATGGAAAATTACCTTAAGAATGTGGACATCGCCTCCACCTTCAACGGCATCCCCCACGCCACAAGCATCCGTGACATTATAGCCGCATATAAGATCTGGATGGATGCAATCGAATTCGACAGAGAAAATGCAGACCACGAGGGAGATGAAAACACTGTTTCTGTCCCAGAGTGGGAAGGAGAAGCTCCAACAAATTACCAGCACATCCGAGAATCAATGGCTCTCGCATTCCACTGTGCCGGTGTAAGCCAAGAAACAGTCACTGAAGCAATCAAGACTGTTGATGAGGCTGTTGTGAATAACGAGACTCACCTAGCTTGGGAAAATGACTACCCGAACACAACAGCAGAACTCAAAAGGACTTCAGAAGGTGTCGGCCTATCACTGTACGATCATGGAGTAGAACCAGTATCAGTCCTCGACGAAATGTGGTGGACGTGGCCAGAATTCACCGGTATGGATACCACAGACCTACCAATCAGTACAGGAGGAACTACTACGCTGGAACCTCCTAACCGAAATTCCCTTGATGATAAAGCAAAGGAAGATCAAAGCAATACCAACAACACAACCAACATCGATAACGGTAGGGTCGTCACCAGCTACACCAATTACGGAGATCTAGAACCAGTAGAAACCAACGCAATTGAATCTAAGGTTGCTGAAATCATCGACAATGTCGACCTAGATACCGAAGCAAGAGATCCACTGGTCATTACGGTTGGAGACGTTCCAAATTACAATAACAGACTGCCGTACGATGATGTTTGCACAGAATACGAGACAGAATTGGGCCACCAACTGATCGCCTACCGACCACGAGCGTGGTCATTCCACAGTGACGGAACAATGACTCTGGAAGATGGTTCCCAAGATGAAGCCGAGGGTGAATCCGAATTCGAAGTCACCATTCCAGCAGACGATCTGCTCGGTTACTGGAGTGTCTAAAAGCACAAACCAGATCCACTAATTAATTTATACCACAAACGAAGAATCATGACATCACAAACAGATATCGACAACTGGACCTCTGAATCAGAATCCAGCAATACGAAAGACGACACTAGCCCTCCAACGGACGATTCCAATCCAGAAGTTAACCAAAACGAAAAACCAGATACAAGCACTAAAGACAACCTTCCACGATCACTACAAGAACAAGTAGAACAATTCAAAAAGGCTCGACTACGCGAAATCCCATTCAAAGAACGCTATCCAACATGGTGGGGTAGACTAAGAACAAACGGGATGTCAGCAGAGTCTTTAGCAGAAATGGAAAGGACCAGAGGCAATGCGGATTACCACTATGACGACAGAGAAGATGATTTGTGGGACGATCACTTTGCTGAGGTTCACCTACACACCGATTTAGGAAACAGAAAAACAGGACAATCACTTAAATTGTCGGATTCATCTGGTGGCTGAAGCCACCAGTATTCGCCTTAAATCTCTATAATATCCATCCGTTAAATCAGTACAGTAGAACAAACACACAGATCGCAGAACAACTAAGCTGTTTCAAAATAGAGAATACACCCATGTCAGAGTACAACATCAAAGACTCAATTACTAACGCCGGATACGATTTTAATGAAGGAGACACCTTCACAAGTCAACGTCAAAAAGAAGGTTGGGAAATCACCAGCATCGAAAATGCAGAAGTGACGTTCACACACCCTGACGGATCTACAATCACAATCGCACAGAGAAACCACCCTGAAGGAGATTTACCATTCGAAGTACGAAGACCAACGGGAGATAACAAAGAAAGTGTGTTTGAAGCCGATTTCTTCAATCAAGCACTAACAGCTGCTGAAGTCTACATGATGGGATATAACGACGGGAAGGAATAGAATAAGCAGTTTTTATCTCTCGTTGGTTAGTGGAAGAGAGTCATAATTAGCAGTCGACGCATTGGCAGACAAATCACAAGCCGTAAGCAGACAGCCGAGAATCCATTAATTATGGTCAAAGAAGACTTTCAAATCGATATCGACCGCGTTGAATCGCGTTTTAACGAAGAACTCGAAGAACTCGACATCTACGTTACCGAACGAGAAATCGGCAACGGACCAGAGTTCGCTATAGAGGCATACGAAGAAGGGAGTTCAACTCAAATTCATATGTCAAATTGGTACAACAAAAAGGAATTCGAAGCGTTTTGTGCAGGAATGAAGGAAGTAACCGATCTCTTCCATGAAGCTGCAAAACTCGAAAAAGAATAACAAAACCCCATTTCAACACAGGCAACCCACCGATTTATAACTAAACCTAATCCACTCAATTAACTAGAATCTGCTTGACTAAACATAGAACTCTATGACATACGAAATCGAGCTTGAAACACCCAGTGGTGTATATCTGTTTGATGTTGAGGGAGCCCACTTCGATGACTCAGGTGTGAGATTTACTGGTTTCCCCCCTCAAGATTGCGCTAAAGAAATCAGAGACATGTTTAGATTCATGTCGAAAGAGAATACAGCAATCCTAAAGAACCGAGACAGAATCGAACACTTAGAGGTCGGGTTTGTCGTTCAATACTAAACCAAAAACCCAACCACCACAACGACTATTATCTAACATTCATCATTGGTCATATGGGCCACCTATCACCAGCATCAAAAGAAGTCCTTACCGTAATCCATAGCCAAGATTCCCCAACGGTAGATACAATCGAAGAGGAAACAACACGACCAAGAAGCCTAATTAAAGAATTAGTTGATCATAAGTTGAGTAGAGAACACATCTCAATTGAAGATGACGGTATATTAGTCCTCACAGAAGAGGGAGAAACGATAGCAGAACGATCCCAATTTTCAGCCTGAGTTCAAGGTTGAGTTTTTAATACCCGTTAGGGGTGAAGTGTGGAATATGAAGTAGAGAGATGCAACAACCAGCAGCAGCACTATTACAGTGAGTAAAACAGCACCAACAGAAACAGATGAAGAGTATGGTCCAACCAACGAATACGACGAGTTAGCTGACGAAGGGTGGATCTATGGCATTGGAGCAGGACGGCGAAAGGCAATCGATGCTCTTGAAGCCAAAGACAACCTAAATGACGTAGACTCATTCAACAACATTACCGAATTGATGAACGCTGTTCGGGAAATGTCTCTTGCACTCAGGAATGGGAAAATCTACCTCAATCCACCCGAAAAAGTTCTTGACACCATCGAAGCGATCTACGATGACTTGCCAGAAAATGCTCAAGACGAATTCTTAGACGACGATATAATCCTTCGTCGGGTTAATGCCGCACGAAAAGCGTTCAACAGATGGATGGATAAGACAAAACGGAATAAAGAAATGCCATCAGCGATGGAAGCTGGCCCTGCTAAATATCCACAAGACAAAGCAGACAGACTGCGCCGGTATGCTCACGAGGGGAAAGAAGAACTCAATGAACGACTAAACAAAGTCCGAGCTGCTGCAAAAGGTGCAAAAAGCCGGGCTCTGGAAAAGGTCGGATCGTCGGTTGCAGAACATAATGCAGAAAAAACCAAATCTGCAAACAAATCCATGCGGGAAAAGCTATCCCCTGGTTCAATCGTCTTCAGTCGTGATGTCTATCGTGGGAAAGCGATGTGGGGTGTTAAACGCTTAAACAAGAAATCAGTCCGGTTGAAACGACCTAGTGCTGAGAAAACGGTAGACTACGATTCAGACTTCCTAGAACACATTCCCACTGAAGACCTCGATAAAATCGACCTTGATGAAACGAATGCAGAGGTACCAGAAGAGCTAACAGAAGGGTATGATGCAACGATTCGAGCCCTCATGGGTGAAGAATGGGTAGACGATAACCTTGACTCTATGCCAGATCAAGAAAACACAGAAGACCCATACGAAAACGCAGACGCCCTGAGTGACGACGACAAACAAGAGATCGCAAAGGCGAGTAAGAGTGGAGAACTAAAAGAGGTCTTCAATGTGATCGGTATTTCAACAAAAGGCCCTCTATGGCATATCGATTGGCACAATACAGAGATCAAAAAACCAGTCGACCTCGTAGACCACTACGACGAACACGGGAACTTTGAACAGGTGACTGGCATTGGGCCAGCTAAATCTGAAAAGATTGAGCGAGTAGTCCCCGTGATCAGAAACGCAATTGAAGACTAATAGAACAGAACACGAACGAACAATACCACAACACAATCTACACAGAGAGTGACAATGACAGAAATTGAAATCACATTCAGTGGCGACAACGACATCACAGGAATCGAAGCAGAAGAAGGCGCAACAATTGAAGATCTAGTTGGCATTCTCAGCGGTATCAAGGTTGATCCAATATGGCTTTAATCTCCAGCTGATAGACAAACAGATAATCCAACTGTAGTTACAGTGGATACAGACGATCTATCCTCCGAACCAACAGACCTGAACGAAATCTTCAGCAGTTAAACAAACCCTAATATAACCAATAACACAATGACAGAAACATCAACCTCAGAGCTTTCAGACTACGAACTAGCAGGACAACCAACCAGTATCGACGATCTCGAACAATCGACAAGCCAAGCAGTAGTCGATGAATTCGAGAAAATCGAACGGTTCGAACACGCTGTCCGAATTAACGACCGAGAAAACACCTTCCTCGTCGGACGATCCCCACAAGCAAATTCAGACGAATACAGACTACATCATTGGCCGAATTCACCTGCAAGTGGAATTGCAGGCACTATCGAACATGACCGAACCCTCAACTTCGATGGAGATGACAAACACATTATCGCATTCAAACCAAGTGGAGATGGACCAAATGAAGAAACAATAGTAGAGGAAATCCAATCCCTTGATGTGATCAAACATGACCGAACTGAACGTCTAAATAATGTGCTTGACGAAATTCGGACGGAACTAACAGAGAGCGATTGGACGGGTGAAGACCATACTGATACCGGATACGGTGAATGGATCTCAGTTGTTGGCGAAGTTGCTGACTTCATCAAAGAAGACGAAGACAGCTCATATTCGTTCCCACCACGAGTTGTGATGAATTCCAAGATCATGCACGCAATCGCTCGGTATCCACTTTCGAGTGAAGAACTGCTGTCGCAAACCTCTGATTGTATTCGAGATCGTGTCGAAGGGGGATTCCGCACAGCCAACCCTGAAGCTCTCCGAACCATCCTACTTCAGTACGCCAATGAGTAGTCAGAGCAATGGACCAACAGATGCAGAACTGAAAGACGAATTGAATGGGTGGGTTTGGAAGTGCTATAATACTCTATTCACAGCACAACAACAAACCATATTCAAGAAAGCTCTAAAACAAAAGTCGGACCACTTCAATGTCGAACCAGTCGGCACATTCAGAAACAGAGACCAATTAAAAGCCTACTTCCAGCGAGAATACAACAACGGCTACCCGAAGGATTACACGATCATCAAACCAAAAGACAGAGATGGTCGAGTGGTAGAACAAATCATGGTACCCAAAGGATGCATCAAGCCACCTGAAGGTGACACACAAGTTGGGTCAGAAGCCCAAAAAGTCTGAAATCAGACGGATATAGCCCACATAGGGAACCCGAACTTCGGGAGTAGCGGCTACCCATCCAGGTTTTACAGGAGGCGAAAACCCAATCGCTTGATCATACCGCTCGTTGTTATCACCTTTCGTAATGTAACCACTATTTGGAGCCGGGCAATTCCGTAGTTGATTGCAATTCTCAGCATCACCAAGATAATCTGGATTAGACCGATTATACCAATTTTCGCCCTCGTCGACAGTAAACATTGACCGGTGAATGGTTCCTTGATTCGCAGACACAGTTTCATTTGCTCCACCAAAGACGATTACTGACCCATAGTTCCCGAAAGAGGTCATTCCAGCCTCTTTTCCAACATCATAAGTTACGATACCATGTTTATCAGCAGCAGAAGACGAAAACCGATCTGGTTCAGACACAACTACGATATCGCCCTGATTTAAATTAGGAGACATACTCCCACTTTCAACAACCATAAGAGGAGGCCAAACACCAGCTGTTGCCGCCAATACCGCGAATACTATAGCAACGAAAACCAATCCCAGAGAGCCATCACGAAGCCACAGAAAGGCAGTATGAGCTATTTTCTTACCATAACTTTGAGCCTGTTCAGACTCAAAATCGGGTCCGATATTCGAGGTAGACGATTCAATAGACTCATCGGGACCAGACAAAGATCCGCCATCAGAACCAGTATCATCAGTTTCTCTATCCGTATCTGACATTGAGAACATATCTGATTTTGCGATTAATTAATGATTCGGATGAAGTTGAATGTGTTTTTACTATCCGTTTTGTGGTGGAAATGTTATTTGGTAGAAGTGTAGAATAACGATATAGACAGAACCAAACCCACAACAACTCATAGAAGACACAAATGAAATTCATACCGTTCGACATCGAGACGACTGGAACAACAGCAGAATCAAAAAGCACCGTTATTGGATATTTGCACGACGGCACTTACCATACCCATTACTTGATCCCAGATGAAGTATCGGGAGTGCCAGTCCAAGAAGAAGAACACGTCGACAACCATGATGCTGATGTAGGCCCCATCAAAAAGGTTGGCTACAAAGACGAAGAAAACCTAATCAGTAACGCCTTCAACGACCTAGAAGCCGGAATGGTATTAGTCGGATTCTGTTCCAACGAGTTCGACTTACCCTTCCTCCGAACCCGATGTGTGATCAATGGGATGGACTGGCCATATACTATGTACCGTACAATGGATCTAATGAAACAGTTCCAGTACAACTTCAATAGCAAGGTAGTCGACATCAATGGGCTTCTAAAAGCACAAAAGAAAGAATTCGGTGAATCGCTGGGTCTTGATATCAAAAGCAGTTGGAATTCAGGCAAAATCGAATCCGAAATCGTCAATCACGGATTCGATAACCAGGAACTGCTACAGTTCACCGCTGACAATGGAATTGATCAACCTACCAGTTCAGAAAGAACGCTAGACGGATTATTCAATCTGGTAACAAATGAAGAAGGCCATATCGAAGACCCATTTGACAGCTCTGAAGAAGCAATCGGAGCATTCCATAACGGCCACATCGACGACGTGATCCTACACAATGTGGCCGACTTGTACAAAACAAACGTGTTGAAAAACATCATCCTCGAATTCGTTAGCGACGACGAATACCGCATCAAAAAACTATGAGCAGCGAACCTAACCAATCCACGAGACAGGTAGCAACGTCAAAAGAATACTATTCACAGAGATTCCACCTCTTCCAATTAGTGGTATGGGAAAAGACCCCAACCGAGACAACAAATTACATCGTTACCAATTTGAATGACGGTCTAACCCTATCAACAACAGACTTCGAATTCGAGACAGAATACGATGGCGACGGAGAAGACCTCACTCCCCAAACCACTAATCTCGGAACACCGGTATTCGGTTACTAAACAGAAACAACAACCATGAGGTATAAAAACCACAAGTAGTATAGAGGTATTCATGGCCGATAACAGATCACAAGGACTCTCCGAACTTGTGAACCCTGTCCAAAGAGATCTTCAACGAGCAGAAGCACACCTCATCAAACACTACGGATTAGACCACGGATATCATAAGCAGATATACGAGATAAAGTCACTATTAGAACAAGCTCAAAATTCTGATTCAACAGACGAGATCAACCGCCAGCTCAACGAAGCTAAAAAACGCATAGAACAACTTCATGACGAAATTTCACTAATACACAGACTGAAAAACAAGTTACAGCAATTGACCAGGCTTTAGACAGTCATTTTTGACAGAATAACTGCAATCAATATCTACCGGTGTGTTTTTATGCACCAGTTTGAGTGAGAGGGAGTAAAGATGAAAATAGAGGAAGCAATCAGAGGCATCAACGGAGTGTCGTCAAGAGACGATCTTCGAGACAAAATATGGCTAGAAGGGCCAGACCCACAACAGGGATTCAACGGCGAGATCGTTACAGAACTTGCAAAAAATCTCTCTTGGAACCACTACCCGTTCGAATCACGCAGAGAAGTAGGGAAAACCCCAAACCCAATGATTCTAGAATCGAAACGGGGTACAAAACTAGCGGTCCTTAGCCCGAACGGGAAGGTATACCAGCTCGGTGATATCGTCCAATTCGAAACTGTGCCCGCCAGCGGCGCATGGAGTTATTCAAAGTCAAAAGAGCCAATCACTTACGAAGGAAGAATCACACACATCAGTAAGTACAGTATCACGGTTAGTCGAAAACCAACCTACTCGAATACCCCCAACAATTCTCCTTCATTCACACCCAGTGACGAAAGTGTAACCATCATATCTCGGAAGAACCTTGACGATTACCGGGAGAGATTCGAAAAAGGGGTCTACACTAGTTTCCCGAAATCAGCCAACGGATGGAAACTAACGAACTTCGAAATTCACGAAAGTCACACCAGCTTAGAATCTGGCTCAAACGGAACCATCAAAGAAATGGTGTGGTCAAACGGAGAAAGTACAACAATTCGAGCTAAGTGGAGATACAAATACAACTGTTGGTATCTTTCGACACCCGAAGAAAGTGTCCTAACAGAGGCTAACAGTGACGAACACCTATACGAAATAGACACCCCACAAAACGTTGTCAAAACAGAAACAATCGTTAACCTAGCTGAAGAAGCGATGAGAAGCCTTGATCCGAACGACTTTCAAGATCCATACGATCTGAGGAATGCAAAATCACAGGATAACCCTATAAAATTCAGTCATGGATTTGTCCCCACAACAATACCAGATCAAATCGGAGATTGGAAATGTATTGATCGGAGGCACAATACACTCAAGTGGAAGAACATCAACAAACAATCAGTATGGCACAACTTCGAAGTAAAACTGACTTCAAACGCCAATATCACAATTTGGAACGAGAGTGAACGCACAGCCCATGATCGAAGATACATCAGAAAACACAATTCAGACGGAGAACCACACCCAGATAACATCGGTGTAGAAGACTACAGACACAAATCGCGTGATATGTGGAACGAAAACTACCACTACGCCTTTGCCTTCATGATTCAAACAAGCAAGACCGATATAAATCAAAGAAAAGTTACACAATTAAATGAAGAAGCGACAACAGACATTCCACTGTCCGAAATCAACCATGGACTCTCTGAAAACGCAATGGATACAATGGACCGGCAAGACGCAAACCTTCTCGCATATACATGACCATGAAAAAAGAGCAATTGTACCACTTTATGGGGTTCCTCCAGTTCTTCAAAGACAACTTATGTGATCTGGATGGAATCAATGAAAACGATTTCGAAAATAGCGATTGGATTGGCCCCGAGATGATCGCTATGACAAGAAATCCAAAAGAAAAGTATGAACGGGCAAATAGCGATCTGGTTGAAGACATCCTCTCTGTCTGTGAAACTAAACTAGACGATGAATCAACAGCAGAGCTATTGAATCAACAACACGAGAAAAAAGAAGGTCGTGCAGTAAATTAATATCCGATTAGGACTACAATCACCCATGTACCGAAACCACCTAAACAATAATAATAACAAGCAAGGTCTGAATCGTTTCCCGAAATACATCAGAAATATATACCTATTCACCAAGGAACACTACATTGAACAAGATATCGACAGGCTAGGATGGGACGAAATGGTAGAACTAATCCAGTCTGTAGAATCACTACCTGATGAAAAGAAAGACATCGAACACAGCCTTGAACGCCTGCACCAAAGAGGCTGGTACTACAAAGTGCAAGAAGACCAACTTCGAGTCACCGAACTATCCATTTCGGAAACCACATCAAAACAAGAAAATCGAGATCACACATGAGCCACCCAGCCACCTCAAAACTAAACGACCGACCAGCACACCTCGATGAACTTTTCGACTTGATGCAACCACCCAGAGACGGAATCGGATTCATCTCCCCAACTACACAGCTACCATACAAAGATCCAGGATACATTAGTGCATACGTTGAATATGATGGAACAATTGAAGGGCTATACTTTAACGGAAATGAATGGATAATCGACAAGCCAAGAACAACACACATTCATGAATTCATGTATAACGAGCAATTTAACACAAATTTCATAGGAAAACATATTGACATCATTGGAGAAAAACATGAAACTAAAATTGAAGCAGTAGATCCAATGATCCAAAAACAAGCACCGCCAGGATATCAAACCAAACTCTGTCTTTTTCACCGGCCACTCAGTGCCGAAGACTACCATATGATTAATCAAATTCCTCAATTTGCAGATGTCACAGCGATATACGGATCACCAAACGACGGCATCGTTGGATTAGTGATCAGAGAACGAGACATGGAAAGCCCCGACAACGACAATATCATATTCACGTACTTCAGACCTGATATCGGGACTTGGAGAATCCTAGACACAACAGGTGTACGTGCAACTGATTTCGAAATTGGTGATAAACTCCACTACGAAACAAGAGACAAACTGCAAGAATATTACGAAGAAATTGATATGATCGTAGGCCCCAGCGAAAATAATAACTGATCATTATCCTGAGGGGGTGATGGATTAAATTACCCCGATTATATTTTAGTAATTCAACACAAAACGGCAGAGGTTTTTAAAATCCGGTTTGGTTGAAGAAATATGTTCAGTAGATTGCAGTCAAATGATGAATTTTCAAATCGAAGGTGGTCAAAATGAGTAATATGTCACTAACAGATTTCACAGGAACTGACGACACGAAGAATACCACCGAATCAACGGGCAGTACAGAAACCTCGAAAGTGGGAACAGACCAGACCGAAGGAACACAAAAAGATAACACCGAGACACCAGAAATACCCATTAGCGATACCGAAGTGCAAGAATCTCACACAAAAAGTGGATTTTGCAAGGTACCAACGCACTACCCAACAGAAGAGATCAAAGAGTTAGCTGATCAGACCAATACGAAAAGCCTCCAAACATCAGACGGACCTGTAACGCCCACATTTGCCACAATAGCGGGCGACGGACACATGGGAGTATCAGACGGAATCGAAAACAAAGAAGCAGTTCTGAGTGTACTACAGAAGCTTACAGATCTGCCCGTCATTCTGTCAGGTGGAGGAATGAACACACCAATGGGATCGGGAGCTGTCTACGGAAGGGTAAAAGACACTACCGAGTGTGAAAATACAGTCCAACCTCATATTGAAGAAGTCTACCGTCTGCGAAAAACAGCGAAAGACAAAATCCGCAAACCCAAGCTCGGATCATACACAATCGAGGTACCAACAAGCAAGTCGGATTGTAGACAAGCTATTACAGCTCTCTCAGAATGGGAACAAGGAAAAATCGACTACCTTGACCCAACAAAAAAGAGGAAAGCAAGCCAGATCAGAGAACAGATTCATGGATTCAGTCGATTAAAACCTGGTGACAAAATCGATGTCCCATGTTATTCAACAACGCTTGATGTGATCTCAAAGCCGTTTGTCACCCATGCAGTCATCCCACGGATGAATTTCAAAGACAAAACACGAGAGGTGATAGCAATCACTGTAAGCAATCCACGAGGAGGCTACTACCAAATCGGGTTGTCGACAAGTGTCTCAATCACATCTAAAACAGCCTTAACGTGTTTCATGAGTAGTTCGGATTCATCCCCACCCAAACCGAACACTGCATTCACAAGAGACAACAAATTCTCAGTTACAGAAGTCAATATAACTACGATCCCAGATCCAAGTTATCCAGATGTCGTCGAACCAGATAAAGAAGTAATGGAATCACCCCTACCAGAACCACGGCTGCAAAAGAGTATAGACGATCTCAAAGGCGTCGGAGAGAAAACCGTGCATAAGATATTCAAAATCACAGAGAAACGTTCATCAGCCCATACAATTGCACATTCAATCTTTAACGAACAGAATATGCACCCAAATACGTTACCACAAATCAGACAAGTGCTTGACAGCCTACCAAACAGTAAATCAATATACGATCAACTTGAATCACTCGCCATGAAAACGAAGGTGCCACAATGAGATTCTGGTTGATCTCGATGCTCACATACCACTTGAGTAAAGGCAACAAGAAGAACCCAGTATACAAATTTGCAGTATTTATTGTGATGGTACTATCACTTCCAATGTTGCTCGGAATCTCTGGTATTGAAGGTCAAATATTCGCACTCGCTTTTATTGGCTACCTAGTCTATAAAGGCAAGAAAATGGAACAAGCTGACAACTAAGAATATGAGTACACAACAACCAAAATCTATTGAACCATTACCAGAATCCCTAGTTACGGACCCACCAACGTTCCCAGAAGTAACAACAGAAATAGAGACACAGCTTAGAGAAGTACTAGATCAAATCATAGTTCCGCGAAATAGTAGCTACTACAGCAATCACCTGCATATTCCAAACGAAAACGGAGAATCATACTGCCACGGAACCGATTTCGAACCAATAGAAAAACCCGTAGAATGCTATCCAAAAGGATTCAAAAAATTCTGCAAGAGATGTGTCACCCGCTACCGAATCCAGTTAGGTGAATAATTTCGGTCACACTACCAATGATAGCGTTCTATCTCACATACCATGCAGTATCAGTAAAGACTAGAATTGATGAATACGAAGAGATACAAGATGAGTTAGAAAAATGAAAGAACAATTAGACGAGATCGGAGAAATCAGTGTTAGAACAGTTGATGGCGATAAATTACGATTAGAGGCTGAAGACTTCGAACAAATATCTGAAGACGAAATCAGAATCTGGTTTAGATTCCCCGGTGGAAATCAGTCTATGAAGAATTCACCGAACCAACGCCATGGGATATTTACAACAACAAACTAGCTCGACTCATAGACCACAGCCATATTCAAGCTTCAAGCTTTACAGAGCTATTTGAACCAGATGGACCGGAACTTCTATTCGAAAGGTATGCCACCCATCTCAATCATGAACAGGTGAACAGTCTCAGAGAATCGTCACCAAATCAATTACAGTTCGATGAAGAGATCAGATCTTATGACGGTGAATTCAAAAAAGAGAACCGAACATATTCTGTTTCAACATGGCGAACAATCGACCCGAAGAAGTTAGTCGACGACGACAGATACGAAGAGGAAAAAGACAAAAACGAGAACAAACCAATTAGTGACAACAGTTCAGCTGCGATTGGCAGTTGGATGCTGAGATTTTATATCGAACTTGTACTAGGCGTTGCACTTGCTATAATCACATACAAATTATTAGTCTTCTTGAGGTTTCCAATGCCACCCCTCCCATTATGAGCCCGAAACGTAGATACCAGAATCTCCCGTACTACACAGGTGCAGAATGTAGGTTAAGTTTTTATTCTCCTATG
>Ga0136597_1000297_pt1 | contig 24049 bp, 17 predicted proteins | sample AntRauTorcE11898_FD_101385 | JGI IMG/M metagenome (GOLD analysis project Ga0136597, IMG submission 101385) | Saline lake microbial communities from Rauer Islands, Antarctica - Metagenome Torckler E11 #898 | ecosystem: Environmental > Aquatic > Non-marine Saline and Alkaline > Saline | place... | reverse complement strand
CTGCCAGTCTTCGCCCGCCGTGGCTTCGCCGTTCCATGCCGCCAGGCCGCCAGCGTCGGTGATGTCCTGCACGAGCGCCTCGTCGCCGGGGTAGGGCGCCAGCAGGATCAGCCCGTCGATCATCCCCGGATGGGCATCGGCATAGAGGCCGGCGCCCATACCACCGGCGGAAATCCCCAGCAGCCAGATGTGTTCGTAGCCCCGTGCCCGCGCCGGTCGGATGACATCCTCGTGGAGGCGATCGACGATCGTGTCGCTTCCGTAATAGCCGAAGTGCGCATCGGCCGCGAGCATGTCGTAGCCGCGCCCGGCACCGACTTCCAGAAAGCCCCGCTCGACAAAGTCCGGCCCCCGGTCGCCGCGGCCCGGCAGAAAGATCAGCAGCGTGTCGGACCGGCGCTCGTCCGGCTCGGAGATCGTGCCCATGGGCTGTGTGGCGGGCGGTGTCGAGCTGCAGGCAGTAAGGAAAACCGCGGTCACCAGGAATATCCATTTCGCCATCGAGTGGATTCCATGCGGGTTGACGGGCCGTCCCCGGAAGTCCCCTGGAAAGGTGGTTTGATCCGGTTTCCGGCTCGCCAGTGTAGCGCCCCCTGGCGGCCAGGATACAATCCCAAGCTTGGCATCGTGAACGTTTTGGGCGACCCTCTCTTTCATGCTGACCGGTATAGGGCCGGTCCATAACGCTTTATCGGGGACGCGATCTTGACCGCACACGAAACCACGGACGACTCGCTCGAGCTTGGCAACCAGCTGTGTTTCAGCGTCTATTCCACGGCCCATGCGTTCACGCGGCTCTATACGAGCCTGCTGAAATCACTCGATGTGACGTACACCCAGTATCTCGTGCTGCTCGTGCTCTGGGAAGAAGATGGCCCGACGGTGAAAGCGCTGGGAGATCGGCTCTCGCTGGATTCCGGCACCTTGACTCCCCTGCTGCGGCGCCTCGAGGAGGCGGGCTACGTCAGCCGCGTGCGGGCCGAGCGCGACCAGCGGTGCATGCATGTATATCTAACGGAGCACGGTCGCGCGGTTCGACCCGAAGTGCACGACGTGCGCCGCTCGGTGTTCGAGGCGACGGGCCTGACCTTCGCCGAACTCAAGGATCTGCAGGGGCGTCTGGAATCGCTGCGTTCCGCGCTGGATTCGGCCGCCCAACGCGGGTGAATCCCGCCGTCGCCGCGGCGTGCGCCGGACCCTACAGCGCGTCGCGGGGGATTTCGTCGTCCCACTCGGCGGAGAAGACCCGCGTATCGCCCTCCCATGCATCCAGGGTCGCGCGCAGCCTGAAGGTTTCGGGTGTCGCCGTCAGGACGGTCCGCGTGGTGGTCGTGACGTGCCAGTCGCCGCGATCGAACGTCCTGCGGTTGTGGACTTCGCCGTAGAGCGTGCCATAGTCGTCGTTGGCACACGAATAGCGCTCCGTGACCTCATTGCCGAGCCGGGTGCCCGTGGTATCGAGACGGTACGGCGCGTCGTCGTCGACGACTTCGAGGACGGCCTCGTTGGTCGCCAGATTGAACAGGACACGCCACTCGCGCCGGGCGGCGCCAAGCACGGTGGTCGGCAGCGGAGCGGCCATGCGGGGTTCGCCGAGATCGCGCAGTTCGGTGTCGTCGGGCCGCGGTTCACGCCGTGGAAGATAAAGTGTGCTCGCGGCGGTGTGGACCGTCAGGCGTACCGGTTCCGGTGCGGGCCAGGCCAGTGGCCAGTAGGAACTGGAGATGGCGAGGCGTAGCCGGTTGCCGGCGGGGAAGCGTTGCCCCACGTGGTTCAGCGGAACCCGGACGCGATACCGCTGCCCCGGTTCCAGCGGCTCCGGTGCAGCATGGCTGTCGCGGTGTGAGAGATTAAGCAGACCGTAGGTCACCAGCGTCGCCTTGCCATCGGGGGCGATATCCGAGATGCGCACCGCGACCATGGCCTGCGGTTGGTCCGCCTCGATATCCAGCTCGACATACGGTGCACCGAGGATCTCGATGTCGTGTTCGAGCACGTTCGAGTCGAAGACGAGGGAGCCGCCGTCCTCCAGCCGCTGGTCGGTCGGCAGATCGGTGCTCTCGGAATAGCTGCACCATTTGCCCGCGAACAGCCCGACCGAGAGGGGGCTCTGGACGGGGAGGGCTGCCGGCGGCCGGGTCTCCGGATCAGGTTCGAGTCGCCCCGGTGCAAGCCCCCACGGCGCCCATGAAATGCCTTGGGCGGGCCACTCGGGCTCCGCGACCCAGTGCCCGGGCCGGTCATCGGAGTGAGGTGAGACGCTGTCCTGGATCCAGGCGCGGATCCGGGGTTCCCTGTCGACCCCGTTGTCGACGTCTGCCAGCCAGCGATCCCACCAGGTCAGGCACTCGCCGAGGAAATCGATCGCCGGGCCCGGTCCGCCGAGGTGCGGATACTTGTGGTTCCACGGGCCGACCAGGCCCTTGCCGGGGACGTCGAGGTGGTGCATCAGCCGGAAGACGGTATTGCAGTAGCCGTCGGCCCAGCCGCTGACGGCGAAGACGGGACAGCGGATCGCGCCGAAATCCTCGCATACGGATGCGTGGCGCCAGTAGGCGTCGCGGCGCTGATGGCGCAGCCATTCCCGCAGCCAGAGACCGCTGCCCTCGAGGCGTTGGCGCCAGAGATCGCGCCACGCGTCGCCGACCACGGCCGGATCCGGCGGACACGAATTGTATGAGGCCATGACCGAGGCCCAGGACAGGTTGTCGGTCAGCAGGCACCCGCCCATGTAATGGACATCGTCGGCGTAACGATCGTCCGATGAGCACACGGTGATGACCGCGTGCAGTTCCGGGGGCTGCAGGGCGGCGATCTGGAGCGCATTGAATCCGCCCCAGGAGATGCCGATCATGCCCACCCGGCCGTTGCACCAGGGCTGTTCGGCGAGCCAGCGCAGTATCGTCAGGCCGTCGTCGAGTTCCTGCTGCAGATATTCGTCGCGGAGCACGCCCTCCGAGCTGCCGGAGCCGCGCAGGTCAACGCGGATGGCCGCGTAGCCGTGCATGGCGAACCAGCGCTGGTGCTGGTCATCGCGCACGGCCCGGAAGTCGTCGAGGCGATACGGGATGTACTCGAGGATCGCGGGCACCGGGCGGTCACGGGCGCCCGGCGGCAGCCAGACCCGGCCCGCAAGCCGGCAGCCGTCGGCCATCGGGATCGATACGTGTTCGAGGACTTCGACCTGGTCTTCGCTGCAGTGACTCATGGCTTCCCGCATCGGCTCCGGTATTCGCCTGTTACGGTAAAATGAACGGCGGCAACATGCATCATCGGCGTTCGCGTTAGTATCGGTCGCAGGCTGGTCACATCCAGCCGCGGCGGCAGGGGGTTGATGTGCGCATAGTCGAGGATTTTCCACGCCCGGTCCGGGTCATCGAGAATGTCTGGATCCCGATGAGTGACGGGGTCCGGCTCGCTGCACGCGTCTGGCTTCCGGAGGACGCCGAGACCGATCCGGTGCCCGTGCTACTCGAATGCATGCCCTACCGCAAGCGGGACTTTACGCGACTGCGTGATGAGCCCCTCCATACCTACATGGCCGGTCACGGCTATGCCTCCGTTCGCCTCGATCTGCGGGGCTCCGGCGACTCCGAAGGCCTCATGACGGACGAGTACTCCGAGCAGGAGCACGACGACATCATCGAGGTGCTGGCATGGCTCGAAGCGCAGTCGTGGTGCAGCGGTGGGGTGGGCATGTTCGGCATCTCCTGGGGCGGGTTCAACTCGTTGCAGGTCGCGGCGCGGAGGCCGCCGCAGCTCAAGGCCATCGTGACCATGTGCTCGACCGACGATCGCTACGCGGACGATGTCCACTACAAGGGCGGCTGCCTGCTGACGGAAAACCTCAACTGGGGCGCGGTATTTCTGGTTTCGGCCAACGCGCCGCCGGACCCGGCGCTTACTGGCCCCGACTGGCGTGAGCGCTGGCGTTACCGGCTCGAGAACGCGGCGCTGTACCCGTCGATCTGGATGCGGCATCCACTGCGCGACGATTACTGGCGATTCGGATCCGTTTGCGAGGATTTCGCCGCGATCGAATGCCCGGTATACGCGGTCGGCGGCTGGGCCGACGGCTACTCCAACGCGATCCCGCGCATGATGGAGGGGTTGTCGGCCCCCGCGAAGGCGCTGATCGGGCCCTGGTCGCATGCCTTCCCGCATGTGGGCGCACCGGGGCCGAGCATCGGCTTCTTCCAGGAGATGCTGCGTTGGTGGGATTACTGGCTCAAGGGCATCGACACCGGGATCATGGACGAACCGGCGATGCGGGTCTGGATGCAGGAGTCCGTGCGACCGGCGCCGCTGTACGAGGAGCGCCCGGGCCGCTGGGTGGCGGAGGCGCGGTGGCCGTCGCCCCGGATCCGGTCCCGGCGCTGGTATCTCAACGTCCTCTCGCTCGGGGAAAGTCCGGCTCCGGAGGATCGGCTGCACGTGCGCTCGCCGGAAACGGCCGGGCTGGCGGCCGGTGACTGGTACGGCTTCGGTGGCGAGGGCGAGTCGCCGGTGGATCAGCGCGAAGACGACGGCAAGTCGATGGTGTTCGACTCGGATCCGCTCACCGAACGGCTCGAGATCCTCGGTGCGCCGGAAGTCACGCTGGAGCTTTCCGTGGATCGGCCCGTGGCGCAGATCACGGTGCGGCTCAATGACGTGGATTCGGACGGGGCATCGACCCGCGTGTGCTACGGAGTGCTCAATCTGACGCAGCGCAACGGCCCGGACCGCTGCGACGAGCTGGTGCCGGGCGAGCGCTATCGCGTGCGGATACAACTGAACGACATCGCCCACGCCTTTCCGGCAGGACACACGGCCCGCCTCGCCATTTCCACTGCCTACTGGCCGGTCCTCTGGCCCGCGCCGGAGCCGGTCAAGCTGACGGTATACACCGGCGCCAGCATGCTCGAGTTGCCGGAGCGGCCGCCACGTGCGGAAGACGCCGAGCTGCAGCCGTTCGAGTCCCCGGAACGCGGGCCGCGCCCGGTCGCCACCACACTGCGCACCGCTCCCCTGAGACGCACCGTCGAGCGTGACCTGACCACCGGCGATTCCGAGTACCGGGTGTATGCAGACAGCGGCGAATTCGACGGTGCGGCACTCGCCCGGATTGAGGAAATTGATCTCACGGTGGGCTACACCATCCGCCGGACTTACCGCATCGGCGAGTACGATCCGTCCACGGCGGAGGTGCTCATCGAGCAGGAAACCGAACACCGCCGCGACGACTGGTCGGCGCGGTTATTCTGCGTGACCCGCCTGACCGCGGATCTCGAACACTTCTATCTCGAAGCGACGCTCACCGCCTACGAGGGCGAGAAAATACTGGTCAACCGGGAGTGGAACGAGCGGATACCGAGGCGGATTCCGGCGTCGTCCGGCTCTGGTGGATGAGTCCGGTTTTGATGCCGGGGCGCGGAGAAGGCCGGCCCCGAACCGCAGATGAACGCAGAACCGTAGGTTGGGTTGAGCGCCAGCGATACCCAACGGGTCGAGGCTCGTGTGATCGACACGGTGTAACGTGGCTTCGGCGTAACGCTCGTTGCGTTGGGTTTCCTTCGTCAACCCAACCTACGTGGAATGCGGCCCCGGGTACCCGCAGCCTCTCATACAAAGCCGTAATCTCGACTGTCGGCTGGCTCCTTCCGGTCGCGCGCCGGCCTACGTCCCACGTAGTCCGTACCGCGCCACGGCCGCATCGAGGATGAGTTCCATCATCCGGGCATAGTCGTAGCCGGCCCAGGCGGCCATCATCGCCATCTTGCCGTCGTGGAACCAGGTCGGGTTCGTGTTGGCGTCCAGCATGCGGGGCACGCCGTCGGCGCCGTTGCGGAAATCGATCCGCGCGTAGTCGCGGAAGGCGAGTCGTCGGAACAGCTTCACGCAGCCGTCGACCAGGCGGGCGTAGGTGACCTCGTCGAGCTCCGCTTGCCGGAACGCGAGACGGTTCCAGTACGCTGATTCCGGATCCGCCTTCGAGCCGTAGGTGAGGATGGGCGGCAGGTCCGCCGGCAGCGCACTGTAATCGACCTCCAGTGGCGGCAGCACCGTGAAACCGTGATCCGGGTTGCCGATGATTCCGACGGTGAACTCGGAACCGGTCAGGAAATCCTGGATCACCGCCTCGGGCGGGTGCAGCTGGTCGGCCAGCCAGTGCATATACGCCTCGGCCTCGCCGGCATCGTGCACCACGCACGAGGACGTGATACCGAAACTGCCGCCGCTGTTGTTGGGCTTGATCAGCGCCGGGTAGGTCGCCGGCAGCACGAGCGGGTCCGCGGTCAGGTCGACGAAGGTCTCGTTGGGGACCGGAATGCCGAGTCGCTCGGCGGCCATCGACACCAGCGCCTTGTCGGTGGAGACACTGATGGCCATCGGATCGGCGCCCGTATAGGGGATCTCCAGCATCTCCAGGAACGCGGGGATGTTGCGCTCGAGTTCCCACTGGTTGCGGTAGCCGGTATCGCAGAGGTTCAGCACGAGATCCGGTGGCGATGAACGCAGGTCGTCCATCAGCCGCTCGTGATCGTCGAAAAAGGTAAAACGGTAACCTTCGAGTTCCGACAACGCCTCGCCGAGGCGGCGGGCGCCCTCGATCTCTTCTTCACCGAAGCGCCCGTCGACGGAATAGGGGTAGGGCAGGCGCGGGTCACCGAGTACGACCCCCACATGCAGGGGTTTTTGGCTCGAGCTTGCGGTCATGTGGATTCCCCAGGGTCGATTGCCTGATAACAGCGTACGTCGATTCCCCCGCCGGATGCCAGTGGCTACGGGCGTGCTCTGCGCATGCCGGGATTCCGGGCCGACTTCATTGCCTGGTCTTGCCGGTATGGCGGCATTGCTCCATGCTGAACCGCAAATCCGATCACAGGAAACATGCGATGCTGGACCCGGTACTCAAACGGATCGACGACGGCATGGATGCGTCCATCGAACGCTGGTCCGAACTGCTTCGGATCCCGAGTGTGAGCACGGATCCGGCCTTCGCCGAGGACGCCCGCCGTGCCGCGCACTGGCTGATGGAGCAGTTCTAGGCGCTCGGTTTCACGATGGAACTGCACGAGACCGAGGGGCACCCGGTCGTGCTCGGTCATCATCCGGGACCGGGCGGCGATGCACCCCACCTGCTGTACTACGGCCATTACGACGTGCAGCCGGCCGATCCGGTCGAACTCTGGGACTCGGGGCCGTTCGAGCCGACCGTGGTCGACAGCCCATACGGCAAAAAGATGGTTGCCCGAGGCGCGGTCGACGACAAAGGCCAGCTGATGATGTGGGTCGAGGCGCTGCGCGCCTGGCAGGCCGAACACGGCACGCTGCCGGTCGAGGCGACCGTCCTGCTCGAGGGCGAGGAAGAGATCGGCAGCAAACACCTGCGGCCGTTCCTCGAGGCCCAGCGCGAGCGGCTCTCGGCGGCGGACGTCTGCGTCGTCAGCGATACCGGCATGTGGGACGTCGATACGCCGGCGATCACCTACAGTCTGCGCGGCCTGCTGTACACGGAGATCACCTGCCGGGGGCCGTCGCACGATCTGCATTCCGGTTTCTACGGCGGTGCCGTGGTCAATCCGCTCAATGCGCTGGCGCGCGTACTGGCCGAACTGCACGACGACAATGGCCGGATCCGGATTCCCGGTTTCTACGATCAGGTGCTGGAACCCGGCCCCGCGGAGCGTGCGGCCTGGGAAAATCTCGATATGGACGAGGGCGCCTTCCTCGAAGGGGCCCGTGTGACCATCGGCGGCGGCGAACGCGACCGGACCCTGCCGGAACGCGTCTGGACCCGGCCGACTGGAGACGTGAACGGGCTTTACGGCGGCTATACGGGGGCTGGAGCCAAAACCGTCATCGCCACCGAGGGCACAGCCAAGGTGAGCTTCCGCCTGGTTCCCGACCAGGACCCGGACGCGATCGCGGAAGGCTTCCGGCGTTTCCTCGACGAGCATACTCCCGCCGGCTGTACCTGCGAACTGACCATTCACTCGGCCGCGCCGGCGATCCGGATCGATCCGGAGTCGGCATGGCTGCGTACCGCCTGCGCGGCGATGGGCGACATCTACGGCAAAGAGGCCGTGCCGATCGGCTGTGGGGGTTCGATCCCGATCGCCGCATGGGCGCGCGAAATCCTCGGAATGGACACGCTGCTCATGGGCTTCAGCCTCGATGACGACGCGATGCACAGCCCGAATGAGAAGTTCGAGATCACCTGTTTCGAGCGGGGGATGAAGTCACATGCCGCACTGCTGGCGCGGATTGCCGAAGGAAAGGTCTGAAGCCAGACAGCGCGTGGGCGTGTCTTCGAATGGCGTGACTGAGCGGCATCAGGTCGTGCCGCGAATGATCGTGGCCGCAATGCGGAACGACTCCGCATTGCGGCCACGGATAATCAGTTGCGTGACGGATAGAGCCCCTCGACGCAGATGATGTAGTTCATGCCGAGCCACGGGCTGCGGTTGTCAAACGGCCGTCCCCCGCCGCTGTTACCGATCGCCACTTCACCTGATACCGAGCCGGACTTCATCTTCGCGTTGGCATCACCGGCATAGATGTTGCCGGTTACATCGTCGCCCCGGGTCACCATGTTGGAGGCCGCCGGCACATTGCCCTCGGGCGCGGTCGCGTTGCCGGCGTCGGAAGATACGGCGACCGTGCCGTTCTGCAGCGTGGCCTGATGCGTGTGCCGCGGCATTTCCGCCTCGGTGAGCGTCGTCGTCTCGGTGCCACCCGACTGGCCTGCCTCGATCGGGTTCAGTCCGGCTCCATGGCCCATGCCGATCGGCGTGCGACCGCGCAGATCCGGCAAAGCGAAAGTAGTGCGGCCATCTCCGCCATACGTTGTGCCAATTACCGAAAACAGCGCCTGGAACTCGGCAATCGACAGTAACTGGCCGTTGCAGAGTTTCCAGCCGCGCGGTTCCCACGGCGCGCCGAACAGCATGATGGTCGCGATATAGAAGTTGTCCATTGTATGACTCCGTTTTGTTGTTGATTGTTGTTCCGGTGATGTGTCGCTTGATTCGATTTCGTGGAATCGTTTTCTATTGTCAAGCGCACGGAAAACTACCCGGTCCTCCGGCGAGGCGCAATGTCCGATTGCGGCGGTGGCATACCGGGGGGTGAAACGGGTCTCAGCCGGTGGTATTGTCGCGAAAATAATACGGCGCACCTGTGCGGGAACGTCTGTCGCATGCGGATCGGACCGATCCAATATGCGAGTGCGGGACGAAGGGTCGCCACAAGAACAACCCGAACCGTAAGGCACGATGATTCTGGCGGCGGCCGCTGATCAAACGGTGCGGTGAATACCGTGGACAGCGAAAGCTTTCGCGCGCGGATTAGGCAGAATCAACGATGCCTGACAGGGACGTTATGCAATATACCTACCGTATTTCCCATGCCCTGATGCGCCTCCTGCGCGCCGCTGCAATGCTCCCGCGGTCTCGCTGCCGGCACACGCTGTCGAGTTGGCAGGGCCTCGTCGCCGCGCTCTCGTTGTGGGTCGCGCTCCCTTGCGCGACTGCATACGCGGGCGTCCCACAACCGTCCGTGTCGTCACAGGCAGAACACGCGCGCGAAGTAGTCGTGATCGACACCGGCATCGACGACTGGCGTACGCTGGCACGCGGCGTGTCGCCTGGCGCTATGCTTGTGCGGGTCAGTGAGGGCGAGGATGGTCTCGGGAAACTGGCCGCTGCGGTGCAGGGCCGCAACGGAATCCGCGCGCTCCATATCGTCAGTCACGGCAGCGTCGGTGCGATCCGTCTTGGCGGTACGCGGATCGACCAGGGCACCCTCGATGCGCGACGCCGGACGCTGCATACCATCGGCGCCGCACTCGCGCCCGGGGCGGATATCCTGCTTGCCGGTTGTGAGGTCGCGTATGGCGGGCGCGGTGCGCAATTCATGCAATTCCTGTCGAATCTGACCGGTGCCGATGTCGCGGGTTCGATCGACGTGACGGGTGCAAAACGCTTCGATGCGGACTGGAAACTCGAGGCGCGTACTGGTCTGATCGATTCCCGCCTCGCATTGTCCGCCGGATCTCTCCAGCGATTCGAAGGACGCCTCCCGATCACCGGGCAGCGCACGTACTCATTTGACGCGAAATACCCGACTTCCGATCCCTGTGTCGTCAATCAGGAACTCCTGACTCGCACATCATCCGGCGGCACAACATGCACTGGCGATCTGGAAGCCGATGGCACGGCCGACGTGCTCGAGTTCACCAACTGGCACTGGGATACCTTCTTCAGTCCGGATATCGGACTGAGTCTGCGCGATACGCTGCCGGCGGGCACGATCGCCGACCCGGCGGGCGACAGTTTCAAGTTCACATCCTTCACCACGGAAGTTTTCTCCTGCGGTGTGCCGATCAGCTTCGAGGTGGTCGGCTACGAGGACGGCAGCCCGGTCGGAACGCGGAGTTTCAATTTCGGCTCGGCCTCCGGCGTGACGACTCGGATCATCGAGTTTGCATCGGTGGATGAAGTCCGGTTCGAAAACTACAGCGACGGCAACCCGAATGTGAATAACTGCATGACCGTTGACGACATTGTCGTGGATCAGGCGGTCAGCTCGAATACCCAGCCCGACTTCTCAAATCTCGATGCCACCGTGCTATTCGACGAGGCCGCCGGTTCGGCCGTGGCCATCGACACCGACGTGACGGTGTCGGACGCGGAACTCGACGGCCTAGGTGATTACGCCGGGAGCACGCTTACGGTTGCGCGCGAGGGTGGGGCCAACGACGATGACGATTTCGGTTTCGATACCGCGAGCGCATCTTTCTCGGTCTCCGGTGGGGATCTGCTGAGCGGCGGCGCTGTATTCGCCAGCTTCACCGAAAGCGGCGGTACCTTGACCGTCAACTTCAATTCGAACGTGACGACGGCTACGCCGGCGCTGGCGGACGAGGTGCTGCAGTCACTGACGTATGTCAATACCGGCAGTCCGGTCGTGGTCGAATACGGGGTAACGCTGAACTTCGATGACGGAGGGCTCCAGACGGCCCAGTCGTTGCCGGTCGAGTACGATCCGGTGCTCACCGCCGTCACGTCGAACACGGCCTGGGACTTCACCGAGCTTGGCCCGACGCTGCCCGACAAGGAGACCGTCGATGCGCGGGTGGTTGCGGAGTCGGGTTTCGATCTGCTGTTTTACGGTTTCAAGTTCGGTGACGCGGCCGAGAACGCGCTGATCGATTCGAACGAGTTCCAGCTCGATCAGAGGACCAGCGATCCGGCGACCACCGGTACGCGTTTCGAGGCGGACGAGCCGTTCTCACTGGAACAACTCGACATCGACAATTTCTCGACCTCCGCACAGGACGTTGAAGTCCACGCCTACCTCGATGGTTCGCCGGTCGGCAGCAGGTCATTCTCCTATGGTGCCGAGAACGGGTATCAGACGGAGCAGTTCGCGTCCGCGGACGCGGTCTTCGCGAACATTGACGAAATCCGGTTCACGACCAGCGTGAATGGCTCGGTCGCCATCGACAATATCATCGTCGATCAGGGCAACGCGGTCCCCTCGCTTGATCTCGATACCGGTACTGCTGGCGATGACTCGAGGGCGACCTTCGGCGAGAACACCGACCAGGGCACCGCAGCGGGCGACGGCGTGGCGCTGACGGGGGCGGTGGTCGCGAACGATCCCGATGGCACGATCGAGACCGTGACGCTGACGCTCGATAATCCCCAGGGGGATGCCGGGGAAGGCGTGGCGATCGATACCGCCCCGCTGGCGGGCGCACTTGGTTTTTCGACCTCGGCGAATCAGATCACGATCACCCGCAATACGGCGACCAACGCCGAGCTGGTCGAAGCCATCGAGGCGGTCCGATATCAGAACAACAGCGATAACCCGGATACGACGGCGCGCACCGTGACGATCGCCGTCACCGACGATCGGGGCGCCACCGTCAGCGCGACGTCGACGATGACCGTCGAGGCCGGCAACGACGCGCCGACGATCACCGGGCCGGGCGGCACTTTGCAGCCGACGGAGGATGTCGCGTTCGATCTTTCCGGTGCCAACGAGATCCAGATTGGCGATGTCGACGCCAAAGGTGGAACGGTCGAGGTTTCGCTTTCCGCGAACAATGGGACGCTGACACTCGGGCAGACCACGGGGATCGCCTTCGATAGCGGCGGCAACGGTACGGGGGCGTTCACGGTCAGTGGGATGCTGCCCGACCTCAACAACGCCCTCGCGACCCTGGACTACCAGGGCGATGCCGACTATTTCGGTGCGGATACGCTCTCGGCGATCGTCAACGACCGTGGCAATACCGGCACCGATCCCGGCAACACGAGCGACGGCGGCAGCGAAGAGGACAGTACGTCGGTCTCGCTCGACGTGCAGCCGGTGCCGGATGCACCGACGATCAGCACGATCGCGAATCAGTCCACGGACGAGGATACGACGATCAGTGGCATCGCGTTCACCATCGACGATGCGGAGACGCCGGCGGACAACCTGACGCTGGGGTTCAGCGGCGTGATCGCCGGTCACTCCTTCAGCGGTTCGGGCGCGAACCGGACGCTGGCGATCGTGCCGGCCGACGATGCGAATGGCACCGTGGTCGTTACGGTGGAGGTGAGCGATGGTGGATTGACGGTTCAGGAGGATTTCGCGCTGACGGTCAATGCCGTCAACGATCTCCCGACCGTCACTCCGGCTATCTCGACGCTGGACAAGACGGTGAACGAGGACGGTGTGGTGCCGTCCGAGTCGATCACTGTCGATGACGTCGAGAACGGTGGCACCGGCGTGGTCGTCACGGTGAGTTCGGATAACCAGACGCTCGTCCCGGACGCCAACCTGTCGGTGACCTCCACCGGCGGTGGAGGCCGCACGCTCGGTGTGACGCTCGCGCCCGACGAGAACGGCACGGCGGAAATCACGGTGACCCTCGACGACGGCACGGATACGGTCGATGACAGCTTCACGTTGACCGTCAATCCGCAGAACGATCCGCCGACCGTGTCACTTGATCAGACCTCGAACACGATTCCGGAGAACAACGGCGGCAACGTCGCTGTCGCGCAGATTATCATCGATGATGATAACGAAGACGGCAGTACGAACATTCTTTCCCTGACGGGAGCGGATGCGGGCGATTTCGCCATCAACGGCAGCGATCTCGACTTCACGGGGAGCGCGGACTTCGAGACGAAGAGCGCCTATAACGTGACGGTCGAGGTCGATGATCCGGGTATCGGCGCCACGCCGGACGACAGCGAGGCGTTCACGCTGAATATCACCGATGTCGACGAAGCGCCGGTCTTCCCGGCGAACGGTCCGTTCGATGTGGATGAGGGGGCCGGCAATGGCACGGCCGTGGGCGATGTCGATGCGACCGACGGTGACGGTGGCCCTGCCGATGCGAACCTTACCTACGCCATCGTCGGTGGCAATATCGGGGGTGCGTTCGCGATCGATGGTGCGACCGGCGCGATCGCCGTGGCGGACGGCACGGCGGTGGACTTCGATTCGACGCCGACGTTTATACTCGATGTCGAGGCCGATGACGGCGCGAACGCCTCGACCGCCGAGGTGACGGTCAACGTGAAAAATGAGGCGCCGTCGACGCCGCTCGACAGTGACGGGCCGAGCGGCGGGTCGGTAGCCGAGGACGCGACGAACGGCACCTTGGTCGGTGTGACAGCCGACTCCAGCGATCCGGGTGGCGGCAACGTCAGCTATGCACTGGCGAACGACGCAGGCGGGCGCTTCCAGATCAATGCCGGCACGGGCGTCGTGACGGTCGCCAACGCTTCACTGATCGACTTCGAGAGTGCAACCTCGCATGCGATCACTGTCCAGGCCGCCGACGATGACGGTACGGACTCCGGTACGGCCTCGTTCACGATTGCCGTGAGCGATGTCGACAGTCCCCCGGCGTTCACGGAGACCGGGCCGTTCATGGTCAGCGAGTCGGCGGGCACGGGCACGGCCGTCGGGGACGTCGACGCGAACGACGGTGACACGGGTTCGACGGACACGGGTGTGACCTATGCGATCACGGGCGGAAATGGGGGCGGCGCCTTTGCCATCGACAATAGCGGCGCGATCACGGTCACGGATGACTCGCTGATCGATTTCGAGAGCGCGTCGTTCTTTGCACTGGCGGTGGAGGCCGACGACGGTGGGAGCACGACCTCGGCGACGGTGACCGTGAACGTCGGAGATGAGCCGCCGACACAGCCGAGCGATACGGACGGCGCGGCCGACGCCGTTGCCGAGGATGCGACGAACGGCGCGACCGTGGGTGTTGATGTGACTGCAACCGACCCCGCGGGTGGGGCGGTCAGCTACGCGTTGGTGGATGATGCGGATGGTCGGTTCGCCATCGATGGTGGCGGTGCCGTCACCGTGGCTGACGGATCATTGCTCGACTTCGAGAGCGCGACCAGCCACACCCTCGAAATCGAGGCTCGGGACGCGGATGGCACGGCTTCGGCCACCCTCAGCGTCACGGTCGCCATTATCGATGTCGCTGACGATCCGACCGTAACCGCACCGCCGGATCTCACCGGCTCGGATGCGATCGATGCCACTGGCCTGTATACCGAAGTCGATCTCGAGCGCCTCGGCGACGCCAGCGCAGATGATGACGAGGACGGGAGCATCGCGCCAGAGCCGGTGGATGTCGAAAATCCGGCGCGTCTGCGTCCGGGTACGCACACGATTACCTGGTCGGTCACCGACAGCGATGGCGGAACGGGAACCGACGACCAGATCGTGGAAGTCCGCCCCCGGGTCGGAATCGGTCCGGACCGGACCGTGCAGGAAGGCACGACCATTGAGATCCCCATCGAACTGAACGGCGATCCGATCGATGGTGCGACGCCCACGATCGATTTTGAGGTCGTGGGAGGCAGTGCGATTCCGACGGACTACGCGGGCGTTGGTGCGCCGGGATCCATCACGATCCTCGCCGGTCGATCCGGTTCACTTGATTTCGACGTGCTCGATGAGGGGGATGACGGCGAAGGGTCGGACACCCTGGTTCTTGAACTGACGGACACCGATGAGAATACCGTCCTGGCGGATCGCACGCGCGTGACGATCAGCATCGTCGAGGAGAACACGCCCCCAATGGTTTCGCTCGAGGCGGAGCAGGGACCTCACAATCCGGCGGTGGTTATCGACGGTACGCCCGGTGCCGCTCCCGTGACGGTGACGGCGGACACCAATGACGCGACGGACCCTGGCGATATGACCTTCGAGTGGAACGCAGGTGCGACCGGGCTCATCGATACCGACGGCACGGCGGACAATGAGACTTTCCGGTTCGATCCGACGCAGGCCTCGGCGGGCGTCTATGAGATCCAGGTCTTCGCGAGCGACAACGGCTCGCCACGCGAGACCGGGAGTGCAGCGCTGAGTCTGCGCGTGGTCGACGCATTCCCGGCGCTCGGCGGTGACGACTCCGATGGCGACGGGGTCGATGATGATGACCCCGCTGAGGGCCGCTCGGATCGCGATGGCGACGGCCTGCCGGACTATCTCGATCCGTACCGCGAGGCGAACACGATCCACCAGTCGCTCGCGGATGGGACTGGCTTCCAACTTGAGACAGAGCCGGGGCTGGATATCGCCCAGGGTGCTGTCGCCTTCGCACGCGACGTCGAGGGCGCACAGGTGACTGCCGGAGCAATCGCCGCTGTACTCGGCCAGCTTGACGATCGGGAGAATGTGGGCGGGTACTTCGACTTCACGATCCGCGGCCTTCCGGTCCAGGGCGGGTCCGCGCGGGTGGTGATTCCGCAGCGTGAACCCGTCCCGGCCGAAGCGGTCTACCGCAAGCTCGGCGCCGTTGGCGGCTGGATGGATTTCATCGAGGATGGGAACAACGTCGTCACATCTTCCCCGGGCGTCGAAGGGTTCTGTCCGCCACCGGATGCGCCGGTCTACACGCGTGGCCTGACCGCGGGCGACTGGTGCGTGCGCCTGACCATCGAGGACGGTGGCCCGAACGACGCCGACGGTGCCGCCAACGGACGTATCACGGATCCGGGCGGTGTCGGGCTTGGGACGACGGTGGATGAAGAGGGTGTCGAGGCATCCAACGACGGCGGCGGCTCGCTCGGGCCGATCGCGCTGGTGTTTTTGCTGCTGTCCGGCATTGCCGGGTGCCAGCGGGCCCGCTCACAGAGGGGTGTCCAATAATGCGCCACCGTGCGAATGCTCGTCTCCCACGCGTGCTCGGGTTGCCGATCCTGCTCGTCGCATGTGCTGCCCCGGTCGCGCTGTGGGCGGCGCAGCCCGTTGCTGCCGGGCCGTGGTCGGCCTCCGTTGGTGTCATTCACGTCGACGGCGACGCCGTCCCTGCGGAGATTCGTGGCGGAAAACCCGATGGTGTCGCCGTGCGCGCCGGTGATCGCAGCCGCTTTGGTCTGCGGCTCGGTCTGGAACGCCGGTGGCAACCGGAGTGGTCGTTCGATCTCGCATGGGTGGACCTTGGGGAATCCAACGCCCGCCTTGGCGGGCAGGGCGCCACGGCCGACGAAGTTCTCCAGGCGGCCGAAAACCTTCAGCCGCAGACCGCGTATGGCGTCTCGGCGGGCATGCTGCGGCACTGGGATACGGGCACGCCCGTGCGCGTGTCGCTGGGGGGCGGTGTCTGGGCATGGCGGTCCGAGTGGGATGTCCGGGCTGGTGGCGCCTCACGCGATTACCACGAGACGGGGACCGATCTGTACGGCACGCTCGCACTGGGGATTCCTCTCCGCAACGGCGTTGGTATCCGTGCCCGTTGGGCCAGCTACGGCCTCGAAGCGGGATCCGCCGAAACACTCGGAATCGAGGTGCTGTTCCGCTTCGACTGAGCGGCGGCGCCGGAACGCGGATGCAGGATCAAGTATCCGTTGTTGCATTGGCCGGCGGTCCACTCCTGCGGCAGAATGTCGCCATGCCCTTCGCACCACCCATGCCCGATTATCGCCCTTGCGACAGCCACCCGCTCTGGCTCGGGATGCAACGTCCGCGGGCGGTCCCGCGGGACCTGTCGGCGCGTCGCACGCATGCCGCGGTTGCCGCCCTCGACTCGGCGGGGTCGGCCGCATGAGTCGGATCGAGGCGCGCCCCGCCCGGGGTATCACCCGTGAGGTGCTCGAAAACGATGCCGTCCGCGCGGCGATCAGCGAGACCCATCCGGAGGTCCCGCTGCTGGCCGATGAGACGTTGCGCGAGTCGATGGAGCGGACGCTTGAGCAGCGTCCGGCCCAGGTTGATACACAGGGCGTCTGGCTGTTCGCCTATGGCTCGCTCCTGTGGAATCCCTGTATCGACGTGGCCGAGCGGTGTCCGGCGCGGCTGTACGGCTATCATCGGGATTTTCGGCTGAAACTGACCTATGGCCGCGGTACGCCGGAAACCCCCGGGCTGATGCTCGGTCTCGTCCCCGGCGGATCCTGTCGCGGTGTCGCGTTACGCCTGCCCGGCGCGATACTCAGGCGCGAGTTGTTGCTGGTCTGGCGCCGCGAGATGCTGACCGGCGTCTACGTGCCGCGCTGGCTCACGCTGAAAACGCCCACCGGCGACTTGCCGGCGATCGCTTTCACCGTGGATCGCAGTCATGATTGCTATTGCGGCCGCCTCGGCGAGGACGACACGGTTGCCCTGATGGCCACGGGCGAGGGCCTGCTCGGCACCGCCCAGGATTACCTCGAGAGCACCGTCGACCATCTCGATTCCGAACGCATTTACGACCGACGGCTGCACCATCTGCGCGCGCGGGTCAGGCGTTACCGTGCGCCGGAGGTGTAGGCGTGTCGCGCGACGAGCTGCATACCCGCTTTCTCGATATCGCTGCCGGATTCGCGCCCGATCTGCGGGCGGCGATGGAGCGGGTCGGCCCCCCGGAACCGCGCGACCGCGGTGATCAGTCGGTCGGGCGATTCCTGGCTCGGGCGGTGGTCGGTCAGCAGCTTTCGACGACCGCGGCCGGCACGATCTGGTCCCGGGTCGAGGCGATGGCGAATACCGAGAGGGTCGCGATTCCGACCGATCTCACTGAAGATCGCTTCGACGCGTTACGGGCATGCGGTGTCTCGCGCGGGAAGGCGCGCGCGTTGCTCGCCATTCGGGCCGCCGAGATGGAAGGTTGGCTCGACGGTGCGGCTCTCGCGGCGCTCGACCATACCGAGCGCTCGCGCCGTCTGCGTACGATCCATGGGGTCGGTCAATGGACCTGCGATATGGTCTCGATCTTTCACTGTGACGATGCGGACGTCTGGCCCGAAACGGATGTCGCGGTCCAGCGCACGTTCGTGAACCTGATCGGCCGGCGCCGCAAACCGGCGCGGGCGGCTGCGCGATTCGCACCACAGCGTTCATGGCTGGCGCGGTATATGTGGCGGATCACCGATGCCGTTCCTGATGTTGAATGAGCGGGGCGGGCATCCGATCAGGGTTTCAGGCGCTGATCGGCGTGTCGGAGGGGTCGCCGGAGAGGGTGTCGATCGGAAGCGGGCGCCCGGGGAAATGGCCCTGCACGAAGTCGACGCCGATAGTCCGGAGTGCCTCGAGTGTTGCCTCGTCCTCAACGTACTCGGCGACGGTCGTCAATCCGAGCACGCGACCGATGTCATTGATGGAGCGGGCCAGGGGCCTACATCGCCATGGAAGAAAAGTCGTAGTCGCGTTCCGTGCCGGGTTCCTGAAGGAATTCTCCCTGGATCATGTCCGTGCCGAGCCCCCAGAGCACCGACAGGCTGCCTGCGTCTTTCACACCGGGACAGATGGTCTGCTTGCCTTCTTCCGATCCCCGTGAGGCGATCTCGCGGATCGCCTGCTGGTTCTGGCTATTCTGCTGGAGGTTGTGCGTGAATTCCTCGTTCACGCGTAGATAGTCGACCGATACGTGGCGGGTGACCTGGAACGGATCGGCGCCATGACCGAAACCGGACAGGCACACGCGGCAACCGATCGTGTGGACGGCCTGCGCGAAGGCGCTGGCCTGCTTGATCCGGTTCGCGGCGGCGCCGGCGTCGACCTGGAAGACCAGTGCGCCATCCGGCAGGTTGATCTGCGATACGCGGTCGTGGATCCACTTGAACAGGCCGGGATCGTCGAACGCGTGCCCCGATAGCGGGACGAAGAAGACCGAGTTGTCGTCGACCTTCAGTTGTTCGATCAACGCTTTCAGGGCGTTGAGCACGGTCCAGCGATCGATCCCCTTGGACATGCCGGTACGCTCGGCAGCGGCCAACAGTTCCGGATCCTCCACCGCGTGACCATCGTCGTTGAGCACGCGGAAGACGACTTCGTAGCGGGGGATGCTCTCACCGGTCAACCCCACGATCGGCTCATAGAGCAGCTGCAGATGCTCTTTGCGCAGGAGTTCGCGGATGCGATCCACCCACTGCTGGTCGATCTGCTTCTGCGACAGTTCGCCTTCTTTGGGCTGGTATATGCGGTGCGCGTCCGGGCCCGCTTTCAGGGCTTCCTCGTAAGCGCGTTCCGCCCGCGTGAGGATATCGTTCGGGTCGGTGGTGCTGCCGTCGATGCGGGCGATCCCGATCGTGGCCGTCACGCCGACCGATGTCCCGTTGACGTCGCAGATCTGGTCCTTGATCGCTCCCCGGACGCGACCGGCCAGTTCATCCAGCGCCTCCTGGTCCGAGACCGGTGTCAGCACGGCGAAGGTAGCACCGTCGAGCCGCGCGACCTGATCGTCCTCGCCAAACGTCGCCTGCATCACACCGGCGATATCGCCGATCACCTGATCCGACCCGAGGATGCCGACGCGGTCCTTCACGGCGCCGAAATCGTCAAGTGTCAGCTCCAGCAGACTGGACTCGCCTTGTTCGCGTTCAGCGCGGGTGAGCGATTCCTGCAGCAGCTCCATGAAGTGCTGCCGGTTGAACAGGCCGGTGACGCTGTCGCGCTGGCTGAGGAGATTGAGCTGTTTCTCGAGCTCCTCGGTATTGCCCTGGTGGCGAATGATGATCTGGCTGCAGGCCTCGCCCTCGATCGACGCGCGCGAGAATTCGACCTCGGCCTGAAAATGGTTGCCTTCCGCCTGCTGCAGCGCCAGATCCAGCGTGCCCACCGCCTGGTCGCTGGTGGAGTAGTTGCGCAGGAATTCCTTGAGCTTTGTCTGGTCCTCCGACTGGACCATATCGATCATCGGCATACCTTCGACTTCCTCGAAGGCGTTATAGCCGAACAGGGTCAGGTAGGCGTCATTGGCGAGGACGTGCATGCCGTCGTGGATGTAAGCGATCGCGTCGCGCGAGGATTCCATCAGCGCGCGCGCCCGCTGTTCGCTCTCGCGGTAGGCGGTGCTGAGCCAATGCGCCTGGCGGCGTACGCGCACGCGATCGAGCTCGCGGACGATCACATGCCGCATCTGCTCCTGATCGTTGGGCTGGATGCGTTCGGCTGCCCCCATCGCCAGTGCCTTGCCGGCGGTCAGATCGTTGTCTTCGCCGAACGCGATCACCGGTACGAACTGTTCATGCGAGCGGACCGCCTCGATGGTGTCGCTCAACGACAGATCCATCGCCGCGAGCGAGTGCATCGCCACATCGATGCTCCCCTTCGCGAGGGCCTGGTCCAGTTCTTCCCGATCTTCGGCACGAATGGCCTTCACGGCGTAACCGGCCGGTCGCATCATCGAGGTCACGAACTCGGCGTCGTCGAGCGCGTCGCTGATCATCAGCAGACGGATTGTCGATTCGCTGTTCAAGGTGTTGCAGGGCCTCCCGCCTGGTCCAGCGTGGACGTTGTCACGCCGTCACGGCATCCGCTCCAGTCATGCGCGAGCGGGGTCTTCCCCGGGCGTCCAGCCTGTTCCACCACAAGCCGTGGCACCAGGTAGCCGGGAAGACGGGCCGCGACGGCGGCCATGAGTCGGCGGGCCTCTTCGGACCCGATTTCGAACTGGGCGGCCCCCCGCACGGGATCCAGCATATGCAGATAATACGGCAGCACGCCCGCCGCGAACAGCCGGCGCGAGAGTTCGACCATCGCATCCGCGTCGTCGTTGACGCCCCGCAGCAATACCGTCTGGTTCAATACCATCGCTCCGGTGGTGCGCAGACGCTCCACGGCGGTGCCCACGGACGCGTCGATTTCGTTGCCGTGATTCGCGTGCAGGACGACGACCGTCGCCAGGCGCGTGCGATGCAGCCAGTCGCAGAGCGCGTCGTCGACACGCTTGGGTAATACGACCGGAAGCCGGGTATGGATTCGCAGCGTGGCGACGTGGGCGATGGCCTCGATGCGTTCGACCAGATCGGCGAGCCTGCGGTCGGACAGCGACAGCGGGTCCCCGCCGCTGAGGATGACTTCCTCGATGCTGTCGTCGGCGGCGATATAGTCGATCGCGGCCTGCCATTCGTCCGGCCGCGGATTCGCATCGGCGTAGGGGAACTCGCGGCGGAAACAGTAACGGCAGTGGATGCCACAGGCCCCGGTCGTCACCAGCAGGACGCGGCCGTGGTACTTGTGGAGCACGCCAGGCCGGATCATTGCCGCCTGATCGCCGACCGGGTCCGGGCCGAATCCCGGGACCTCGCGGGCTTCGGCGGCGGTCGGCAGGACCTGTGCGAGTAAAGGGTCGCGGGGATCGCCGTGGCGCATGCGCGCGACGTAGGCGCGCGGCACGCGGACCGGGAAGCCGGCATCTCCGGCCGCATCCTCCGGAAGACCCAGTATCGAGCGCAGTTCGCCCGCATCCCGGATCGCCATCCCGAGTTCGCGTTGCCATTCCGGAGCCGTGGTGGGGGCGCCGTCGTTTTTTTGCTTGCGGGTTGCCGGTATCATAGCCGTTCGATTTTTCCCGGCTTCCCGACGAGGGTCAAATGGCGACATACAGTACGAACGAGTTCAAGTCAGGCCTTAAGATCATGCTGGACGGCGATCCCTTCCAGATCGTCGAGAACGAATTCGTGAAACCGGGCAAGGGGCAGGCCTTCAACCGGGTCAAAGTGCGCAACCTCAAGACCGGCCGCGTGGTCGAGCGGACCTTCAAGTCCGGGGATTCCGTCGAGGCGGCCGACGTCATCGATACCGAGATGACCTACCTGTACTCGGATGGCGAATACTGGCACTTCATGGATCCGAACTCGTTCGAGCAGCTCGCCGCCGACGCTGCCGCCATGGGCGATGCCCACAAGTGGCTGCGTGAGCAGGATACGGTCGAGATGACGCTGTACAACGGCGAGCCGCTGACGGTCACGCCGCCGAATTTCGCCGATCTGCGCATCGTGGAGACCGATCCCGGTATCCGGGGCGATACGGCCCAGGGGGGCACCAAGCCGGCGACGCTCGAGACCGGCGCCGTTGCGAAAGTGCCGCTGTTCGTCGAGGAGGGCGAGGTGATCCGGGTCGACACGCGCAAGGGTGAATACGTCAGCCGGGTGAAGGAGTAAACCGGCGCGGCTGCCAGCATGACGGTTTCAGACGATCCCGGCGCCTGGCGGCCCGTCGCCGGTGCGGAAATCCTGCGCCTGCGGGCCCGCATGCGCGGCCGGATCCGTGCCTTCTTTGACGCCAGCGACGTGCTTGAGGTCGACACCCCGGCGCTGTCCGCGGCCGCCCCGACGGAACCGCAGGTCGAGCCGGTCAGCGCCCGGGTCCTCGGTGAGTCCCGCTTCCTGCAGACCTCGCCCGAGTTCCCGATGAAACGCCTCTTGGCTGCCGGCGTCGGCGATTGCTGGCAACTGGCAAGGGTATACCGCGACGGCGAACGCGGGCGCTGGCATCAGCCGGAGTTCGATCTGCTCGAGTGGTATCGCCTCGGCTTCGACCACCACGAATTGATGGAAGAGGTGGAGGCCGTGATCGCGGCCACGCTGGCGCCGCACCGGGCGGTCGCGGCCGCCGAGTACATTCCGTATGCCGAGGCGTTCCGGCGCTACGCGGGCTTGAATCCGCTGATCGCGGGCACGGACGACTTGCGTCGCGCAGCGGATGAGAATGGGCTGCCACCGGTTCCCGGCCTCGCCGAGGACGACCGCGACGGCTGGCTCGACCGCCTGCTGACCGGCGTCGTGGCGCCGCGCTTCGCGCCGGATCGGCTGACCTTCCTGTACGACTGGCCGGCCTCGCAGGCGGCGCTGGCGCGTGTAGACGCCGACGATCCGCGGATCGCGGCCCGGTTCGAGGCGTTCTGGGGCGAACTCGAACTGGCCAATGGCTTCCACGAACTGGCCGATGCCGCCGAGCAGCGGGCCCGCTTCGAAGCCGAAAACCGCGCGCGCGCCGCCGAGGGCGGTACGGTCGTCCCGCTCGACGAGCGGCTGCTTGCCGCGCTGGAAGCGGGGCTCCCCGATTGCGCTGGCGTCGCGCTGGGTTTTGATCGACTGGTCATGCTGGCCGCTGGAGCGGATACAATCGACGTCGTTCTCCCGTTTCCGTTCGAGCGCGCATGAACGATCACAGCGAAAATGACGTCCTGCGATGTGGCCAGATCAACATGGCCCATTTCGAGCGCCTGATCGAGGGGCTCGGGATGGTCGTGGTCTGGGTGGAAGAAGGCGCCGCCATCCCAGGGACACACTGGGGGGAGCCGGAGGCGGGACTGATTGGCGACCGACTCTATGTCCGGGGCGATACGCCGGTCCATTCCGCACTCCATGAGGCCGGACATTTCGCCTGCATGGACGCGAGCCGGCGCGAGCGGCTGCATACGGATGCCGGGGGCACGGCGATCGAGGAGTGTGCGGTCTGCTACCTCCAGATCGTTCTCGCGCAGGAATTGCCCGACGTCGGCAGCGCCCGCATGCAGCGCGATATGGATCGCTGGGGCTACACCTTCCGCCTCGGCAGTACCCGGGCGTGGTTCGAGCACGACGCGGACGATGCCCGCGCCTTCCTGGTCGAGCGCAATATCATCGGGGCCCTGCGGTGGTCTGGAAAGCGGGATGGAACTCGCTCGTAGCTCGTAGCCCGGATGGAGCCGAAGGCGGAATCCGGGAGTCGAGACCCCGGATTGCGGCTACGCCTGCATCCGGGCTATGCGGGCTGAAACGGCTGGCTGTCCGCCGACATTTCCAATTTGGCGCCCCGAGGAGGACTCGAACCTCCGACCACT
>Ga0136597_1000289_pt1 | contig 24422 bp, 24 predicted proteins | sample AntRauTorcE11898_FD_101385 | JGI IMG/M metagenome (GOLD analysis project Ga0136597, IMG submission 101385) | Saline lake microbial communities from Rauer Islands, Antarctica - Metagenome Torckler E11 #898 | ecosystem: Environmental > Aquatic > Non-marine Saline and Alkaline > Saline | place... | reverse complement strand
GATCAAACGGGAATACGAACACGGCTTTGTCACTGACATCGAAGCCGACACGTTCGAACCCGGCCTGAACGAAGACGTCATCGCCCGCCTTTCCGGGCTCAAAAAAGAGCCGGAGTGGATGCTGCAGTGGCGCCTGAAAGCCTATCGTCGCTGGCTCGAAATGGACGAACCGAACTGGGCGCACGTGGGATACCCGAAGGTCGACTACAATTCGATCTCCTACTATTCCGCGCCCAAGCGCAAGGAAGACATGCCCCAGAGCCTGGACGAAGTCGATCCGGAGCTGCTGCGCACCTATGAAAAGCTGGGCATCCCCCTGCATGAACGGGAAAAGCTGGCCGGCGTTGCGGTGGACGCGGTATTCGACTCGGTTTCCGTTGCCACCACCTTTAAAGAACCGCTGGCCAAGGCGGGTGTGATTTTCTGCTCCATTTCCGAGGCCATTCAGGATTACCCGGAACTGGTCCAGAAATACCTGGGCACCGTGGTACCGCACAGCGATAACTTCTTCGCCGGGCTGAACTCTGCGGTGTTCTCCGACGGCACCTTTGTATACGTGCCCAAAGGCGTACGCTGCCCCATGGAGCTGTCCACCTACTTCCGCATCAACGCGGCCAACACCGGCCAGTTCGAGCGTACCCTGATCATCGCCGACGAAGGCAGCTACGTCAGTTACCTGGAAGGCTGCACCGCACCGATGCGGGACGAGAACCAGCTGCACGCTGCGGTTGTCGAGCTTGTCGCCCTCGGCGATGCCCAGATCAAGTACTCCACCGTACAGAACTGGTATCCGGGCGACGAAAACGGCAAAGGCGGCATCTTCAACTTCGTGACCAAGCGCGGCGCCTGCCTGGGCGACAGCTCCAAGATCTCCTGGACTCAGGTAGAAACCGGTTCAGCGGTCACCTGGAAGTACCCCAGCTGCATCCTGCGTGGCGACAACAGCGTGGGCGAATTCTATTCGGTAGCGCTGACCAACAACTACCAGCAGGCCGACACCGGCACCAAGATGATCCACCTGGGCAAGAACACCTCCAGCACCATCATCTCCAAGGGTATTTCTGCCGGTCGCAGCTCCAACGCTTACCGAGGGCTGGTGAAATTCCAGCCGGGTGCGGAAGGTGCCCGTAACTTTACCCAGTGCGATTCATTGCTGATCGGCGACCGTTGCGGGGCGCACACCTTCCCGTACATCGAGAGCAAGAACAAATCGGCCATCGTTGAGAACGAAGCCACTACCTCCAAGGTCAGCGACGAGCAGATGTTCCTGTGCCGTCAGCGGGGTATCGATCCGGAGCAGGCAGTTTCCATGATTGTGAACGGCTTCTGTAAGGAAGTGTTCAAGGAGCTGCCTATGGAGTTTGCGGTTGAAGCCGGCAAGCTGCTGGAAGTCAGCCTTGAAGGGTCAGTCGGTTAATTTCCACCATCAGAATTTCAGAATACAGAGAGACGCCACAAATGCTGAGCATTAAAAACCTGCACGCATCCGTTGAGGGCAAAGAAATCCTCAAGGGCATCAACCTGGAGATCAAGGCCGGTGAGGTTCACGCCATCATGGGCCCGAACGGTTCCGGCAAGAGCACCCTGTCGCAGGTTCTGGCAGGCAACGAGACCTTTGACGTCACCTCCGGTGAAATCACCCTCAATGGCGACAACCTGCTGGAACTGGCCACCGAAGAGCGTGCACGCGAAGGCATTTTCCTGGCCTTCCAATACCCGGTCGAGATTCCCGGCGTCAGCAATCTGCAGTTCCTTCGCACGGCTGTGAACGCCATGCGCCAACACCGTGGTGAAGACGAAATGAACGCCGCCGAATTCATGAAACTGGCCAAAGACGTATCTCGTCAGGTCGATCTTGACCCGGCGTTTCTCAAGCGTGGCGTAAATGAAGGCTTCTCCGGTGGCGAGAAAAAGCGTAACGAAATCATGCAGGCACTGCTGCTTCAGCCAAAGCTGGCAATCCTGGATGAAACCGATTCCGGCCTCGACATCGACGCCCTGAAAGTGGTTTCCGATGGCGTCAACGCTCTGCGATCCGAAGACCGCGCCATTCTGATGGTGACCCACTACCAGCGCCTGCTGAACCATATCGTGCCGGACCACGTGCACGTATTGGCCGGCGGCAAGATCGTCAAATCCGGCGGCCGCGAACTGGCTCTTGAGCTGGAAGAAAGAGGTTACGGCTGGCTGGGAATCAAAGACGAAGACGCCAGCAACTAATCAGGAGGTCGCGGAATGAAATCAGCACCAACGCTTTCCAGCGCCTTCCTGCATTCGGCCTGTGACCGCATGCCGGACGCACTGCTGGCGCTGCGCAAACAACGGGCAAGTGCACTGGTCGACATGCCACTGCCCACCCGAAAAACCGAAAACTGGAAGTATTCCAGCAAGTACCTGAAGCTCACAGATGAGATGGCCATTTCACTGCCGGCAGAAGGCAAAACCGGCAGCAGCCTGGCGGTTCCCGGCTACAAGGTCGTCTTTGTCAATGGCGTGATGATTCCCGAAGCCAGTGAATTCCCGGACTTTGACGGAATTTCCATCCAGAGCTTCCGGGATCTGAATTCCGGGGATGCCGAAGCCGCCGCCCAGCAGCTCGGCAGCACACTGGATCACGACCAGGCGCAGTTTGCCCGGCTCAACGGCGCCCGTTTTGAGGACGGCCTGTTGATCCGGCTGAAGCCCGGTGCCGTTCTGGATCAGCCACTGTTCATCATCCACGAGACCTATGGTGATGCCAGCGGTTCGGCGTATCCACGTGTATTGGTCGACGCCGGAGCCAACAGCCAGATGACCCTGGTGGAAGAATACATCTCCAGTGGTGATGCCCAGGTACTGGTTAATACCGTCACCGAGTTCTCCCTCGCGGAAGGCGCGAACCTCACCAGCATCCGCCTGAACATGGAAGGCGAAAATGTACAGCATGTTGGCGCCACTGGTGTTGTTCAGCAGCGCAGTTCCCGCTTCGAGAGCCATTGTGTGGGTTTCGGCGGCCCGCTGCGCCGGCACGATCTGCAGGTGCGCCTGGAAGGCGAAGGCGCCGAGACCAAACTCAATGGCGTGGTGGTAACCCAGGGCAAGCAGCACTACGATAACCACACGTCCATTGACCATGTGGCTGCTCACTGCAACAGCGAAGAAACCTATCGCAACATTGCAGCGGACAAGTCCCATGCCGTGTTTAACGGGCGGATTCATATCCATCAGGATGCCCAGAAATCCAACGCAGACATGAACAACAAAAACCTGTTGCTCAACAGCGGCGCGGAGATCGATACCAAGCCTGAGCTGGAAATCTACGCAGACGACGTAAAATGCGCCCATGGTGCGACCACCGGCCAGCTGGATCCGATTTCTGTATTCTATCTGGTGTCCCGCGGCATTGGCCGTCGACAGGCCAACGTACTGCTGACCATGGCGTTTATCAACGAACTGGTCGAACAGATTCCGGTGGAAGCCGTGCGTGAAACCGCACAGACCCGACTCAACGCATTCTTCGATCAAACCTTCAAGGAGGCCTGAAGGGCATGAGCGATTTGTCCACGGCAAACAGCACCACGAGCCCGGCGTTTGATGTTCAGGCCATTCGCCGCGACTTCCCGATTCTCGCTCAGGAGATTAACGGGAAGCCGCTGGTGTATCTGGATAACGGGGCCTCGGCCCAGAAGCCTCAGGCCGTACTGGATGCCATGGACCGCTATTACCGGGAAATGCACTCTAACGTGCACCGTGGCGCCCACACCTTGGGCGACCGGGCCACAACCGCCTTCGAAGGCGCTCGGGAAACCGTTCGCAACTTCCTGAATGCCCAGAGCACCCGGGAAATCATCTGGACCCGCGGCACCACCGAAGCCATCAATCTGGTCGCCAACGGGCTGGCGCCCCGCCTGAAAGCAGGCGACGAGATTCTGGTCAGCCACATGGAGCATCACGCCAACATTGTGCCCTGGCAAATGGTAGCTGAACGCACCGGCGCCAAAGTGATACCGATTCAGGTGACCCCTGAAGGCGAGCTGGATCTGGACTCCTTCACCAGCCTGCTGAACGAACGCACCCGCATTCTGTCGCTCACTCACGTTTCCAACGTGCTGGGCACCGTTAATCCCATCGCTCCGCTGATCGAGCAGGCAAAGAAACAGGGCGTTCTCACCGTGATTGACGGTGCGCAGGCCGTGCCCCATTTCCAGCCGGATGTTCGGGCTCTGGGCTGTGATTTCTACATGTTTTCTTCCCACAAGCTGTTCGGCCCCACCGGCATCGGCGCTTTATATGGCCGGGCAGAACTGCTGGAAGAAATGCCCCCCTATCAGGGTGGCGGCGAGATGATCGAGCGGGTGTCTTTCGAGCGCACCACCTGGAACGTACTACCCTACAAATTTGAGGCCGGCACCCCGCCCATTGCTGAAGCAGTGGGCCTGGCAGCCGCCATTGATTACCTGAACCGTCTCGACCGCCCGGCAATGGAGGCGGCTGAGAACGCCCTGCTCCAACGCGCCAATGAGCTGGTGGAAACCGTTCCGGGCATGGAAATCATCGGCACTGCCAGAAACAAGGTGCCGGTTATATCCTTCAAAATTGAAGGTCTGCACCCAAGTGACATCGGCACCCTGCTGGACCAGCAGGGTATTGCCATCCGTACCGGCCACCATTGCGCCATGCCGCTGATGGACTTCTACGGAGTACCCGGTACAGCCCGGGCTTCGTTCGCGTTCTACAATACGTTGGAAGAGGTCGAAAAATTATTCACCGGCCTGCAAAAAATTCAGCGCCTGTTTACCTGATGGAGGTGGAACCATGACAGCCGAAGTCTTCACCCCGGGCGACGTCTCCGTAACCATGACGCCAAGTGCCGCCGCGCACATACGCAAGCAACTGGACAAGAAAACCGATGCCACGGGCATTCGCCTGGCCATCAAGAAAAGTGGCTGCTCCGGTTTCAAATACGAAACCCAGTGGGTGGAAACACCCGCATCGGATGACCGTGTGTTCAACATCAGTGGCGTGGATGTATTCGTTAAAGAAGAACATCTGCCACTGGTTAACGGTATCGAGATTGATTTCGTCACCGAAGGCGTGAACTCGCTGTTCCGCTTCAACAACCCCAACGCCACGGCGGAATGTGGTTGTGGTGAGAGTTTCACGGTGGCATAGACCTGACTAGCTTTTAAAGAAGGCCGAATACGCATGCAAGAACGGGAAGTCGTCCTGACAAAACGCGAAGTGGAGGCACGGCTGGTGCCCTCCGGCACGGAAATCATGATTCCGTCAGACACCTTCGTGACCATCACCCAGTCTCTCGGTGGCACCTTCACCGTGGCGGTCAACGGCAACCTTGCCCGCATTGAAGGCCACGATGCCGATGCCCTGGGCAAGAAGCCGCTGGAAAGCAGCTTTGAAACCCCGGAAGACGGCACCGTTAACGAAAACCAGGTGTGGGAAGCCATGCGTAGCGCCTACGATCCCGAAATCCCGGTCAACGTTGTGGATCTGGGCCTGATCTACGAGTGCAAAATCGAAAATGGCACCGAAGACGGCAACCACGTTTATATTCTGATGACGCTGACCGCCGCTGGCTGCGGCATGGGACCGGTGATTACGGAAGACGTGAAACGTAAGGTGGAGCATGTGCCCAACGTGAACAAGGTAACCGTGGATCTCACCTTCGATCCACCCTGGAACAACGACATGCTGACCGACGAAGCAAAACTCGAATTAGGGATGCTATGACCGCCAGCAAACAGCAATTTCTCGACAACCCCCTGGGCCAGACAGTCACCCTGGACGATGTTCTGGACGACTTCGAGTTCCTGGACGACTGGGAAGAGCGCTACGCCTACATTATCGACCTGGGCAAGCAGCTGTCCTCCTTTCCGGAGGACGAGAGAGTGGAAGAGAACTACGTGCACGGCTGCCAGAGCCAAGTGTGGGTTATTCATCACCTGGATGAAGACAGCGGTAAACTTTTTCTGCTGATTGATTCCGATGCCCTGATCGTACGCGGGCTGGCCGCTATCATCCTGGTCGCGCTGAACGCCAGGACACCGCGAGAGTTGCTGGCTACCGACATCGACGAACTGTTCGAGCGCCTGGACCTGTTCCGCCACATCTCTCCGACACGAGGCAACGGCCTACGTGCCATGGTAGCCAAGATTCGCGATATCGCCGCGACTGAGGCGGCCTGATCACCAGATAATGGCAATATCATCGCGCTGGATATTCACCTGCCCACCCACCGTGGGCAGTCTCCCGGTACTGAAATCCGGGTGCACATTATCCAGAGTGACCGATAGCCCGGCGTCCTGAAGCTCTGGAGTTCCACCCAGTGAGTCGAAATAGCTCCGGCTACGATACACAACCAGCTCATCACCCGGGCGCAAGCCGGCCGTCGCACCAGACGCCAGCGTTACTCTGTTACCCTCCACACGGGTAATTCGGGCCATGAAAGGCTGGCATACCAGGGCGTCATTCACCTCTGCCACCATCTCATCCATCACGCGGGAAACCGCCTGCCCCCACCTGGATTTCTCGAACCCTGCCGATGCAAAGCCGCCACTGCCACTTCCTTCGGAGTCCCAGTCGGCGGATGTCGCGAAGCTTTTCTGATATACCGGAGACCCACTGAAGCCGTCAAACACCATCAGGTCCACTTCAAACCGGCGATCATTATCCGACAGGCCGATCCCTCGCTGCATGCGATCCACAATGGACGAACCCCAGGCACCGGGGTCTGCAAGCCCTATGTCCCGTATCACGCCGGAAACGACAAACTGGGCGCCCAGCTCTCTGGCCAGTTGAACAACGTTGGTGAGATGGTTGCTGGTCAGGTTGCGCTGCGAGGTGGGTGCATTCGGCAGATCGCTGAAAAGCTGCAGTCTGGTGGCACCCAACACCTGCATCTTGCCCTGCTTCTGCAAGCGGGAAATCAGCGCCTGCGGCAACTTTTCTCCGGCATCGTCCACGGCCCTGTTGCCCCCCTGGGGAGGATCAACAAGCGGGAAACCGGTAACCGCAACCCGCTTACGGAGACCGGACGCATCACCCGCCTTGCAGCTGGCACTGGACGCGCCACCTTCAGAAACTTCGGCCCGGACCGTAACCCGCAACAGGTTCCCGCTGCGATACTCATCCACAACACTGGCATTACGCACTTCCGCCATGGTGGACAGCTCTGTCCGGGAGCTCACCAGCTCGCCGTTTTCAACCCGGTCATTGCTGCTCACCCGGGCCTCAAACTGCAAAGCTAGGTCACGCATGGCGGCCTTTCTGGCTTCCGCGCGGGCCTGATCAATATTGTTTTCACGGATATTCGCGTGGCCCACCCCTTCAAGCACGGCGGCCCCCGCTATTCCGGAGAAAAACAACAGGCACAAAAGAACGACGTATTTCATAATTCTCCCGCAAGTTGCATCGGGGCAACTCAGTCCAGGTAATACAGTGAGTCAGAACGTGTATGTGTAGCCTCTACGTCGCCTTTACGGTCGTTATACGTGGGCATGGGAATCGGGCAGGCATCCTGCACCTGATCATCGGCAACGCCGGTTGCGCAGGCCAGAAATGCGGGCTCGAGCTCCAACTCCATCACGGTTTCCACTACGCCATCACTGTGTTCATTCACTGCCACGGTCCGCGCTCCGCGAACATAGCTATCCACATAAGTCCGGAAACTGTCATTACGCAATACAAAATCGTTGACGGTAGAGCTGCCAAAAATAACGGTGCCATACACCCGCTCTGCCAGATTACGATAGGCATCGAGCTGCGACGCACGCCGCACCATCAGCCGCTTACGGGTATCGGTGCGCTCCTCTTCAGCATTGGCGTAGGTGCCATAGCCGCTGACACGCACGGTAATGGGGTCGATTTTCTGCAACTCGTCCTCCTGACCACTCTGACCGGATGCACAACCACCCAGGCCAACAGCCAGAAAAGCAACAAGGATCCAGCGCAGCATCATTATCTGTTCTCCAAAAACACTTTCCGTATCACCATGAAAGAATCACGCCAGAAACCCCAAGGCGCTGATTTAAGGTCCAATATACAAAATAAACACAGCCTTTTCCTTGCAAGCGGCAAAAAACTGCCAGCACCGGCATTTGCCTCTTCTCCACCCCGGCCGGATAATCACCCGACAACCTTCACACGGAATAAAAAGGAAACACCTATTTCATGCAAATCTATCTGGTAGGCGGCGCTGTCCGGGACAAGATGCTGGGCCTGGACGTCAAAGACCACGACTGGGTCGTGGTCGGCGCTACGCCAGAGGAAATGCTGGACCGGGGCTTCAAGCAGGTGGGGGCGGATTTCCCGGTGTTTCTTCACCCTGGAACCAAAGAGGAATACGCCCTTGCCCGCACCGAGCGCAAACAGGGTCAGGGTTACCACGGTTTTTCGGTTTACAGTGCGCCGGATGTCACCCTGGAAGACGACCTCAAACGCCGGGATCTTACCATCAATGCCATGGCCGAAACCGAAGAGGGCCAACTGGTAGACCCGTTTAACGGCCATGAAGATCTTCAGAACCGTACCCTGCGCCATGTATCCGAGGCGTTCTGTGAAGACCCGCTGCGCATTCTCCGCACCGCCCGCTTTGCCGCTCGCCTGGCGCCCATGGGCTTTCACGTGAGCGAGGAGACCATGGCGCTGATGCGCAGCATGGTTAACGATGGTGAACTGGAACATCTGGTCCCCGAACGGGTATGGCAGGAAGTTCAGCGCGCCCTGCACGAACAGGCACCGGGCGTTTTCTTCGAGATCCTGCAGGAACTGGGCGCGCTTGCCGTTCTGATTCCCGAACTGTCAGAGCCGGAAGCGCTACGCTCAGGCCTGAAGGCTTTGCATTGCGTACACCAACAAGACGGTAGCACTGCCCAGCGTCTGGCCGCGCTATTCTCTGTTCTTTCGGAGTCTGCAGCAGTAAACAGGGCCGCCGCGATGAAAACGCCAAACGAATGCCGGGACATGACCCGCCTTTTAGGCCTGTTCATGGCGGAGCTTTCTGAAACCACAGTTACAGCTTTCAGCCCCGATACAGCTCTTTCACTGTTGGACAAGGCCGATGTCTGGCGTCGGGCAGATCGTTTTGGTGCAATGCTGCGGGTTCTCGACTGCACAACCCCCGAATCACAACGTCCAGTCATCAATCAACTGCGAATAGCCGCCGATGCCGCTAGTGACGTCTCTCCGAAAGCCCTGCTGGCACAGGGCCTTACCGGCAGGGAATTAGGAGCCGCAATTCACCGTGAGAGGCTGGACCATATCAGTCGTGCGCTGGGCAAGAATTGACAAGAATTTGTTGATCGCAGCCGGTACCTTAACGCTACAATGGTTGCCAATATAGACTAAAGTTGCAGGCAGCCTCGCGGCTGCCCATGGATTACGGAGAATTTGCATGCAAGATGTCGTGATTGTTGCCGCCAAACGGACCACTATTGGCAGCTTCGGTGGCGGGCTTTCCAGCCTGCAGGCCGATCAGTTGGGCTCGGCCGTTATTAAAGCACTGATGGAAGAAACCGGCGTTGCCGGCGAACAGGTCGGTGAAGTCATTCTCGGCCAGGTGCTTACTGCAGGTTGTGGCCAGAACCCGGCGCGCCAGTCTGCCATCAACGCGGGCCTGCCCGCCTCCGTGCCGGCCATGACCATCAACAAGGTGTGCGGTTCAGGACTGAAAGCCGTTCACATGGCAGTGCAGGCCATCCGCTGTGGCGACTCCGACCTGATGATTGCCGGCGGCCAGGAAAGCATGAGCCAGGCGCCCCACGTTCTGCCCAACAGCCGCAAAGGCCAGCGCATGGGCAACTGGACCATGATCGACACCATGGTCAATGACGGCCTGTGGGATGCCTTCAAGGATTACCACATGGGCATCACCGCCGAGAATATCGTGGAAAAATACGGTATCAGCCGGGAAGAACAGGACGAGTTCGCTGCCGCCTCCCAGCAGAAAGCCGTTGCCGCCCAACAGGCCGGCTATTTCGACAGCCAGATTGTTCCGCTCAGCATTCCCCAACGCAAGGGCGACCCGCTGATTGTCGATAAAGATGAAGGCCCGAAAGAAGGGGTAACCGGCGAAACGCTCGGCGGCATGCGCCCGGCTTTCAAAAAAGACGGTACCGTAACGGCCGGCAATGCCTCGTCGCTGAATGATGGCGCCGCAGCAGTCATGGTCTGCAGCGCCGAAAAGGCCCGGGCTCTGGGGCTGACGCCACTGGCCACTATTAAAGCTCATGCCAATGCCGGCGTAGATCCCACCATCATGGGTACCGGTCCGATTCCGGCGAGCCAGAGTTGCCTGCAACGGGCAGGCTGGACCGTTAACGACCTGGATCTGATCGAAGCCAACGAAGCCTTCGCTGCCCAGGCCATCTCGGTAAACCGCGACCTGGGCTGGGACACGAGCAAAGTGAACGTCAATGGCGGCGCTATCGCTCTGGGCCATCCGATCGGCGCATCCGGCTGCCGTATTCTGGTATCGCTGCTGCACGAAATGGCTCGCCGGGATGCCCACAAGGGTCTGGCGACTCTCTGCATCGGCGGCGGCATGGGTGTTGCGCTGGCCGTGGAGCGTTAAGCCCGTGCTGCATGTCGTTCTTTACGAACCGGAAATACCACCGAATACCGGCAACATCATCCGGCTATGCGCCAACACCGGCTGCCAGCTGCATTTGATCGAACCGTTGGGGTTTTCCCTGGAAGACAAGCAGATGCGGCGGGCCGGACTGGATTACAGTGAATACGCCACGGTAAAGATCCACCCGGATTACGCCAGTTTTCTGGACACCGAGCAGCCAGCGCGGCTGTTCGGACTGACCACCAAAGGCTCGCAGCACTACCATGAAGTGTCGTTCCAGGATGGCGACTACCTGATGTTCGGTCCGGAAACCCGGGGCATCCCCCCGGACGTTCGGGATGGCTTGCCGCCGGAGCACCGCTTGCGGGTGCCCATGCAGCCCCAAAGCCGCAGCCTCAACCTGTCCAATACCGCGGCGCTGGTGGTTTACGAGGCCTGGCGGCAACTCGGGTTTTCCGGCTCGATCTGAGTTTCTTGCAGGCGTAAAAAAACCGGCCGGAGCCGGTTTTTCTGAAAGCGGATACAGGCAAATATCAGTGAGTCTGCTCGCCCTGAGTCTCGCCTGCCGCTTCTTCCTGCTTGCGCTTGAGCGCCTGGGCATAGATGGCATCGAAGTTCACCGGCGCCAGCATCAACGCCGGGAAGCTACCCTTGTTGACCACACCATCAATGGCTTCGCGGGCATAGGGGAAGAGTACCTGCGGGCAGTAGGCTCCGAGCATCTGGCCCAGTTGAGCACCTTCAACACCAGACACCATGAAAACGCCGGCCTGCTGGATCTCAACAATATAGGCGACCTTTTCCTCAACTTTCGCGGTAACCGTCAGAGACAGGATCACTTCGTATTGATTGTCACTGATTTTGTTGTGTGACGTGTTCAGGTCCAGACTTACTTGCGGCTTCCACTGCTCCTGAAACACAACCGGTGAGTTCGGAGATTCAAAAGACAGATCCTTCACATAAATCCGCTGAAGGGCAAACTGAGGTTGGTTCTGATTTTCGTTGCCTGCGGCTTGCTGATTTTCAGCCATGTTCAATCCTTTTTATCCTGAAGCGGGCCAGGCCCGGTTGTTATGTACCATTACATTGCGGCAGATCCGCAACCGGATCAAGCCGTGTTACTTCTTGACCAGCGGCAGATTTTCACCTTGCCAGTCGGCAATACCACCATTCAGGCGAACCACATTGTCATAACCTTCGGCGTTCAGCTGCTTTACCGCCATGGCAGAATGTTGCCCCATCTTGTCGACTACCACAATCTGCACGTCTTTATCCTTGAACTTGTTCAGTTCGTTAGCGCGACTCTTGACACTATTCAGCGGAATGTGGAGAGAACCGGTGATGTGACCCTGGGCGAAATCCTTGCGGTCGCGAATATCCACAATAACGGCCTCGTCTTTGTTCATCAGACTTACCAGGCCCTGGGAAGACACCTTGGCGCCACCACGGCGGGCTTCCAGTACCAGAATCGCTACCAGAAATGCCGCAAACACCGACACCAGAATGTAGTGATTAACAATAAATTCAAACAAGCGGTCCATGAAACTACCCTGCAAATTGGTTTGGCCGGATTATACACACCCACACCCGGTCAAAGAAGGCAGGCCGAAGGATCACTATGGCTATCCTCCATGGCCTGCACAAATGAAAACGGTTACAATCTGAGCTCTCTTTGATCCTGTTATTTCCACAACCAACCGGACGGAATGATGACCGAGACGCGCAAGCCCACTGCACTGATTATTCTCGACGGCTGGGGCCACCGTGACCCGGCTGAAGACAACGCCATCTCCAACGCCCAGACACCCTTCTGGGACAAGCTCTGGCAAAATCAGCCCAGAACCCTGATCAACACCTCCGGCATGTTCGTCGGGCTACCCCAGGGGCAAATGGGCAATTCCGAAGTGGGCCATATGAATCTCGGCGCCGGCCGGGTGGTTTATCAAAGTCTGACGCGCATCGACAAAGACCTGCAAGACGACAACTTCCAGTACAACGAAGCCCTGTGCACCGCCATCGACAAAGCCACCGGCAATGGCAAAGCCGTGCATATTATGGGGCTACTGTCTCCGGGCGGCGTACACAGCCATGAGAACCACATTCTGGCGGCTGCTGAACTGGCCGCCGCCCGCGGTGCCAAAGAAGTCTACATCCATGCCTTCCTCGACGGCCGCGACATGCCTCCGCGCAGTGCACGCCCTTCTCTGGAGAAAGCCGCCGCAAAAATGAAGAGTCTGGGTGTTGGCCGGGTGGCCACCATCGTCGGCCGCTATTTCGCCATGGACCGGGATAACCGCTGGGAGCGAGTAGAGTCCGCCTACAATGCCATGACACTGGGCGAAACTGAATTTACCTTTGACGATCCGTTAACCGCACTGGACCAGGCTTACGAACGCGGTGAAAACGACGAGTTTGTAACAGCCAGCCATATTCGTGCAGAGGGCGAGCCCGAGGGCACCATCAACGATGGCGATGCGGTTCTGTTCATGAACTTCCGCGCCGATCGCGCCCGGGAAATGACCCGCACCTTTGTCGAGCAGGACTTCGATGGTTTTACCCGCCGCAAGCACCCGCAACTGGCGGATTTCGTGATGCTCACCGAATACGCGGCCAACATCAAAACCTCATGCGCCTATCCGCCCGAGCAGCTTAGCAACGGCCTGGGTGAGTACATGGCCTCGCAAGGCAAAACCCAGCTGCGCATTGCCGAAACGGAAAAATACGCGCATGTGACCTTCTTCTTTAACGGTGGCATGGAAACCCCGTTCGAAGGCGAAGACCGCATTCTGGTGCCCTCGCCAAACGTGGCCACCTACGACCTGCAGCCGGAGATGAGCGCACCGGAAGTGACCGACAGACTGGTAGAAGCCATCAAAAGTGGCAAGTACGACCTGATCGTATGCAACTATGCCAATGGCGACATGGTTGGCCATACCGGTAGCCTGGAAGCCGCCATCAAGGCAGCGGAATGCATTGACCAGTGCGTGCAGCGAGTGGTTGACGCTCTGGACGAAGTGGGCGGCGAATCACTGATCACCGCCGATCACGGTAACTGTGAACAGATGACGGACCCCACTTCAGGGCAACTGCACACATCCCACACCATTGGCCCGGTGCCGCTGGTCTATACCGGCCCCCGCAAAGTCAGCCTGAAAGATGACGGCAGCCTGAGCGACATTGCCCCGACCCTGCTGACCCTGATGAATGTGGCGCAGCCGAAGGAAATGACCGGCCACAACCTGGCAGACATTTCCTGACCCGGCCCGAGCGGATATTTTGAACGTTCTTCTGATACTGGCGCTGGCCCTCATTCTGGGGGCCTCGCCAGCCTATTCCCAGCAGCAGGTAACACCGGCACAGGTCGAGGCACTGAAAGAGCAGATCGCCGACATTGACCAGTGGCTGGCCGATGCCGAAGCAAATCGATCCTCCCTGGAAAAACAGCTTGCCGATGCCGAACGCCGCATCAGCAAGCTGACCCGGGAGCGCCGGGATCTGAGACAAGAGGCCGAAGAACAGAAACGGAAACTGAAAGAACTTCGGGCAGAAGAACAGGAGCTCTCCAGCACTCTGGAAACCCAGCGCAAAGGCCTGGAGAAACAGATTCGTGCCGCCTGGATGGAAGGCGATGCCCCCGCGCTGAAGATCCTGCTCAATGAAGTCGAGCCGGGCAATATCGCCCGCACCATGACCTACTACGAATACCTCAGCCGCGACACCGTCAAACGGCTTGAGGCATTCCAGAAAAGCCTTCAGGAACTCAAAGCGGCTCGTAATCAGGTACAGGCCACCCGAACGCGCCTGGCCCGTACAGAAGCCGGCCTGGAACAACGCCAGCAGGAGCTGTCTGACACCCGGAAAAAACGGGAGCAGACCCTCGCTGAGCTGAAAAAAGACATCAAGAGCCGCCGCGATGAACGGGAAGAACTGGTAGCCGACCGGGAGCGCCTGGAAAAGCTGCTGAAAGAAGTACAGGAAGCCATTGCCAATATTCCTGCCCCCAACGAACAACAACCCTTCAAGTCCTTGCGCCAGAAACTGCCCTGGCCGGCCGAAGGCCGCATTGTTACCAATTACGGCAACCAATACGCCGATGGCAAACTCCGGCGCAGCGGCATCATCATGAACACCTCAGAAGACGCAGACGTAAAAGCCGTCCATTACGGGCGGGTTGTGTTCGCCAACTGGCTTCGCGGTTTCGGCCTGATGACCATCATTGATCATGGCGACGGCTACATGACCCTTTATGGGCACAGCAGCAGCCTGTTCACCGCGCCCGGCGACTGGATCCGGGCAGGTGAAACCATTGCCCAGGCAGGCCGCACCGGAGGCACTGAAGACCCCGCGGTCTATTTCGAGGTTCGCCAGAACGGAAAACCCGTCAACCCCCGCAACTGGCTGGGCAAACGCTAGTGATCATCCCCAAGGGCTGACAAACCCGCCAGCGGGCGCCATACTGTGACGATCATGCACCTGACCCAACTGTCGGAAAGCAAACAGGATAAATGAATGAAAATGGCCAGCTGTACTCTCCGGATCCCGCTACTGCGCTACCTTGCACTGGTTACCTGTTTTTCAGTTCTGTCCGGACCGGCGCTGGCACAGGATCAGAACGATCAGACCCAGCAGATTCTTGACGACATTCACAGCGGCGAACAAGCCGATGTGCAACGTCCGGATCAGAGACAGCAGCTACCCCTGGAAGATTTACGGAAATTCACCGAGGTTTTCAGCCGCATCAAAGACGCCTACGTGGAAGATGTATCTGACCGGCAACTGCTGGAAAGCGCCATCAAGGGCATGCTGTCAGATCTGGATCCCCACTCCACCTACCTTGCCCCGAAAGACTATGAAGAGCTGGAAGAGAGCACATCCGGTAAATTTGGCGGCCTCGGCATTGAAGTAGGCATGGAAAATGGCTTCGTGAAAGTCATCGCCCCCATCGACGACACGCCCGCCCAGAAAGCAGGCGTACAGGCCGGCGATCTGATCATCAAACTGGATGAAAAGCCGGTAAAAGGCATGTCACTGGAAGAAGCCGTTAACTTGATGCGCGGCGAACCAGGCAGCGTGCTGACTTTAACCATTATGCGCGAGGGCGAGAGCGCACCTATCGAAATTGATGTTACCCGCGACATCATCAAGGTAACCAGCATCAAATCCCGCATGGTTGATAATGGCTATGGCTATGTCCGCATTACCCAGTTCCAGGGCGACACCGGCAGCCAGTTCAGGCAGGCCCTTCAGGAGCTGGAAGACAAGCACGGCAGCGACCTTGACGGGCTGATCATTGATCTTCGCAACAACCCGGGCGGAGTACTCCAGGCGGCTGTCGACACGGCCGATGCCCTGCTCGATGAAGGCCTGATTGTTTACACCGAGGGCCGCATCCAAAGCTCGCGTCTGCGCTTTAACGCCAGGGCCGGCGACCTGATGTCAGGAACGCCCATCGTGGTTCTTATCAACGGCGGCTCCGCTTCCGCTTCGGAAATTCTGGCCGGAGCGCTACAGGATCACCAGCGCGCCGTTGTCATGGGCACACAGTCATTCGGAAAAGGCAGCGTACAAACCGTTATCCCGCTGGATGAAACTCACGCCATCAAGATGACCACCGCTCGCTACTACACTCCGGATGGCCGCTCTATCCAGGCTTCAGGTATCAAGCCCGACATCGAGGTGAAGCCTGCAGAGCTGACAGAGCTGGAAAGCCGGGCCCGGTTCTCGGAAGCAAATCTGAGCGGGCATCTGGAAGGTGAAAACGAAGAAAAAGCACGCGAAGAACGTAAGCGTGCGGAAAACGAAGAGGCGTCACCGGAAGACCGGGATTATCAGCTGCGCTCGGCACTCAATCTGCTCAAGGGCTTACATATACTCGGTCGCAAAAATGCCGAAGGCTCACAGGGTGACAACCGGTGAGGTTAAAAAGGCTCATAATCGGAGGGCTGGTTCTGGCGCTCGCCTCTTTGTCGGCGAAAGCCCAAGAGACCGCAGAACCTTACCCACCGACAATCGCCATTATCATTGATGATATGGGCTACAACCTGCATGAAGGCCGACGGCTGGCCGAGCTTGACCAGCCACTCACTCTGGCCTTCCTGCCCTTTCGCCAGCATACCGCGCCTCTGGCCAGGCTTGCCCATCATCACTCCAAGGAAATCATGCTGCATGCGCCCATGGCCAATACCCGCAACATTGGTCTGGGCGCGGGCGGGCTGACTCCAGCCATGGACGAACCGACACTGGCCAGAACACTGCGCCGGGCGTTGCAATCCATTCCCCACGTGCGCGGCGTGAACAACCACATGGGCAGCCTGCTGACCCAGCAACTCCAGCCCATGGCCTGGGTCATGAAAGAGCTGGACCGCTACCCGCTGTATTTTGTCGACAGCCGGACCATTGCCAGTTCCATTGCCGGTAGAGTGGCCAAGGCGTATAAAGTGCCGAGCCTCACCCGGGATGTATTTCTGGACCACGAACAAACCGAAGAGTTTGTCGACCAACAGTTCAAGTTACTGATTCAGAAAGCGAAAGAGAAAGGCACCGCAATCGGCATCGGCCACCCCCACAAGGTAACCGTGGACTACCTGGCCAAACACCTGCCAACGCTGGACGAGCAAGGCATAGCCGTGGCCACCGTCAGCGGCCTGTGGGCCATGCGCAATGGCAATCGCCTGATGTTCGCCGAGGGGGAGAAGCAACTCATTGTGCCGATGGTGGCTCGGAGTAAAGAAGACTAAGGTTTTTCAGTCTCTTACCTCGATACCCTGACCTTTCATGAACGCCTTCGCTTCATGAATATCATGCTGGCCGAAGTGGAAGATGGACGCTGCCAGCACCGCATCCGCGCCGCCTTTCGTGACGCCATCAGCCAGATGCTGAAGTTCGCCCACACCGCCTGAGGCAATGATCGGCACACTCACCGCATCGCTGATGGCGCGGGTCAGCTCAATATCAAAGCCGACTTTGGTGCCGTCCCGGTCCATGCTGGTCAGCAGCAATTCCCCTGCCCCCATGTCCACCATTTTCCGCGCCCATTCAATGGCATCCAGCCCGGTCGGTTTGCGGCCACCGTGGGTGAAGATTTCCCAGCGGGGCGCTTCGCCTTCACTGCTGACTCGTTTGGCGTCGATGGCAACAACGATGCACTGCCGGCCGAAGCGTTCAGCGGCTTCTTTGACGAATTCCGGGTTGAATACCGCGGCGGTGTTGATTGACACCTTGTCAGCACCGGCGTTCAGCAGTTTGCGGATATCGTCCACCGTGCGCACACCGCCGCCGACGGTCAGCGGGATGAACACTTCCGCAGCCATGCGTTCCACCGTTTCATAGGTGGTGTCCCGGCTTTCGTGGCTGGCGGTGATGTCCAGGAAGGTGATTTCGTCAGCACCCTGCTCGTTATAGCGGCGGGCCACTTCAACGGGGTCGCCGGCATCACGGATATCAACAAAGTTCACGCCTTTAACCACGCGGCCTTTGTCCACATCCAGGCAGGGAATGATGCGTTTTGCCAGTGCCATGGTGTTCCTCAGTTTTTCAGGGTGTCGCAGTAAGCCTGGGCTTCGCTGACGTCCAGGGTGCCTTCGTAGATGGCGCGGCCGGTGATGGCGCCTTGAACGCCTTTGTCGGCGACGGTGGCCAGGCGTTTGAGGTCGTCCATGTTGGTGACACCGCCGGAGGCGATCACCGGAATACCGCCCTCTTCGGCCAGTTTGGCGGTGGCTTCCACGTTCACGCCCTGCATCATGCCGTCACGGCTGATGTCGGTGTAAACAATGGCTTCCACGCCGTCGTTGGCAAAGCGTTTGGCCAGGTCTACGGCTTTTACTTCGGAAACTTCGGCCCAGCCATCGGTGGCTACGAGGCCGTCTTTCGCGTCCAGGCCGACGATGATGTGGCCGGGGAAGCGTTTGCACATTTCGGTGACGAATTCCGGCTCTTTCACGGCTTTGGTGCCGATAATCACCCACTGCACACCGGCCTTGAGATAGGCTTCGATGGTTTCAGCGGAGCGGATGCCGCCGCCGATCTGAATGGGCAGGTCTGGATATTTGGTGGCGATTTCTTTGACGATTTCGCCGTTCACCGGTTCTCCGGCAAACGCGCCGTTCAGGTCCACCAGGTGCAAACGGCGGGCGCCGGCTTCCACCCACTTGGTGGCCATATCAACCGGGTTGTCACCAAACACGGTGGAATCATCCATGCGGCCCTGGCGCAGGCGAACACATTTGCCGTCTTTCAAATCAATTGCGGGGATAATCAGCATTTTCCGTCCCAGTTCGTAAAGTTTTCCAGCAACTGCAAACCGGCCCGAGCACTCTTCTCCGGGTGGAACTGCGCTGCAAAAATGTTGTCTTTGGCCACGGCTGCTGCCAGGTCTACGCCGTAATGGGTGCGGCCGGCCATGTCGGCATTGCCGGCGGCTTCGGCGTAATAACTGTGCACGAAATAGAAGCGGTCACCGTCCGGAATATTCTGCCACAGCGGATGATCCATGCTATGCCACACCTGGTTCCAGCCCATGTGGGGAACTTTCAGGCGTTCGCCGTTTTCGGTGAGGTTGTCACCGAAATAACGGACTTCCGACGGGAACAGGCCGATGCCTTCCACGCCGCCGTTTTCTTCGCTGCGAGCCATCAGCGCCTGCATGCCCACGCAGATACCCAGGAAAGGGCGGTCCTGTGAGACTTCTTTGACCAGTTCCACAACGCCCAGGCGGTGCATTTCGGCCATGCAGTCGCGGATGGCGCCGACGCCGGGGAGGATTACCCGGTCGGCTTCGCGGATTTTGGTGGCATCGTCGGTGACCAGCACGGTGCAATCAGGGGCCACGTGCTCCACGGCCTTGCGGGCGGAGTGCAGGTTGCCCATGCCGTAGTCGATAATGGCGACGGTGTTCATGGTGTGTCTGTTTCCTTTCGGTAACCGGTTACAGGGCGCCTTTGGTGGACGGGGTGATACCCGCCATGCGCTCGTCCATCTCGACTGCCACACGCAGGGCGCGGCCGAAGGCTTTGAACACGGTTTCGATCTGGTGGTGGGTGTTCTTGCCCTTCAGGTTGTCGATATGCAGGGTCACCATAGAATGGTTAACGAACCCCTGGAAGAACTCCGCGAACAGGTCGACGTCGAAGCCACCCACAGAAGCGCGGGTATACGGCACCTCCATAGCCAGGCCCGGGCGACCGGAGAGGTCGATTACAACACGTGAAAGTGCTTCATCAAGCGGCACATAGGCATGGCCGTAACGGCGAATGCCTTTCTTGTCGCCCACCGCCTCCTTGAAGGCCTGGCCCAGGGTGATGCCGATGTCTTCCACGGTGTGGTGATCATCAATGTGCAGGTCGCCCTTGCAGACGATGTTCAGGTCGACCAGGCCATGCCGGGCGATCTGGTCCATCATGTGTTCCAGGAAGGGCACGCCAGTGTCAAAACTGGACTTGCCGGTGCCGTCGAGGTTGATGTCGACGGTGATCTGGGTTTCAAGGGTATTTCGCTCTACCCGAGCCTTACGTTCGGCCATGGAGACTCCGTATGAAAACTGGCTTGCTACCAAAAACTTTGTGTCCGATTATACCTGTTAACAACGGCTGAGTCCTACAACCGGCTCAATCACCTGCAAAAGGAATGTTTATCATGAAAGTTGTTCGCTATGCGCTCTACGCCATTGTTGCACTGATTGTGCTGGCGGTAGTTGCGGTTGGCATCGCGGTTGCCGTGATCAACCCCAACGACTACAAGCCGCAGATAGAAGCAGCGGTAGAGAAGCAAACCAACCTGGACCTGATACTGGAGGGCGACATCAGTTGGTCGTTCATACCGCTGGGCCTGGAACTGAACGCTGTTGAGGCAAACCTGGATGGCGAACGGCTGGTGGCTCTGGAACAGCTGATTGCCCAGGTTAATTTCTGGTCGCTGATTACCATGTCGCCGCAGGTGGACACTTTCCTGCTGAACGGCCTGGATGCCCGGTTGGAAGTGAATGAACAGGGTGAAGGTAACTGGACGCGGATCATGCCGGAGCAAACGGCTTCAGACAAAGACACTGAGCAGGCTCAAGCTCCGACAGAGGCCGCAGAGGACACAGGTGGCGAAGCACTCAACTTCAATGTTAATAGCGTGGAAATCAGCAACGCCAGCGTGCATTACAATGACCTGAGCACGGGACAGTCGGTGACTCTCGAAGACTTCAATGTTTCCGCCAGCGACATCACGCTGGGCTCGGCCTTCCCTCTGGACATCAGTTTCCGGGTTGAAACAGCCCAGCCTCAGTTTGCGGTGGATGGCAACATCAGCGCACAACTTCAGGCCAACCAGGCGCTTAACGAATTTGCCATGACCGGCCTGAACGCCGTGTTCGATATGACCGGCGAGCCGTTTGGCGGCGAATCTGTCACTGCAGAAATCGGCGGTTCCCTGACGGCCAACCTGGAAAGCGAGACCGCAACACTAAGCGACTTCACGGCCAGCCTGGCTAACCTGAACCTCAGCACGAACCTGAACGTGCAGGGCTTTGGTGACCAGATGAAGCTGGACGGCCGGATGGAAGTTGCCGAGTTCTCGCTCAAACAACTGCTGAGCAATCTCGGCCAACCGGCGATCGAGACTGAAGACGCGGACGTGCTCAAGCGCGTAGCCTTCGCGACCGACATCGGCGGAGACGCAGGCACTGCTGCTCTTTCCGGGCTGACGATCACCCTTGATGACACCACCTTTACCGGCGGCGGCAGTTATAACCTGGCCACCGGAGGCCTGGTGTTTGATCTGGACGGCGACACACTGAATGCCGACCGCTATCTGCCGCCTGCCAGCGAAGAAGAAGCCGCGAGCTCAGAAAGCAGCAGCGATACCGCTGAGACCGCAGGTTCCGGCCAGCCGGAAACAGATCTTCTGCCACTGGAAACCATTCGCTCGCTTCTGCTGGACATCGATCTTGGCCTGGGCGAGCTGATCGTCAGCAACCTGACCATCAAAGAGCTTAAAGCCAGCACCATGGCGGAAAACGGCGTAGTGAACGTCGATGAGCTCAGCGGCAAGCTGTATGACGGCGGCTTCGGCGCCAACGCCACAATTGATGCCCGCAGCGACAACCCGAAATGGCGCCTGCGTTCGAACGTCACCAACGTGCAGACTCTGCCGCTGCTGACCGATCTTGCAGAAGTGGAAATGCTGTCTGGCGGCGCCAATATGGACGTAGCCGTAGACACCACCGGCAACCGCATTTCCACCCTGCGCGAGAACGCCAAAGGTGACGTCAACTTCAACCTGGCGGAGGGCCAGTTCCGCAACATGAACCTGACCCGCATGGCCTGCCAGGGCATTGCCATGGTCAACCAGGAAGAACTGACCACCACCGACTGGGGCACGCATACGCCCTTCAACGACATGCGCGGCACGCTTAACATCAACGGCAACACCCTGAACAACAAGGACCTGGTGGCCGCCCTTGCCGGCATGCGCCTTGAAGGCAATGGCATCGTTGATCTGCAGCAGACCGAAATGGATTACGAACTGGGCCTGCGCATCGTTGGCGAAATTCACCGGGACAACGCCTGCCGCGTGACCGAGTACGTAGAAAACGTGGTGATTCCGGTGGAATGCCGTGGCAACTTCTCGGAAGAGCCGGGCAAGCTGTGCTCCTTTGACGGCTCACGCTTCCGCGACACTTTGAAAGACATCGCCGCCAACGCCGCCCGCGCCAAGGCGAGAGAGGAAGTGGACAAAGCCAAGCAAAAAGCGGAAGACAAAGTGAAAGAGAAGCTGGGTGAAGAGCTCAAAGGCCTGTTCAACCGATGACCGACAGCTTCGCCAACAGACTTCTTGACTGGTACGACCACCACGGCAGGCACGATCTGCCGTGGCATCACAACCGGAACGCTTACCGGGTCTGGATTTCAGAGATTATGCTCCAACAGACCCAGGTAACCACCGTCATCCCCTACTTTGAAGCGTTTATGCAACGCTTCCCCACAGTGCGGGATCTGGCCAGCGCTCCGGTAGACGATGTGCTCAGCCACTGGTCTGGCCTGGGCTACTACGCCCGGGCCCGCAACCTGCACAAGGCCGCCAGGCAGGTGGTCGAAGAATTTGAGGGCGAATTCCCGCAAGAGCAGGAAACCCTGGAACAGTTGAGCGGTATCGGCCGCTCCACGGCGGCCGCCATTATCGCCCAGGCCTTCGGCAAACGTGCGGCCATTCTCGACGGCAACGTAAAACGGGTGCTCGCCCGTTACCATGCCGTGCCCGGCTGGCCGGGCAAAACTGCTGTTCTGAAACAACTCTGGGAACACGCAGAAGCGCACACCCCCGATAGCCGGGTAACCGACTACACCCAGGCCATCATGGATCTGGGCGCCATGGTATGTACCCGCAGCAAACCAGACTGCCAGACGTGCCCTCTACATAGCGATTGCACAGCCTTCGCCCGTAACGAAACCCACCTCTACCCCGGCTCCAAGCCTAAAAAGGCGAAACCGGAGAAAACCACCTGGATGGTCATTCTGGAAGATCACGAAGGCAGAATCCTGCTGGAGCGACGCCCACCCAGCGGCATCTGGGGCGGCCTGTGGAGCCTGCCGGAACTCGACCCGGCATACGGCGCAGAGGAACTGCAGCAGGCCTGTGAAGACGAGCTGGGGCTGGCCTGCCGCCAACCGGAACTGATCAGCGGCTTCCGGCACACCTTCAGCCATTACCACCTGCACATACAGCCGGCCAGGCTGGCCGTTAATGGCAGCACCAAAGTGGCTGACACAGACCAATGGCAATGGCTGCACCGCGACGAAGCCCTCACCCTGGGCCTGCCAGCCCCGATTCGCACGTTAATCGCCGAACCGGAACAGACCGCCCTGCTCTGACCAAGCCAGAGCCGCCAGCGGTCTGTTATCATCCGGACAGATTTCAATACACAACAGGAGCCGCCATGAGCCGCACCGTATTCTGCCGCAAGTACCAGAAAGAAATGGAAGGCCTGGACTTCCCACCCATGCCCGGCGCAAAGGGGCAGGAAATTATGGAAAGTGTCTCAAAGCAGGCCTGGGAAGAATGGCAGAACCAGCAAACCATGCTGATCAACGAAAAACACCTGAACCTGATGGAGCCGAACACCCGCAAATACCTGCAGGCCCAGATGGACCGCTTCTTCAATAACGAACCGTTCGACCAGGCCGAGGGCTACGTTCCGCCGGAGCAGTAACCATAATTGATCAAGGCCTGAGCAACCCTGAAAACTTTCAGATTTTTTCGCCGCCCGGCCTTGACTCAAAACACCTAAACCGGTTTAATAGCGCCCCGTTGCAACAGCAGTACTGCAGCATGCCCGGATAGCTCAGTCGGTAGAGCAGGGGATTGAAAATCCCCGTGTCGGTGGTTCGATTCCGCCTCCGGGCACCACTCTTTCCCTCCAATCAATGACTTAGGAGAGATTTAAGAGTTGTCCCATCATTAGTCCCCACATCCCAGATTTGTTTAGAAAACATTCAAATATTGCCTGGGCGTAATCCGTCCGTATTCCTTTACGAAATTAGCTCTGTACAACCAAATCTTCCGTAACCACCTGTTTTGCTGCTCCATTCAACCACAAAGTCGCTATCCAGCCAATTGCTTGGCTAAACGGCGCATTCGCCTGCCTTAAGACGAAACCTCTAAAAGAGATAACTCTTTTACGGAACGATGCTGCGAGAAGTAGCCCTTGTCGTGCTAAACATAATGTAGCCCGGAGGCTGACACCATATTGACTGCCTGGTTTGCAAAGCAAACAGTCAGGTCTTAGTTCGAATGCAACGACTAAAGATGATGGTTACGCCGCGACTATCCACCCAAAAACTGTATATGGCCTCTCAGGGACGAAACGATGAGG
>Ga0136597_1000278_pt1 | contig 24949 bp, 28 predicted proteins | sample AntRauTorcE11898_FD_101385 | JGI IMG/M metagenome (GOLD analysis project Ga0136597, IMG submission 101385) | Saline lake microbial communities from Rauer Islands, Antarctica - Metagenome Torckler E11 #898 | ecosystem: Environmental > Aquatic > Non-marine Saline and Alkaline > Saline | place... | reverse complement strand
TCCGAGAGCGACCTGCTCAACGGAGCGGTCATCTCGAAGGACGCCGTCCACGACAACATGCCCACCGAGATCGAGGACGCCGACACGCTGCTGCTCGACGCGGCCATCGAGGTCGACGAGGCCGGCGTCGACACCAACGTCTCCATCGACTCGCCGGATCAGCTCCAGTCGTTCCTCGACCAGGAGGAGAAAGAGCTCCGCGACAAGGTCGACGCCATCGCCGACACCGGCGCGGACGTGGTGTTCTGTCAGAAGGGTATCGACGACATGGCCCAGCACTACCTGGCCAAGGAGGGCATCCTCGCGGTTCGCCGCGTGAAGTCCTCGGACATCGGCTTCCTGAAGAACGTGCTCGGCGGGAACGTCGTCGGCAACTTCCAGAGCCTCAGCAGCGCGGACCTCGGTCACGGCTCCGTGCGCCGCGACGAGGGCGACGAGCTGTTCTACGTCGAGGGTAACGACTCCCACGGCGTGACGCTCCTGCTCCGTGGCTCCACCGACCACGTCGTCGACGAACTCGAGCGCGGCGTGAACGACGCGCTCGACGTCGTCTCCACGACCGTCTCCGACGGCCGCGTCCTGGCCGGCGGCGGCGCCATCGAGGTCGAACTCGCCAGCCGACTGCGCGAGTTCGCCGACAGCGTCACCGGTCGCGAGCAGCTGGCCGTCGAGGCCTTCGCCGACTCGCTCGAACTCGTCCCCCGCGTGCTCGCCGAGAACGCCGGGCTCGACTCCATCGACACGCTGGTCGACCTGCGCGCGGCCCACGAGGGCGGCGACCAGACTGCGGGGCTGAACGTGTTCAGCAACGACATCGAGGACACCTACGAGGCTGGCATCGTCGAGCCGGCCCACGCGAAGGAGCAGGCGCTCTCCAGCGCCACCGAGGCCGCGAACCTCGTGCTCAAAATCGACGACATCATCGCGGCCGGCGACCTCTCGACCTCGGGCGACGGGGACGAGGGTGGCGCCGGCGGCATGGGCGGGATGGGCGGCATGGGTGGCATGGGCGGCGCGATGTAAGATCGGTCAGAGACCGATCTCACGTGAAACGTCGAGCTTCGCTCGACGACGTTGGGCTTTGATTCTCGTCCGCTCACGGGAGCTTTGCTCCCGTGAACGGTAACGAGAGCCACTGGCTCTCGTTTGCCAACCAGAAGGCTTCGCGTTCTGGTGACGCCGATGTACGCGAAGCGGGAAAACTCGCCTCTGGCGAGGCAAACCGCCTCGATACCGAGCGGGGAGCGCTTCGCGCGACCCGCGCGGTGACGTTCGGGATCTAACTCACACCACCTTCCCGATCCCCGAACCGGTTCGTTGACTGCTGATTTTTCCCGTTGTCCGTCCGGTCGTCGATTCACGACGCACCGTCCTGCCACGCCGTCCGGCCCTGTTGCAGTCATGTCCTCGGTGAGACAATGGGCTCGCACGGCTACGCATTTCGCGGCCGCCGAACAGTCTGGCAAAACGACTCGATCGGTCAGGACGTATCTTTCTCCCAGAAAACGTCCGTTTTCGCACAACTACCCGAACCCTCCCAACTACGTCGAGTGATCTGCTCCGGGGCCTTTCTGTTCGATCGAGCCAACGAGCGAGCAACAGAACTGTGCTCGAAGTTGGGCTACCCCGAACCTGCTACGGATCGAGCATCCGGAACGTGTGTCGACGCCACCCGACGACGGGAAACTTTCTCGCCTGCTCCGTTCAACATCTCATCGACGGTTTCCAAAGGCGTCGGGGACGCGTCTGTGACCTATTTTGGGTCGCTCTCTCGGAAGACCCCGTAAAACTGCGCGATTCGATATACAGCGAAACCAGTGAACACGAGGGGGATCCCGATAAAGAAGATCAGGAGTAAGTCACTGCGTGTCAACAACCCGGTGATTGCCGTTCGAGGAACTCCGGGTAGTCCTGCGAGGACGATGGGGATGAACAAGAGGATGCTGAACAGCAACGCGGCAGTGAGTTGCGTGTACGGCCACGGGTTGTCACCAGCTTCTCTCGACGACATCAGATGCCCACCTCGCTAGGGGTGTCGCGATCTGCAGGTGGTTGCGTCACTATCTCCCAGTCCTGTCTCGTCCACTCTTGCGAGCGGAGCACGCGATCGTGCGCAGAGTGGAACTGGTCTGGATCACCGTGCGCTTCGATGTAGCGAAGGCGGTGTAGCAAGCCGTCCATATTTGCGTTCTGGATGCCGAGACCGGGACGTCGGTTCACTTCGAGCACCATCGGTCCCTCGTCCTCGTCGAAGACGATATCCACGCCGGTGAACCCGAGGCCGCTCGAGATGGCAGCCTTCGATGCCATCGTGAGGACCTCTTCCCAGTCGGGAATACTGAATTCGAGATCGGCTCCCGAATCAGGGTGGGTATCGACAAACTCGTCGCGAGTTTGCTGGTAGCCACCGGACGCGTCACCAGTTGCAATATCGATCGCGACGGCGACAGCACCCGTGTGGATGTTCGCCGTACCGTTCGACTCCTCGGTCGGAAGTCGAACCATCGACATCACCGGAAAGCCCAGGAGGGTAATGACTCGAAGGTCTGGTACCCCACCCGTTGTTCGGTCCGCAAGCAGTCCATCGGGTGTGATGAATCCCTCGACGAGGGCCTCTCTCCGAGCCCCGTAGTCACTGACACCACCGACGCAGATGTTTCGGGTATGAGCCACGATTTCGTCGGCTGTTAGCCGCCCACGGTTCGTGAGGAACTCGTCGGTCTCGTCGTCGCGGCCACGAACAGCGAGCACGTCACGACCACCGGCCCCATCGATTGGCTTGATAGCGAACTTGTCCTGTGTCTCCAGAAGCGTACGAAGTTCCTGGAAATCGGACTCGGCCTCGGCGATGAGATAGGTGGCGGGCGTGGGAATCGAAAGCCCGTGAAGGGTTTTCTTCATCTTGCCTTTATCGAATGCCGCCATAACCGCCGTGGGGTTGTATTTGCTGATGAACTCTCGATTTCTGATGCGCATCGTGAGAACGTTACCGGCACTCTCCTTGCCGAGAGCGCGTCGTAACGTCCTGAATCGGAGATATTCGCCGAGGCGAGTGTCGGTGACCGTTCCGAGGACAATGTTGATAGCCACGAGTACGACCCACAGTTCCGGAGACCGGATGACGAGTCCGACGAGTGGTTCGTAGGTGACGATGAGGAACGCTGCACCGATACTGAGAAGGGTTGCAGTGAGACGGCGTGTCGCAGGTACCCACCCCGTTTCGGTGATTGTTCCGACAAACCGCTCAGCGTACCAAGTCGTCAGCACGACTGGGAAGAGAATGACCGCCTGGAGCGGTGGGATCGTTTGGAGTTGCCCAGCGGCTTCGAGTACGAATAGGCCGATAGCGGCGACGACGAGGAGGGACGCCACACGGTGGGCGGTTCCGAGGTCCAAGTCACTAACCGCGACACGAACGAGTGCCGTAATGACGAAGATATACGCGATAACGATAAACCCCCAAAACGGTCCAATAACCACCCACGAAAAGGAGAGAATGACTGGCCCGAACACGCCGAAGGTGCTCATTCCGAGCTCGTTCCGAATGATCGCGATAACTGTCCCGGCGATCATCAGCCGGAAGGCGAAGTCGAGGTCTTGTGCTACCGGCTCGAACAGACCAGAGTTGGCCCGGAGGAACACAGCGACAACTGACAACCCGAACAGAAGCACCACACTCGGAAGGTGCTGTTTAAGATTTAGCGCCAAGGCCCACCTCCAGAGATTTCTCGAAGTATGGTCTGACTACTCTCGTCGTTCAGAGACGAGAGTATTCTTGCACCCACATTAGCAGGATAGCGCCTAAGAGAGTTCATGTACCTCATAATTCGTGTAAAGCTACTTAAATTAGTACCCCCCCTAACCTCTGTTACTGACATCAAAGACTCATTTGCCTACCGAATCCGACGGCACCGAGTCGGCGTAACCCGGACCCCGCGGGCTTTTGCCCACCGGCGTCCCAGCCGGGGTATGGAGGAGGCCACCCACGACGAACTCGCCGGCGTCGTCGACCTGTTCGACGCGCTAACCCGCGAGGAACTGGAACAGGCGCTGGTCGAAATCGCCTACCGACGCGGGCGCGACGTGCGCGAGGACGTCGTCGCCGACGCCGTCGCCGAGGCAGTCCGGGGGTACTACCTCGTCGCGCTCCCCGCCCCGGCGGTCGAGGGCGTTGTCGCGGCCGAGGAGGCACTCGTCGTCGGCCCCGTCGCGTTCCCGATGCTGCCCGCGGAGGGCGAAGATCTGCCCCACATTCTCGATATCCCCGACCGATCTGTCGATCACGCCGTCGCGGCCGAGCAGGTCGCCCAGCGCTTGCGCGAGGAGGTTGAGGGGGCCGTCGACGACGGGAACGAGGATCGGGCCGCCACGCTCGTCGACGTGACCTACGACGCCGAGGCGTGGGGGTCGATCGACCTCACGGCGACGCGGGAGCGATTGCTCGAACTCGTCGACTGAGTGCGACGAAGCGTTTTTAGCCGGCTGGCGCCCCCCTCCGTCTATGAAGCTGTCGGGGCTACGGGATCACGAGCCGATCACCGTCGCCGAGGCGGAGCGCTGGGCCAGCGTGCTCGCGCCGGTCGTCGAGCGCGACGGGGAGGCGTCGATCCTGTTCATCAAGCGCGCGGAGCATCTGGGCTCCCACCCCGGGCAGATGGCGTTCCCCGGCGGCGGCCACGAGCCGTTCGACCTGGATCTGGAGGAGACCGCCCGACGCGAGGCGTTCGAGGAGATCGGCCTCGCCCGAACGGAACCCTCGTTCGTGGGCCAACTCGACGACACGACGACCATCTCGGGCTACGCGATCCGCCCCTTCGTCGCGCAGGTGCCCGACCGCACCTACGACCCAGACGAGCGCGAAGTCGCCGAAGTCACGACGCTCCCCGTGGCGGATCTGATCGACCCCGAGAACTACGAGTCCGAGCGACGCGAGCGCCCGGAGGTCGGCGACACGCGCGTCCACTACTTCCACGTCGGCGACTACACGGTCTGGGGCGCCACGGGACGGATGCTCGTCCAACTGCTCGAACTCACGACCGACTGGCGCGCGCCCGATTCCGTCGACCGCGTAGTACCGGCCGGCGCCGAGTTCCCGGTGTGAGACAAGTTGGGGATCGCGATCCCGAGTACCCCGACGCGGGCGAGCAGTCGACCGACTGGGGGTTCTCGCTGCTGCTTGAGTGATCACGACGACACGCTTATCCCGTTGACCGGGTTACCCGTGAGTACATGGCCGCACAGGCGATGGATCGCGTTCCGCGATTCTAAATCCGCGCAGTTCTCGTACAGCTACCGCAGTACACACGAGCTTCAGCTATGAACACGCCCGACACCTCTCAGCCCGACAGCACCGCCCAGCGAACCACGAGCACCGCCGTCGGGCGGTTCCCGCGTGTCGGGATCGACGCCGTCGCCCTCAAACCCGCCGAGGTCGACCTCTCGCGAGCCATCGACCTCCCGGCGTCGACGCTCGTGATCGACTACGAAGGCCGGGAGGCGTTCCCCGACGAGGAGACGCTCCGTGCGCTGGCCGAAACCGCCGAGGTACGGGTGACTACGCCCGTTCGAGCCGACGGTCTCGACCCGCTGGGCGACGACTCGCTGGCGCAGTCGCTCCCCGAGAACGTCGGGCGCGTGCTCGTCGCCGGCCACGGCGCCTACCTCTCCGAGGCGGAGAGCGAGCGCGCCGTCGCACCCCGGCTCGGCGAGGCCAGCGAGCAGTACCCCGACGCCTGGGTCGGCACCGAAGGTGTCGAGCGTACCGCGCTCGCGACCGGCGCGACCCAGTTCGAACTCCTCTCGCGCTCGACCGAGCGCGACGTGCGCGCGCTGCGGGCCGCCGGCTTCGACGGCGAAATCGCGGTGTACGCGCCGACCGTGCTGAGCGACGACGACGACGAGATCCTCGACGCCGTCGGCGGCTACGTCTCCCGGCGTGGTCCCGTCCGCCGCGCGCTCCCCGAGGAGTGTGAGACTGATTCCTCGGCGACGGGCCGGGCCCGCGACGTGCTCCTCGCCGCGAGCAGGGACTTCGCCATCGTCGGCGACGAGGAGACCGTCAGGGCGAGAGTCGACAGCCTCCACGAGGCCGGCGTCGATCAGATCGTCGGCTACCCCGCCCGGGGGCTGGACGAACTGCTCGACTGAGCAGCGTCCCCCTCGTTCTACACGGCGCCCACCTTCGCGAACAGCAGCACAAGCGTCCCGACGAGTAGTGCGACGACGTACATCCCAGCCGGGCGTTTAAGCCTCGGCGGGCAGAAACACGGGGCGAATGCAGATCCGCGACGCTGTCGAGCGCGACGCGCCGGCGATGGCGAGCCTGGGCGAGGCTCCCGAGTCGGTACTCCGGAACCTCGTCCACGACCGGACCGTGCGCGTGTTGGTGGACGGTGAAGACGACGAGTCGATCCACGGGTTCGTGAGCTTCGACGCCCGCGAGGCGGCCGTCCACGTCACCGAGTTCGGCGGCGACCGCGAGGGGTACGAGCGCCTGCTCGAGGAGCCGTTGCGGTTCGCGGCGCGCGAGGGCCTCCCGGTCGAGATGCTGCTCGGCGACGCGGACGAAGCGATGCGCCGGGCCGCCCAAGCGGTGGGGTTCACGAAATCGGGGCCCGGCCCGAGATTCCGGGGCGAGACGACCCGACGCTACCGGTTCGATCCGTCGTAGTTCGATAGGGGGGAGAACGGCCGGAACGACCGTGTTCAAGTGCGTCCGCGGCGGCGACTCTACTGTGAGTCAGGAGACCGACGAGGAGCGCCTGTTCCGTGGCTACTCCGGCCGGCTACTGCTGGTCATCTCGCTGGGGTGGGCGCTGCTGCAGGCGGGCCGACTAAGCATCTCGCCGCTGCTGCCCGACATCGCCGCGGAGCTACAGATCTCCAGCGCCGCTGCGGGGTTCGCGATCACCGTCGTCTGGGGGACGTACGCGGTTCTCCAGTACCCCAGCGGCCGGCTCTCGGACCGCCTCTCGCGCACGACGCTGCTCGTTTCGGGGCTCTCGCTGGCCGCGGTCGGCTTCCTCACGCTCTCAGCCGCGCCGACGTACCTGACCTTCCTCTTCGGCGCGGTCGTGATCGGCGTCGGTGTCGGCCTCTACCCCACCCCAGCGCGGGGGATGGTGTCGGACCTGTTCGTCGCCAAGCGCGGCCGCGCGTTCGGCCTCCACACCGGTTCGGGCGACGTGGGCGGCATTCTCGCGGCCGGCATCGGGACGGTCGTGCTCGCGGTGGCGACCTGGCGCGCGGCGTTCGCACCCGTCGCCGCCGTGCTGTTGCTGATCGCGCTGCTGCTCCATCTCTGGAGCAACGAGGGGTACGAACTCGCCTCGGTGGACCTCGCGGTCGGCGACACGTTCCGCCGGATCCTGGGCGTGCCGCGACTGCGCTGGCTGCTCGTCGCCTACGCGTTGTACGCGTTCACCTGGCAGGCCGCGACTGGTTTCCTCCCGACGTATCTCCGGGCCAAGGAGCTCTCGCCGGCGATCGCGAACGCGGGGCTGGCGGTGCTGTTCGTCGTCGGCGCCGTGGTGAAGCCCCTCTCCGGGGCGCTCGGCGACCGCGTCCCACGGGGGCTGCTCGCGCCGGGCGTGTTGCTCGTCGCCGCCGGTGCGCTCGTCATCGTCGTGCTCTCCTCGACGGCCGTCATCGCGCTGAGCGGCATCGCCGTCTTCGCCGCGGGGCTGATGGCGTACCCGCCGGTGATGCAGGCGTACCTGATGGACTCGTTCCCGGGCGACAGCATGGGCGGGGACCTGGGCGCGATGCGGAGCGTCTACATCGGTATCGGCTCGCTGGGCGCCACCTACGTCGGCGTCGTCGCCCAGTACGTCGACTACGACACCGCGTTCGTGGGACTGGTGGGCTGTCTGCTGATCAGTAGTACGGTGATCGTCCTTCGCGGACGGAAGTGAGGGAGAAGCGAAGTTACCGCTCTTCCACGGGAACCCACTCCGCATCCTTCGCGCCGGTGTACTTCGCCCGCGGGCGGAAGATGCGGTTGTCCTCGATCTGTTCGAGCACGTGGGCCACCCAGCCACCGACGCGACTCATCGCGAAGATCGGGGTGAACATGTCGACGGGAATGCCGAGTTGGTAGTACACCGTGCCCGAGTAGAAGTCGACGTTGGGCGCCAGCCCCTTCTCGGCGAAGTTCGCCTCCTCCAGCAGGTACTCCTCGATCTTGTTGGCGTGGTCGTACCACTTCCGCTCGCCGGAGGCGTCGCCGAGTTGGCGGGATTTCTCCTCGAGGATCACCGCCCGCGGGTCCTTCACGTTGTAGACGCGGTGGCCGAACCCGGGGATCTTCCGGCCGTTGTCGATGGCGTCTTTCACCCACTGGATCGGGTCTTTCGAGGAGTCCTCGACCTCCAGCAGCGTCTCCATCACGTCCTGATTCGCGCCGCCGTGGAGCGATCCCGAGAGCGCGCCGACGCCCGCGGTGACGGAGGCGTACGTGTCCGCGAGCGTGGAGGCGACGACCATCGACGCGAACGTTGAGGCGTTCAGGCCGTGGTCAGCGTGGAGGATCAGCGCCATGTCCAGCGTCTCCTCGGCCACTGGGTCGGGTTCGGCGCCGGTGAGCATGTAGAGGAAGTTACCGGCGTGGCTCAGATCGTCGCGTGGCTCGACTGGCTCCTCGCCGTCCCGGAGTCGCTGGTAGGTCGCGAGGATCGTCGGGATCTTGGCCGTGATGCGCCGGCCCTTCCGGAGCGTCGACGCCCCGTCGGCGGGGTCGGAGTCGGGTTCTGGCTCGCTGGACGAGAGCATCGACACCGCGGTCCGGAGCGCGGCCATCGGCGCCTCGTCGGCGGCCGCGAGGTCGGCGAGCGCCGAAAGCACGCGGTCGTCGATGTCGCGCTCGGCGGCCATCGTCTCCGAGAACGAGGAGAGCTCGTCCTGTGTCGGGAGCGATCCGTGCCAGAGCAGATACAGTACTTCCTCGTAGGTCGCCTCCGCGGCCAGCGTCTCGATGTCGTGCCCGCGGTAGATCAGCCGACCTTCGTCCCCGTCGATGAAGCTGAGATCCGACTCCGCGACGACGACGCCCTCCAACCCTTTCTGAACGTCACCTGACATAGGCTAGCGATTTGGCCGGTCGACGAAAAAGCGTTGCCGTTTCCCCACGAACGATCCGGTAGTTCCGAACCGATCACCCGCTCGCGCCGATAACCCTTATCCGCTATCCCGCAGAACCAGTACGTATGGAGCCCGAGGTGGCGTACGAACCGGTCAGCGTCAAGGACGTGCTGTCCGAGATGAAAGACACCGCCGAACTCCTCATCGACCTCTCGTACTCGGCGGTGCTGTCGGGCAGCGACGAGGTGGCTCGGGAGGTGCTCACCCTCGAGGAGCGAATGGACGTGCTCCAACTGCAGGCCCGGATGAGCCTCCTGATGGCCGCTCGGAGCCCGGAGGACGCCGAGCAGTTGGCGCCCGTTCTGGGTGTCGTCGGCGCCGCTGAGAAGATCGCCGAGGCCGCGGGCGACATCGCGAAGGTGGTACTGGAGGATATCGGCCTCCCCGACGCGATGCGGGCGGCGATCCCCGAGGCGGCCGAGGCGCTGGTACGCGTCGCCGTCGACGCCGAGTCGGGCTACATCGGGCGGACGCTGGGCGGGATCAACATGGAGACGGAGAACGGCGTCCGCGTCATCGCGGTGCGCCGCGCCAGCCAGACGGGCAAACGTGCCTGGATCACCAACCCCGACAGGGAGACGGAGATCGAGTCCGGCGACGTGCTGCTGCTCCGCGGCCTCGACGAGGGGCTGGCGACGGTGTACGAGGCCGCCACCGGCGAGCCGTACGAGCCACCCGAACCGGCCGAGCAGCCGATCGACGACCTCGAGCGCGCGGTCGACTCCATCGTCACGATGAAGGACATGAGCGAACTCGCGGTCGACCTCGCGTACGGGTCGATGCTGTTCAACAGCGAGGGCGTCGCCGAGGAGGTGGCCGAACTGGAGGCGGAGGTCGACGCGCTCAAGTCCCGGTTCGAGGCGTGGACGCTCCAGGCCGCGAGTCGTGTCGAGGATCCCGTCGAACTCCGAGGGCTGGTCCACCTCGCCGCCGCGACCGAGGAGATCAGCGACGCCGCCCTGGAGATCAGCGAGGGAGTACTCCGCGGCCTCGACGCCCACCCCGTCGTCGCCGCCGCTGTCGAGGAGAGCGACGAGGTGATCGTTCGGTTCACCGTCGCCCGGGACGCCGAAATCGCGGGCGCCACGCTCGGCGAACTCGAACTGAGAACCGAGACGGGGATGCGCGTCATCGCCATCCGGCGGCCGGGCGACGAAACCTCGTGGGTCATCTCGCCCGACGCGGCCACCGATATCGCGGCCGGCGACGTGTTCGTCGCGAAAGGGACCCGCGCGGGCGCCGAACGACTCTCGGTGATGGCGGGCGATCCCCTGGAGTTCGACACGTAGCTACAGTTCCGTTCTGAGAAGCACGACGAGCGACACCAGCGTCAGCAGCGTCGCGACCAGTAGTGCGGCGGCGCTCGCGAGCACGAACGACAGCAGGAGGAACCACCCAGTCTCCCCGAGGACGGGGAACTGTCGAGTCCCGACGAAGGGGCCGGCGGCTCGACCGAGGCGGAACAGGTAGGCCAGCACCGCCAGCGCGATACCCGTGGCGGCGCCGATAGCGGCGTTGCGACGGACCGACAGCGCTTCGAGCAGCGGCGCGACGGAGGGCTCGGGTGGCTCCTCGCTCATCGGCGGCAGTTGGACGTGGCGGGGCTTATCGGCGTCGCTCCGCGGTCAGTCGCTCGCCGAGTTCGCGGCCGGCCCGGGCGGCGAGTCGCGCGACCCTGAGCGGTTCGGGACGGCCGCCCTCGGGCGTAAACGCGCGAACGATCCGTGCGGCCTCGCAGTTGGGCGCGAGCGGGGGGATTTCGGTTGTTCCAGTCTCGGTCTCATCGGCCACCGGTGCGTCGACGTCATCGGACAGCGTCCGATTGGCAGACGAGAGCCTGCGGCTTTCGTCGACGTCGTCAGACTGCGTCTGACTGGCAGACGAGAATCGAAGATTCTCGTCGATTCCCACCGCGCGGACGAACAGCCGTTCGTCGTTGACCGTCAGGGAGCGCCGCGGCGGCAACGAGCGATAGGCGTCGAGTCGCCACTCGCGGGCGTCGCCGTCGAACTGCTCGCGGATGGCGGGTTCCAGGCCGGGACTGGCCTCGAAGGAGAGAGCGAGGGTCGGGAGTCCCGTCTGTTCGTGAAGGCGTTCCGGGTCGAGGAGGTTGAACCACGCGGGCGCGACGCCCGCGAGCAGGAGGGCTGTGACGTCCGGTCGGTCGATTCGTTCGATCAGGTCGCAGACGGTATCGGTCGCGTCGTCGCCACCGACGGTAGCACGACCGTACTCGAGTCCGTCGACCACTCGGTCGGCGCGGACCACGGCGCCGGCGCAGGTGGCGACCGACTCGGCGTCGGAGAACGCCACGCCGAGCGCGCGATGGCCGGCCTTAATCGTCTTTGATGTCCTGGAGGCGGTCTAAGAGCTCGTCGTTGGAGGCTCCGTTGTCGAACTCGACGGTCCCCTCGTGGGTGCCGCCGTCGGCGTCGACTGCGTCGTCGCCGTCGTCCATGTCGACTTGTTGATTCTCCTGCTCGGATTCATCGTAGCTCCCGAAGCCCATTACATCTAAACTTTGTGGATGCGGATGGATAAACGCTTGGACGTTCAGTATTGCTACCATACCCCAAAGGTTGCCGAGGATTTATCGCCCGAACAGCCAACCTACTGGGCATGAGTAGGACTCTCGCGGCGACGTTTTCGGACGCCCTCGACGGTATCGGCGTCGGATCGACGCGGACGACCGCCGCCGAGTTCCCGGCGGCGCTGGCGGCGGCAATCGAGGGTGCCGCGGTCGGGACGCCGCTGCCGTTCGACGGCGTCTCGCTCGACGGCGCCGACGTGACCGTGCCGCCGACGCCGGACCAACTCCGGACGGCGACGACCGGAGTCACCCCAGTATTCGGCGGCATCGCCGAGTATGGCTCCGTTATCGTCGAGTCCCGGCCCGAGGGCGACGAACTGGTCGCGCTCTACCCCGAGCGTCACGTGGCGGTCCTGCGGGAGAGCGACCTCGTGGCCGGCGTCGACGACGCCACCGACAGCCTGCGAGAGCGGTTTGCTGGAGGGAGGGACAGCGCAGTCCTCGCGACGGGCGTCAGCGCTACCGCGGACATGGGCGCGACTATCGAGGGCGTCCACGGCCCGCGCGAAGTGTCCGTGATCGTCCTCTCGGACCGATGAGCGCGGACAACGAGAGCCGCGCCGAGCGCATTCGCCGCCTGCTCGCGACTGAGGGCCCCACGGTCAAGCAGAACGCCCAGGGGTTCAACGAGGGGCGCTACGCCGCGATGGCGGACGTCGACGGCGAGCGACTCCGCACCGAGGCCCGAGCGATCAAGGAGGACGCCATCGAGCGCCTGCCGGAACTGATCGAGACAGTTCGGGAACGCGTCGAGGAAAACGGCGGAACGGTCTACCTCGCAGACGACGCTGCTGACGCGAACGAGCACATCGCCGCGGTCTGCGAAGACGCCGACAGCCTCGTGAAGTCGAAGTCGATGACGACGGAGGAACTCGACGTCAACGAGCACCTCGAAGCGGCGGGCGTCGACGTGACTGAGACGGATCTGGGCGAGTTCGTCCTCCAGGTCGCCGACGAGGCGCCCTCCCACCTGATCGCGCCGGGGTTCCACAAGTCGACCGACGAGATAGCCGACCTGTTCAACGCCCGGTTCGACCCCGCGGAGCCACTCGAAACGCCGGCGGAACTCACCGCGTTCGCCCGCGACCACCTCGGCGAGCGAATCAGGGTGGCCGACGTGGGGATGACCGGTGCGAACTTCGTGCTGGCCGAGAGCGGCACGATCACGCTGGTCACGAACGAGGGCAACGCCCGCAAGTGCGCGGTCACGCCCGACACGCACGTCGCGGTCGCGGGGGTGGAGAAGCTGATCCCCTCCGTCGACGAACTCGGGCCGATGATCGAACTGCTGGCCCGCAGTGCGACGGGCCAGGACATTTCGCAGTACGTCTCGCTACTAACGCCGCCGACGGACTCGCCGACGATCGATTTCGACTCCGAGGATCCCATCGGTGGCGGACAGGGAGATCGCGAGTTCCACCTCGTACTGATCGACAACGGTCGCTTCGAGATGCGCGAGGACGAGGACCTCCGGGAGACGCTCTACTGCGTCCGCTGTGGTGCCTGTAGCAACGCCTGCGCGAACTTCCAGCACGTCGGCGGCCACGCGTTCGGCGGCGAAACCTACACCGGCGGTATCGCGACTGGCTGGGAGGCCGGGATCGGTGGGGAGGAGAGCACGGCGTCCACCGACGCCGGCTCCATTTCGCCGGCGTCCGTCGAGTTCAACGACCTCTGTACCGGCTGTTCGCGTTGTGTGAACGCCTGTCCCGTGAAGATCGACGTGCCGTGGATCAACACCGTCGTCCGGGACCGCCTGAACCGCGGCGCCGACCCGAGCGGGTTCGAGAGCCTCGTCGACGGCCTCGTCCCCGACGCGGAGTCGGCGGGGATGGACTGGGGGAAGCGCGCGTTCGGCAACGTCGACGCGCTCGCACGCCTGGGAACTGCGACTGCGCCGGTCTCGAACTGGCTGGCCGACAGCGCGCCGGTCCGGGCGCTGCTGGAACGCGGCCTCGGCATCGACGCCCGACGCGACCTCCCGGTGTTCCAGCGCGAGACGCTCCGGGACTGGGACCAGCGCCGGACCCCCGAAGTTGAATCGCCCCGGACCGATCGCGAGGTGGTGCTCGTCCCGGACGTGTTCACTAACCACGTCGACGTTGATCGGGGGAAGGCAGCAGTCCGGACGCTGGAAGCGCTGGGCGTGCCAGTCCGGGTCGCCGACGTGGTCGGGACCGGCCGTGAACCGTTCTCGCAGGGGATGATCGCCACCGCTCGCGAGCGCGCCGAGTCGGTCGTCGACGGCCTCTCCCCGCATCTCGACGCCGGCCGGGATCTCGTGTTCGTCGAACCGTCGGACCTCGCGATGGTGCGCGCCGAGTACGACAAACTGCTCCCCGAAGCGCAGGCCGAAACGCTCGCCGAGGGGAGCTTCGAGGTCCTGGAGTACGTCTACGGACTCCTGGAGAACGGCGTCGATCCGGCCCCGCTGACTCGGGGGGACGGCGAACGCCTGACCTACCACGCGCACTGCCAGCAGCGCACGTTGGGCCTCGACGCCCACACCGAGGCGGTGCTTGGTCGACTCGGCTACGACGTGGCGACGACGGCGGCGGAGTGCTGCGGCATGGCGGGCAGTTTCGGCTACAAGTCGGACTACTACGACCTCAGCGTCGCCGTCGGCGAGTCGTTGGTCGAGGAGGTCGAGGCGGCTGAGGGGACGGCGGGCGACGCCGACCGCCGGGTCGTCGCCAGCGGCACCTCCTGTGCGGAGCAGTTGACCGATTTGCTCGACCGCTCGGCGACGCATCCCGTGGAACTGTTGGAGCCCGAGCGAGAGTAACCGGTAGCGCAGTCCACCGCCGACGGCCGTCGACCGCCGTCGTTCACTGCGTCGCCGACGACCGTTGATCGTCGTCGGCCATCGACGCCCCCGACGACCGTTGATCGTCGTCGGCCACCGACGTCCCCGACGACCGTTGATCGTCGTCGGCCATCGACGCCGCCGTTTTACTCCGCCCGCTCCAAGCAAGCCTATGGGCCCGATGAACGTCACCGCGGATGCTGAGCAGTTCACTTGCAACGCCTATCTCGTCGACGGCGAGTACACCACGCTGGTCGACGCCGGCACGATGCCCGGCGTCGTCGACGAGATACGCGAGCACGTCGACGACGTGGACCGCGTGGTCCTCACCCACCAGCACGGCGACCACGTCGAACAACTGGACGCGGTGCTCGACGCGTTCGACGCCGACCTGTTCGCGTACGACGACCACCCGCGCCGGACCGACGCTATCGGGGACGACGACGAGATCCAGATCGGCGACGAGCGCCACCAGGTCGTCTACACGCCCGGCCACGCCGACGACCACGTCTCCTTCGTCGGCGAGACGCGGCTGTTCAGCGGCGACGTGGTGGTGTACAACGATGGCGCCTTCGACAACGGGAGCTTCGGACGGACCGACCACGCCGCGGGCGACCGCGAGCGCCTGATCGAGAGTCTACGGACCCTTCTCGACCGACTCCCGGACTCAGTAACGGGGCTCTACGCCGGCCACGGCGACGCCTTCGAGTCGACCGAGGCGGAGTCGGTCCGGGAGGTGATCGAGCGGGCGCTCGAACGTGCCGAGCGCCGGGAGCCGAAGTACCCCGAGGAGTAGCGCGGCGGCGCCGCTGGTTCGGGTGGAGAACGCGAAAATCGGGGGGTATCAGGCCGAACGGGGCTCTTTCGCCTTGGGTCGGAGATTCCCGTAGCCGCACTTCCGGCACTGGTCGGCGCGCTGGGGGTTCCGGGCGTTACAGCGCATGCAGATCAGTTTGTTGAGGATGCGTTCCTCCGCTTCTTCGAACTTAGCCATGATCGTGCCTTCTGTCGGCGGGCGTTTAACGCTTGCGAGGCGTCCGAGAGCGCCGCTGGACGCCGGCGCCGCGGCTACTCGGCCGGAAAACGGGAGAACTTGAACTGCCGGATCAGGCGGCCTTCGCGGCCTCGTTCAGCGCGGCCTCGAGCTGGTCGCGCTGGGTGACGCCGACGAATCGCTCGACGACGCCGTCGTCGTTCTCGACAACCAGCGTCGGCAGCGAGCGAACCGAGTACTCGTTGGCGGTCTCCTGATCCTGATCCACGTCGATCTTCTGGAACTCAACGTCGCCGAACTCCTCCTCGAGCTCTTCCAGGATCGGGTCCTGGGTCTTACACGGGCCACACCAGTCGGCGTAGAAGTCCTTGAGTCGGACGGTCATAACGTGTACCGAAGTTGGCCATGACCGCGCATAAGGGTTTCCCACGTGGTCGTCGACGACGCAGATCCGCCACGACTCCCCGGTTGTACCCGCTTCGCTTCCGGAAGGTTTAGGCCGGTGACCCCGCCATTTACGAGTATGAGCGGAAGCAACAGCGGCGGACTGATGTCCAGCGCGGGGCTGGTCCGCTACTTCGACGCCGAGGACCGAAACGCCATCCGAATGGACCCGCGCAGCGTCGTCGCCGCGGGGATGCTGTTCGGCGTCGTCATCCTCGTGCTCCGGGCGCTCTGAGCCCGGCCGAACGCACCCTTTTTGCGCGCCGCCCGCCCACCGACAGCCATGCAAGCAGGCGTCATCGCGGTCCAAGGCGACGTGAGCGAACACGCCGCCGCCATCGAGCGCGCGGCACGCGCCCACGGCGAGGCGGTCGACGTGGTCGAGATCCGGCAGTCCGGCACCGTCCCCGACTGCGACGTGCTTCTCATGCCAGGCGGCGAGTCGACGGCCATCTCCCGGCTCCTCCAGCGTGAGGGAATCGACGAGGAGATCCGCGACCACGTCGCCGCGGGCAACCCCGTACTCGCAACCTGTGCCGGCCTCATCGTCGCCTCGACCGACGCGAAAGACGAGCGCGTGGAACCCCTCGATCTGCTGGACGTGACTGTCGACCGTAACGCGTTCGGCCGGCAGAAGGACTCCTTCGAGGCACCGCTGGACGTGAAGGGCCTCGACTCGCCGTTCCCGGCGGTGTTCATCCGCGCGCCGCTGATCGACGAAATCGGCGACGGCGATGGGGCCTCGGTCAACGACGGCGAGTCGGTCGAGGTGCTCGCGCGCTGGGAGGGTGACCCCGTCGCGGTCCAGCAGGGTCCCGTGGTCGGCACCTCGTTCCACCCCGAGCTCACGGCGGACTCCCGGATCCACGATCTGGCTTTCTTCGACACGGTGGAGGTGACCGCCGAATGAGCGACGACGCTGGGGGATCTGACGACGTGGCGCGCGCCGACGACGCCGAGGGCGAAGCCGTCGCCGAGAGTGCCGTCGACGCCGACCTCGAGTCGGTCGTGGACGACCTGTTCGCCACCATCGAGGACCGCAAGCGGAACCTGCCAGCGGGTAGCTACACCGCCTCCCTGTTCACCCACGAGAAAGGCGAGAACGCGGTGCTCGAGAAACTCGGCGAGGAGTCGACGGAGCTGATTCTGGCCGCGAAGGACGACGATACCGAGGAGTTGGCCGCCGAAAGTGCGGATTTCCTCTATCACCTGCTCGTCCTGCTCTCGATGAAGGGGATGGACCCCGACGACCTGCGCGAGGAGTTGGAGTCGCGGTTTTAGGGTAGGCGGTCTCCTGCTACCCAGTCGGGTGAGACGATCTGCGGTTTCTCTGGGCTACCTGACGGGTAGTTTATTCATCCCGGCAGCCGTAGGGAGGGTATGATTTCCCGCGTGCTGGTTCCGATGGACGACTCCGAGATGGCTGAACACGCACTCGAATACGCGATCGAGGCGCATCCGGATGCGGAAATCACGGTCCTCCACATCGTCGGGGAGCCCTCAGCGATGATGGGGGAGGCGGTGGGGCTGGCACTCGAGGACGATTTCGAGGCGGCGGCCCAGGAGCAAGCATCGGTCGTCCTCGATCGAGCACGCGAGATCGCGGCCGAACACGGTGTCGAGATCGAGACCGAGGTCGCGTTGGGGAAGGCGGCGAAAGCGATAGTCAATCAGGCAGCCGATTTCGATACCGTCGTCGTCGGGAGTCACGGGGGATCGCTCAGAGAGCGGTTGCTCGTCGGGAACGTCGCACAGAAGGTGTTCCGTCACTCCCCGGTTCCGGTAACCGTCGTTCGATAGCGCCCACTACTTCAGTTCGAGTCCCAGGTCGTGCATACCCTCGTTGTTGCTCGCGACGTTGACCAGCAGCGGGGTCAGGGACTCCACTTCGGCGGCGTTCGCGAGGCCGCCGGCGTCGAGTGCGCGCAGGTCGTCGATGCCCTCGGCGATGTCGGTCACGATACCCTTCGCGTCCGCGTCGTCGCCGACGACGAACGTGTCGACGCCGAGGTCGGCGTCCAAGTTCGCCAGTCGACCCGCCGCGAGATTGTGGAACGCGCCGACGAGTTCGACGCGGTCCGGCACCGCGCCCATGGCGTGTTCGGTGACGCTACCCGCGGGCGGTGGCGCGTAGTGGAACCCGTCCTCGTCGCGGTCCATCCCGGTCGCGGGCGTGACGACGATGTCGCCCTCGTCGAGTTCGTCCGCGACGGCCTCGATGGTGTCCTCGACGTAGTACGGCGGGACGGCGACGACGACTACGTCCGCCAGTGTCGCCACGTCCGCGTTGTCGCCGGCGTCGATCGTCGTCTCGACGCCGCGGGAGTCGAGTTCGGCCTCGTACCCCTCGGCCTTGTTCTCGGCCTTTTCCGCGTCCCTCGAGCCGATCAGTACGTCGTGGTTCGTGTGGTAGGCCAGCCGGAGTGCCAGCCCCTCGCCGATGTCGCCGGTGCCGCCCAGCAGCGCGATATCCATAGCTACGTGTCGGTTCGGTTCGGCCGTAAGCGTTCCGTCACCAGCAGCGACCCACTCAGTCCAGCAGGTCCGGCAGGTCGTTCACGGAGTCCACGACGGCCGCAGCGCCTTCGGTTTCGTACTTCTGCCGGCCCGACTCACCCGTCAGCCCGCCAGTCAGAACGCCGACGCCGTGGTACTCCCGCGAACCGTCCGCTTCGGCGGCGTTGACCGCGGTTCGCACGTCGTCCAGCGTGTCGCCGACGAACACGACGGAGTCGGCATCGAACCGCTCGGCCAGCGTGACCAGCGCCTGGGGGTGGGGTTTGCCGGCGTCCCAGTCGTCCATCGTGAACCGGTGGTCGTCGGAAACAGCGAGTCCCGCCCGTTCCAGCGCGATATCGGCCTCGGCGGCTGGGCGGCCGGTCAGTACACCGACGGAGAAGCGCGACTGGAGTGCTTCGATCGTCTCGCTGTCGACGATCACTGGCTCGTCGTGGATGTAGCCAGGCGCCTCGAACGGTGGTTCGCCCCCTTCGATCTCGCGATACAGCTCGGCGCCGAGGTAGAGCGCCTGAAACGTCTCCCTGACGCCCTCGGGGTCCCATTCTGCCTCGACGCTCTCGGCATCGAAGCTGTCGCGTCCCGCGGCCCCGCGCAGTACTGCGCGAGCGCCCGCGAGCCCGCTCTCCTCGTGGGCGGCGATGGCGTCGGTGAACGCTCTCGAATCGCCCGCGTACCCTGCTTTCCGGGCGAGCACGAACAGCGCCGCCGCGTCGGTGAGTTCCCAGTCGTTGTTGAACCCGCCCGCGTCCTTGAAGCGCTGGATCGTCGCGCGTTCGATCCGGGTGCCGTGGCGTCGCTCGACCGTCTCGATGATCGCCCGCCGGTAGGATTCGGCCACGTCGACGAGCACCCCGTCGACGTCGAGGACGACCGCGTCCGCGTGCATACCCTCCCTCCGTGGTCGGGGTGAAAGGCGTTTGCGGCTCGCGGCCGCTGCTGATCCCGGCTCGCTCTGCTCTCGGCAGCTGTTAGCGTTGGGGATCCCCATCCCGGCGCAACTCTGCGGTGTAGAGAACCACTCGCTTGTCGCCCTCGGTCACGGTCTCTCGTCGTACGGGGATCGACGGCTCGTCGAACCCCAGCGTGGTGAACCGGAACTCGGCACCCACCTGTTCTGCAAGGTCGCGGATCGGTCGATGGAGGTCCGGCGGGCAGTTGAGCGCGTAGATGACGTCGACGCGGTAGAACTTGTCGGGGTCGTCGACGGTCGTCACGTCCTCGACGCGGAACCGGACGCCCGCCGGAACGGATGGCTCGATCACGTCGGTCGCGCGCACGTCCGCGCCGGCGGCGACGAGGCCGGCAGCGACGCCGGTTCGGTCGCCGATACCTACCTCCAGGAGGCGGTCGGCACCCCGGAGCTGTCGGACGATCGTGGGGTCGGTTGCGCGTTCCATGCCGAGGGTTTATACTGTTTCTCGGCGTGATTAGCCATATGCACGTCGACATCGTTCCGGTCGGGGCGGTCCCGAGTCGATCCAAGCGGGAGGCCTCGGAGGCGTTGCGCTCCGTCTACGGCTGCGAGGTCGGCGTTCGGAGCGAGCAGCCGATCCCCGAGGACGCCCTCGACCGCGGCCGGAACCAGTACCGCGCCGAGCGGTTCATCGAGGTGGCCAGCGACACCGGGACTGGCGCGAAGAACATCGCTATCACCACCGAGGACCTCTACTACCGCCAGCGAAACTACGTGTTCGGGCTGGCGTACCTCAACGGCCGCGGGTCGGTCATCTCGACACACCGACTCAACACCTCCTCGGACGGCGGCATCTCGACGAAACCCACGACGGAGGTGTTCGCCGACCGCGTCCGGAAGGAGGTGGTCCACGAGATGGGCCACAACTTCGGACTCGAGCACTGTGACAACAGCAAGTGCGTGATGTCCTTCTCCCCGACGGTGCGTGAGGTCGACGTGAAAGAGGAGAACCTCTGTGGCTCCTGTTCGCGGATGCTCGACTAAGCTCGAACCGTTCCCTTTTCGTCTCGTTTTTCCCCTCGCGGGTGGCGGTCCCTGTATGTCCACCTGGACCAGCGACGAGATGGGGCCTCGCCTCGGTGAGTCCGTCGACGCCCTCGAGACGCCCGTACTGCTCGCGGACGTCGACGCCATGGAGCGCAACATCCGCGAGTACGCCGCCGTCGCCGACGACCACGACGTCGAACTGCGCTCGCACGTCAAGACGCACAAGAACGCGGAGTTGTCGGCGATGGAGAACGAACTCACCGGCGACGCCGGCATCTGCTGTCAGACGCTCGGCGAGGTGGAGACGATGGCCCGCAACGGGATCGACGACATCTACCTCTCCTACCAGGTGGTCGGCGAGTCGAAACTGGATCGACTCTGTTGGCTGGACGGGAAAGTCGACGCGCTGGCGACCACCGTCGACTCCGACGCGACGGTCGACATGCTCGAAACAGCGGCCGAGCGCAACGACTGTACGCTGCACGCGGTGCTGGAGATCGACATGGGGCTGCACCGGACGGGCGTCGATCCCGACGACGCGGTGGGGGTAGCCGAGCGGATCGCCGATGCCGAGGACCTCGCGTTCGACGGGATTCTGGCCTACGACTCCCACGTCAAGAGCGAGGCGTCGACGGAGCAGGAGTTCGAGGAGAACTGTTGGGGGGCGATGGAGTTGGCTCAGGAAGTCGTCGACGCTATCGAGGCCGCCGGGGTCCCGGTCGAGGAGGTGAAAGTCGGCGGCACCGCGACCTCGCGATACAGCGCCCGCCACCCCGTCGTGACCGAGATCAACCCCGGGATGTACCCCTTCAACGACGTGGGCGAACTCGAACTTCGGCCGTGGGAGGTGTCCAAGGACGACTGCACGGCGACGGTGCTGACGACGGTGATTGCGGTGCCCGACGACGACCGACTGGTCGTCGACGGCGGCAGCAAGACGTTCTCACTGGACAAGCCACAGATGCCGGTGCCGAAGCATCGCGACGGTATCGAGTACGTCAACGCCAGCGAGGAGCACGGCTGGATCGACACGAGTGATTGTCCGGAGGAGTTCGAGGTGGGGGACCGCTTGGAGTTCATCGTCCCGCACGTTTGTACGACGGTAAATCTCCACGACCTGATCGTCGGCATCCGCGACGACGAGGTGGCTGACCTCTGGACGGTGCAGGCCCGCGGGAAAGTGCGGTAGGTTCCGGAACCCCGACGGTTAACGGCGTCCCGGCTGAATCCACGCTTATGGGTGAACTTGTCGTACTCAACAAGGACGAAGACACCGTGGACTACCTCGACGCCGACACGGGAGAGACCCTCGGGACCGTCGAGACCGACTTCAACCCGCACGAGGTCGCAATCTCGCCCGACGGCGAGACGGCCTACGTCACCTGCTCGCTAGGGAACTCGCTGCTCTTCCTGGACAACGAATCGCGTGAAGTTCGGGACCGCTTCGAACACGACCTGTTCGAGTTCCCGCACGGGCTGGCGGTCCGGGAGTCGGCCGGCGAACTCTGGCTGGCGTCGACGTACAGCAGCGAGGTGTTCGTCTTCGACATCGACTCTGAGGAGCTACTGACCACGTTCCCGACCCACCAGGAGCACTCCCACATGGTCTCTTTCGGCCCGGACGAGGGGACGGCGTACATCGCCAACATCGGTAGCGACTCCATCACGGTCGTCGACGCCGACGAGCGCCGCGTCGTCGCCGACCCGCCCGTCGGTGAGGGCCCGGAGGGTATCGCCGTCGACCCCGACACGGGCGAACTGCTCGTGGCGAACCAGGACGACGACCGCCTGTCGGTTCTCGACGGCGAAAGCCTCGAGGAGACCAGCAACGCGATGCTCGGCACGACGCCAGTTCGGCTGGTGTTCGACCCCGAGGGACGCTACGCGCTGGCGGCCAACCGCGAGGGCGACGACGTCTCCGTGATCGACACTGAGTTCGTCCGCGACGGTGAGCGCCGACCCTGGGAGGTCGCGCGCATCCCGGTGGGCATCTGGCCCGGCGGCACCGTGTTCGACCCCTCGGGCGACCGGGCGTTCGTCGCGAACAACAAAACGAACGACATCTCGGTCATCGATACTGACGGGTTCGAAGAACTCGAGCGCTTCGACGCCGGGATCCACCCCGACGGCATCGCCTACCGCGAATAGCCTCAGTCGTCGCTAGCGGCGTCGGCCGCGGGCACCTCGTGATCGGCGTGCTCTGCGGTCGGCACGAGGAACTCGACGGGGTCGAATTCGGCCAGTTCCTTCCCCTCGCGCACCCGTGTGGGCCAGTCGGGGTTGGCCAGTGCGCCCGTACCGAGCGTGACGAGGTCCGCACCGTCGTCAAGTTTCTCCCCGGCCGCTTCGGGATCGCCGAGACCGCCGTTGTCGATCACGACCGTCCCGTCGACGGCGTACTCCGCGGCCGCACCCGCGAGGGTTTTGTCGCCGAACGTCGGCGCCGTTGCGTCGCCCTCCGTGACGTGCAGGTAGTCCGCACCCGCCGCCGATAGCTCCTCGAAGAACACCGCTGCGGCGTCCTCACCCTCCGGCCACGCGTACTCGTCGTCGGACACGGCGGTCTGAGAGACGCGGATCCCAACGACGAACTCCTCGGGGGTTGCCTCGTCGACGGCCGCGACGACTTCGGCGGGGAATCGCACCCGGTTCTCGGGGGCGCCGCCGTACTCGTCGTCGCGCTCGTTGAAGTACGTCGAGAGGAACTCGTTGAGCAGGTAGCCGTTCGCGCCGTGGATCTCGACGCCGTCGAAGCCGGCGTCGAGGGCGCGCTCGGCCGCGGCGACGAACCCCTCGCGGGCCGCGTCGAGCTCCGATTCAGTTGCTGCTTTCGGCGTCGCGAACTCGCCGCTGCCGCCGTAGGCTTCGGCCATCTCGCCTTTCGGTGCGACCGCGGAGGGACCGAGCGTCTCGCCGTCGGTGTGTGGGTTGCCCTGCGTCTGGGCACCGGCGTGCATCAGCTGGGCGAAGATCGGCGCGCCGGCGTCGTGGACGGCATCGACGACCTGCTCCCACGATTCGGCCTGTTCGGCGGTCGCGAGCCCCGGCTGGTTCAGGTAGCCCTGTCCGTAGGCGTCGTCGGGGTAGACCCCTTCGGTGACGACAAAGCCGAAGCCACCGTCTGCGAACTTCTGGTAGTAGCGGGCCATCGCCGCCGTCGCACGGCCGCCTTCGGTTGCGCTCACCCGCGTCATCGGCGCCAGCCCGATGCGGTTGTCCAGCTCTATCTCCCCCAGCGTGAACGAGTCGAAAAGCGTCACACCAGAACGAGACGGTGGGAACCGACAGGCCGTTCGGTAGCCGACGAACGCGCCGGTATCGAATGCGACGATCTCCCGTGGAACTGACTCACTCGCCGGCGCCGGCCGAGGGATCGAACGACTGCCACTCCCGGGGCTGATCGCCGAGGCCGCGTGCCCGAGTTCCGGGCCGTCGTCGCCCTCGCGCACGTCGATCCTGGCCGCCACAGAACTGCGAAAGCGTGCTGACCGTCTCCTTACGGGCGGCAGCGTCGCCATCGACGCAGAGCAGCATGCTCCCCGTTCTGCACAGCCCGTTAGTTAACTATCGGCTCGGGATCAGAGGGGGGGTTCCGGCGGATTCGAACCACGGTCGTTCCGCTTCGCTCCACTCCCTGGTTCAAATCCGCCAGGCGAGCATCGAACACGGCTCGCTTCGCTCGCCGGTTCGGATGGGCCCTGGCGGATTTGAACCACCGGTCGCCCGGTTATGAGCCGGGTGCTGTAAACCAAACTGAGCTAAGGGCCCGTATTGGTACGGCGGCGCGGCTAACTCTTGAGAGTACCGAAAGGATCGACGCCGTCGCCTGGGCTCGAACTCGCCGAGACGGTCGCGCTTACTCCGTTCGCGCGCTCCGACTCGTCTGCTCGACCCCTTCCTGATCGCGTTTCCTCTCACAGTGATGCTCGGAGCCAACGCTCCTCGCGTGAGTGTTCGAGAAAACACGCCGTCGCCAGGGCTCGAACCTGGGACAACCACGTTAACAGCGTGGTGCTCTACCAGCTGAGCTACGACGGCTCACTACCTCGTACCCCGGTTTCACACAAATGGGTTTCGTTTCTACCCGGCGGCGACCGACACGGTTTCCCGCCGTCCCGAGGAACCGTGAGCCATGACTGACGACGCCCTCGACGCCGTGCTCACGAGCGTGAGCGAGCGCGTCACCCCGGACGCCGACGAGCGCGAGCGCCTGCGTGCCGTCGCCGCGGCCCTGACCGACCGCGCCGAGGCGGCCATCGACGACCTGCCCGTCGACGCCGACACCGTGCAGGTCGGCTCCAGCGCCCGCTCGACGTGGCTGGCGGGCGACCGCGATATCGACCTGTTCGTCCGCTTCCCGACCGCACTCGACCGCGAGGAACTGGAACGCTACGGCCTCGAAATCGGCCACGCCGTGCTCCCCGACGGCCACGAGGAGTACGCCGAGCACCCGTACGTCAAGGGCGAGTACGAGGGGTTCGACGTGGATCTGGTCCC
>Ga0136597_1000275_pt1 | contig 24992 bp, 17 predicted proteins | sample AntRauTorcE11898_FD_101385 | JGI IMG/M metagenome (GOLD analysis project Ga0136597, IMG submission 101385) | Saline lake microbial communities from Rauer Islands, Antarctica - Metagenome Torckler E11 #898 | ecosystem: Environmental > Aquatic > Non-marine Saline and Alkaline > Saline | place... | reverse complement strand
GGGCAACGGTTTCCTCGTCGTTCATGGCCATGCGCTGGAAGGTGACACGGACGTCCTGGGCCGTCTTCATCGGGTCCGGCTTGCCATCGGGGCCTTCGGGGTTCACGTAGATCAGGCCCATCATCACCGCCGCCAGCGGGTTTTCGAGGGAGTTCGGGTTCCGGTCCTCGTCGTAGCGGCTATGCTCGTTGTCACTGGTGGCGAGCCATTCCTTCTCGCTGCCCCAGTAGGCCTCCTTCTCGGGATGCCAGATATCCTCGCGGCCGAAGGAGAAGCCAAAAGTCTTGAAGCTCATGGATTCATAGGCAACGTTACCGGCGAGGGCCAGCAGATCGGCCCAGCTCAGGCGGTTGCCGTACTTTTTCTTGATCGGCCACAGCAGCCGGCGTGCCTTGTCCAGGTTGCCGTTGTCGGGCCAGCTGTTGATCGGCGCGAAGCGCTGGTTGCCGGTACCGGCACCGCCACGGCCATCGAACACGCGATAGCTGCCAGCGGCATGCCAGGTCATACGGATCATCAGGCCACCATAGTGCCCCCAGTCCGCGGGCCACCAGTCCTGACTGTCGGTCATGAGATTCACGAGATCCTGCTTGACCGCGTCAAAGTCGAGCTTGCGGACTTCCTCGCGATAATCGAATCCTTCCCCCATGGGGTCGGTCTTGCGATCGTGCTGATGGAGGATGTCGAGATTCAGGCTATTCGGCCACCAGTCCATCACGGAACTGCCGGATTCTGTGTTGGCACCGTGCACGACCGGGCATTTACCGCCCGTCTGGATATCTTTCGGATTTGCCGCCATATCTATCTCCGATTTGCGGTTGTCTGGATCATATTGATCCGTGATCAAGTCCTTCAGGCGCGCATCGGGCGGGCCGAAACTCACCGCCCACGCGCCCGGACTGCGGATTTCGCCGGCATTTCAGCCCGGCAAATATTCAGCGGTTGTCCAGCGAGGTGTTTGCCGGATCAATCTCGGGCGCGCAGGGATGCACCGCATTGCGGAGCGAGAGGATAACGCCGGGCAACCGATCGATCCAATTGAATCTCATCGAGATACCGATAGTTATTAACTATATTGAAAAAACCAACCCCCACCATCCGACGCAAATTCCTCGACATAAACTCTGACTCGCATATCAATTATTCTGCATGTATTGTTATTAATTGCATTTCCAACCGGAAAAAACCGAGAATCAGGGTGTTCGCGCCTGTCTTCCAGCCTCCGCCCGTTTTCTCTGCCGGCAAGATTCCCCACGGGACAGGCAGCGGCATGGAATATGCGAATATTCACCGGACCAATACCTCAATGCCGATGACGGCCCCCCGTAGCCGGGTGAGGAGGCATCGCGATGGAAGACAAACCGGACCCGCAGATATCTGCGCTGGAGGATGCGCAGGTACGGGCGCTCAACACGCGCACGCTGGTGGCCTTCTGCGTCGTGGTCGCCTGCCTGGTCGTCACGGCGGCGGCGGTCTGGATCATTCCCCTCGAATACGATAAGCGCAATCTCACGCACTCCCGCGACCATCTCCAACGGGCCCTGCTGGCGGAAGGCGAGCGCATCGGACAGGCGGGCCTGGAACATTCCTACTGGAACCAGGCCGTCGAAAAGGTCATTTACGAACAGGACGCGGGATGGGCCGATTCAGAGCTCGGGGCCTATCTCCAGAAGACCTACGGTATCGAGAACATCCGCGCCGAAGACCGGGGCGGGAACCGCAGATACACGTACGCACCCGACGACAATCCTACCCAATCGATATGGGAACAGTCCCGCTCCCGCCTGGACCGCCTCGGCGCCGCAGTGCTCGCCTCGGCCCCGTCGTCACCGGAACACGCGCACACCTACACCATGATCGACGGGACGCTGTTCCTTATCACCGGCTCGCCGTTCGTTGCGTATCAACCGACCCGCCTCGACACCTCGAAACTGCATGGGGTGCTCTTCATTGCGCGGACCATCGATGGAGCCACGCTCTCGAGGTGGTCCGAGCGCTACGGCCTCCCGGGACTCGAAATCGCTCCCGCGGCGGCCGCGGAGGGAGACGGCGCGGCGTCCATCGCTGTCCCGGATATCGAAGGTAACCCCGTCGCCTGGCTCAAATGGCAACCGGTGCATCCGGGGCAGGCCATGCTGACGCGTGCAGCGCCCTGGGGGGTTAGCCTGGCTATCCTGTTCGTGGTGGCCGCCAGCGTTCTGATCATGAATCTTGAAAAACTGGTTCGCCTCGCCCGCAGCAACATCACGGAACTCGATCACCAGAAGCAGAAACTCTTCCGCCAGGCGATGTTTGATGAGGTTTCGAACCTGCACAACCGCAATTATCTGATCAGCCGCCTGGAGGAGGAGCTTTCGCGGATCCGGCGCACCAGAAGCTCTTCCATCTTCATCTTCCTGGATCTCGACGGGTTCAAGATGGTGAACGACACGATGGGGCATTCCGCCGGCGACGACCTGTTACGCCAGGTCGGTGAGCGGCTCCTTCAGGGCGTGCGCGCGGAGGACGTAGTCTGCCGTTTCGGCGGTGACGAATTCTGCCTGCTGATCACGGGACTCGAACACGGCGAGGCCCGGAAAATGCGTGAAGTGGCCGAAAAGATCTCGGATCAGGTTATTTCCAAGCTGGAGCATCCTTTCACCGTTGACGACAAACCCGTCAACATCGGAGCCAGTGCAGGTATTGTCATCATCCCGGATGACACCGCGGACATCGAGGATATCCTGCGCTTCGGCGATCTGGCCATGTACAAGGCCAAACTCATTAGCGGCAATCAATTTTTCTATTACGAACAAGACTTCCTCCATGACATCAACTATCGCAATGCCGTTCGCCATAAACTCGAGAACGCGGTGCCTAAAAAGGAATTCGGCCTTCACTATCAACCGATCCACGAGATCGACAGCCACCGGATCGTGGGATTCGAGGCGCTCGCACGGTGGGACAGCGAGGATATGGGGCTGATCCGCCCCAGCCAGTTCATCGCGATCGCCGAGGAATCGGACACCATCATTCGGCTCGGGCGCTGGGTTATCGATGAGGCGCTGAGGGACGCGTGCACCTTGCGGGAAGTTGCGGGTGGAAGTTGTTTTATCGCAATCAACATATCGGAGAAACAACTCGCCGATCCACAGTTCTGCGACTACCTCGAAGAACGCATGGATCTGCATGGCATCGAACCGGATAACCTCCATCTCGAGCTGACCGAAAGCTATCATGTCCGTCGAGAGCCGGACCATCCGGACATACTGCAAACGCTCCGCTCGCGCGGGATTCACCTGTCACTCGACAATTTCGGAACGGGTTACGCATCTCTGAGCTATCTCCAGCAATACCCCCTCAGTACCGTGAAGATCGACCGCGGTTTTGTGGCCAACATGATGGACGACGCCAAAATGGCAGGCATCATCCGGGCGGTAGTGCAGATGGCCGACTCGCTCGGCATCAGGATCATTGCCGCGGGGATCGAAACAGCGGAGCAAGAGCAGGCGCTTATCGATCTGGGCTGCCACTGGGCGCAGGGATTCTACTACTCCAAACCCAAACCGATCGGGTCACTGCAGCAGACGCTGAAGACAGGCAGAAGGACGGCTGACGACCAAGGCGGCAAGGCGGACGGCGAGATCAGTCCGTAGGTGCGTTTTCGCCGAAGGCGAACGCGCGCAGCTCCGGCACGGCAACGAAAATGGTGAGCGCAGTAGCCGCGTTCGGTTCATTCCGGCAGGTAGTCCCTACTCCAACTCTCCGAAACAACACCGGCATCGATCATTTCATCGATCGCCGTTTCCCTGTAACCCATCTCGAGGAGAACGCTTCGGGTCGACGCGCCGTATTTTTCGGAGGGTGTCAGGGGATAAATCCTGCTGCGCGCCGGGCGCACGGCATACGGGTCAAGCTGCGTCACGACGTGACCGCTGGGATGGTCTTCGTAGATCGAGAACGAATAGCTGCCGTTACCGATGCCGGTTCCGCCGTCCGCCGGCCGGCTGTTGTACGCGCGGATGGTATCGAGATTCTCGCACACGGCGGCGCCGATTCCGGCCGCCTGCAGGCGCTCGACCCAGTCACTCGCGCGGGCCTTGAGAAAGGCGTGCGAGAAGTACGCCGCCAGCTGGTCGCGCGGCGTGTCTGGCACTTCGTCGAGGCCCGGCACCGCGGCGAATTTCGCCACATCCGTATCGTAGGCACTGAGCAGCAGGATGCCGTCGGCGGTGAAGTAGAATCGCGTCAGTTCATCGTAACCGTTGGCGTAGCGGCCCGAGGGTTCGTCGAACAGTCCACGGCGTTCGTAGTCGTAGAAAAACGGCATTTGCGCGAGGCCGCTCAAGGCCGTAAGCGAGGTTTTGACGCGACCGATGTGACCGGTCCGATACTTCTGGTACAGAGCCGTGGCGATCCCCATCGAAGCGGCGAAACCGCACATGACATCGATCGTACCGACGTGTGCATGCTCCTCCGGCGTATCCATGCTGCCACCGAAACGGAGCATGATCCCGGTTGTGGCCTGGACCAGATCGTCGTAGCCCAGGTAGTTGCTGCGCGGCCCCGTATTCACGCCACTGAAGCAGTCCAGCTGACAGAAAACCGCCTGCGGATTGATCGCCCGCAGTTCATCCTCCGACAGTCCCATGGTCTGAACCTGTCGATCGGTGGCGTTCCAGACGACCACATCGACGGACCGGATCAGCTCCTCGAGGATCTTCCGCCCCCGCGGCTCGGTGATATCCGTCAACACCGAGCGTTTCGAACGCATATGGGATATGCCGTAGATCACGGTATTCCAGGCATCATAGAACGGTCGAGTCGGATCGAGCTTGATCACCTCCGCGCCGAATCGCGCCAGGTATGTGGCCGAGTGCGGACCGGCGATCACATTGCAGAGGTCGAGTACGCGCACCCCGTCCAGCCAACCGGCCTCCTCGTTCGCATCGCCCGCGGGGAGGCTATGCCCCTCGCCCGCCGTCGCCAGCGCCGCCAGCGCCTCGTCGAATCCGACCTGTCGGCGCGCCCGCGGGGAGAGCATTTGCGCACCACTGTCGCGCAGCCACAGGATCGGTCCCGGCTGCATCATGAGACCGTACTCCGGATCCTCGACCTCGACGATCAGGTTGCTGGTCTCCGCGTGATCATCGTTTATCCACTCCTGCAGCCAGCGCTGTGGCGCCCCGGGGCAGCGGGCACGTCCGAAGCGCTTCTCCCACTCCTTGGCCGTGCGGGTAATGAATACGTCCTTCATGCGCTGGGCGATGTGGTCGGCCCAGTGCTTTGGCAGCGGGTAGATCCCCATGGCCGCATCCGCCTTCCACTCGCTGCTCGGCTGGTAGGTATCTTCCTCATCGGGAAGGCCCTCCGCCACGAGTTCGTCATACAGTCCGAGCGTTTTGAGGCAGCGCTGGACATGGCCCCTGTGGCTGGGACAGACGACATAGAACATGCGCCCGTCCTTGCATTTGTAATTGCGGAAGAACGGGTCGAGCAGGTCCTGCAGTTCGTCATAGCTGATGTTCAGCGGCAGGCCTTCTTCCCGCCGCCGCTCGATCTCCTTCTCACGCTGGGTTTTGTAGCGCTCGGGTATGCCCTGGACCTCGATGGAGTTGTAACAAAGCCCCTCCATCAGGGAACACGCCAGCGGCACCTCGACATGATCACCGACACCGCTGCGCTCGCGCGCCTGCAGCGCGAGGACAACGGCCGATCCGGCCAGTACCGTCCCGTAGGCCGATGCGAGGGGCAGCGGGGAGAAGGATGGATTGACGCCCATCAATACGCGGTTGAGGCCCATGTCGGTAAAAACGCCGGAATTGGCGGCGACCACGCTCTCGAACGCGCGCCATTCACGCCGCAGCTCGTCGTTGGACGCGAAACTCGGAATCGACAGCGTGATCAGCTCGGGACGATTCTCACGCAGGGCATGGAAGTCGATCCCGAGCCGCTGCATGACGCCCGGGCGAAAACTCTCGATGACGATATCCGCCTCATCGATCAGCGCCAGCGCCTGCTCCAGGCCTTCGCTCGACTTCAGATCGATCCGCAGGCACAGCTTGTTTCGATTGAGTGTGGCGTTGGCAGGCGTGGCCCACAGCGGACCGCCGGGCGGATCGATGTGAACCACCGTCGCGCCCAGATCGGCAAGGATCATTGCCACGGCGGGTCCTGCCATGTACTGACCGAAGTCGATCACCCGCACGCCCTGTAACGGCAGTCGGGAATCAGTCGCCTCTGACATCGCAATGCTCTCCGGAATTTCGTTTCGGTTTCAGCACGGGCTACGGTTCGTTCAGTCCCGATCCGCGAGAATCCAGCCAGCGGCCTTCTCGGCCACCATCAACGTGGGCGAGTTCGTATTGTCGCTGGTAATGGTCGGCATGATGCCGGCATCGGCCACGCGCAGACCGGTCACCCCGCGCACGCGCAGACGGCTGTCGACCACCGCCATCGGATCGTTCGAGCGCCCCATACGGGTCGTGCCCACCGGATGGAATATAGTCGTGCCGATATCGCCCGCCAGCTCCACGAGGTCATCGTCACTTTGATATTGCATGCCGGGCTTGACCTCCTCCGGAGCATACCGTGCCAGTGCCGGCTGCCCCGCGATCCTGCGGGTCACCCGCAACGAATCCGCCGCCACCTTGCGATCACGTTCAGTACTGAGATATTCGGGGCGGATTTTCGGTGCCCTGACGCGCATCCGCGCCATCGATACGGACCGACCCTCGGCTGGTCGGGTTCAGGTTGCAGACGCTGGCCGTGATCCCCGGAAATTCATGCAGCGGCTGGCCGAATGCGTCCAGGCTCAGTGGCCGGACGTGATACTCGATATTGGGCCAGGGCTCAGCGTCCGAACTCCGGGTGAACGCGCCGACCTGGGAGGGCGCCATGCTCATCGGCCCCGAGCGCCGGAACAGGTACTCGAGCCCGATCCGCGCCTTGCCGGACAGGGTTTGCATCATCGTGTTCAGGGTTTTCGCCCCGGTGACCCGGTACACGGAGCGGATCTGCAGATGATCCTGGAGATTTTCCCCGACACCGGGGAGATCATGCCGAACCGTGACTCCGCTCGCATGCAGGCGCTCCGCGGGCCCGATCCCGGACACCTGCAGGAGCTGCGGCGACCCGATCGATCCGGCCGCGAGAACCACCTCCCGGCGGGCGCCGAGTATGCGCTCGTCACCGCCATCGGCAACCCGCACCCCGGTACAGGACAACGCCCCTTCGTCGTTCCCAGACAACTCGAGACCCAATACCTGGCTTGAATGCCGCAGTGTGAGGTTCTCCCGCTTGAGGTGATCCCGAATGAATGCCTTCGACGTGTTCCAGCGCCAGCCGGAGGACTGATTCACTTCGAAATAATCGACCCCCTCGTTGCAGCCACGATTGAAGTCGTGGGTACGAGGTATCCCGGCCTGCTCCGCCGCCTTGATGAAATCGTCGAGCACCGTCCATTTCAGGCGTTGATGCTCGACACGCCACTCACCGCCGTGGCCGTGAAAACGGGCGTGGTCCGGATCCGCATCGCCCCCCCCTGGTCAAGGCGGTAATGGTCCTCATGACGCATGAAATCGCGCATGCAGCTCTCCCAGCACCACTCGGGATCGCCGGTGAGTTCCGCCCAGCCATCGTAATCACGCGCCTGGCCGCGCATGTAGATCATGCCGTTGATGCTGGACGAGCCACCCAGTGTCTTGCCGCGCGGGTAGATCAGCGAGCGTCCGTTCAGACCCTTGTCGGGTTCGGTGCGAAAGCGCCAGTCGGTACGCGGATTATCGATACAGTACAGATAGCCGACCGGGATATGGATCCAGTGATAATTGTCGCGACCACCGGCCTCGATCAGCGGCACACGGTTCGCCGGATCCGCGCTCAGCCGATTCGCCAACAGGCAGCCGGCGGCTGGGGCGATCGCCTGCAGGATACGGGCTGGGCGTCACTCGCAGCCCTGCCGTGGATTGTCACACCGCCCGATTCCGTCCATGGCCGTTTGCTGCGCGGTGTCCTCGATCCGCTGGCCATCACGCCCAACGGCGTCGCCCAGGTCGACCAGGAGGCCTGCATGCTGGACCTCGTGCGAGCCGGTGTCGGACTCAGTCTGGCGCGGGACGCGCTGGCCATGGCCGAGCGCCAGGAGCGTGGCCTCGTAGTCGCCGAAGGAGTTCGGCTGCCCTGCGCGCTGAGCTTCATCTGGCGAGAAGACCGGGCCACGGAACCCGTGCTCCTCGCGGCGCTGGAAATACTCGACAGCGTCTGGGGCGCGGTCGGCCCTGCTGCATGAACACCGAGGCGCAGGAACCCCTTCGCCGCCGCTCTCATGGAACCGCTGATACACTCCCGCCGTGAGGCAGGCTGGTGCAACAGCCGCGACCGCACCCTCAACACGGGAGACCTTGCCCGACATGACACGCACTCGCTCCGGAAGCACCACCGGCGGTGCCGGGCCCACGAGCCGGGTGGAGATCGTCGACGGTAACTTCCGGGCCTTCATAGAAAGCCGGCAACTCGTGCCAACCGGGACGGACCCGAGTACGCCCCTCCCCGGATATCCGCACCTCAGCGGCAACGACTTCCTCGAACTGTTCGAGTCGCAGATGCTCTCGCGCCACCTCGACTTCGAGGCCCGGGCGATGCGCGCCCGGGACGAGGGTTTCTACACCATCGGCAGCGCCGGCCACGAGGGCAACGCCGCAGTCGCCCGGGCCACGCGACACACCGATCCCGCCTTCCTCCACTACCGCTCCGGCGCCTTCATGCTCGAGCGGGCCCGCGCGCTTGCGGATATCGACACGGTCTACGACACCGCGCTGTCGTTGGCCGCGAGCGCCGAAGACCCCATCGCCGGCGGCCGTCACAAGGTCTGGGGTTCGGTCGCCCTGAACGTGCCGCCGCAGACGTCGACCATCGCCTCGCACCTCCCCAAGGCGGTGGGCACCGCCATCGCGCACGGGATCGCCGGGCGCTGCGGGACGCCGCGCCCGGTCCCCGACGACGCCCTGGTCGTCTGCTCGTTCGGTGATGCGGCCATCAACCACGCGACCGCCCTGTCCGGCTTCAACGCCGCGGCGTGGACCGCGTATCAGCATCTGCCCTGCCCGATCCTGTTCGTCTGCGAAGACAACGGTATCGGCGTGTCCGTGCAGTCGCCGAAGGGCTGGGTTGCCGCCGCATTCCGCGACCGCCCCGGTATCCGTTATTTCCACGCCGACGGCTGCGACGTGGCGGCCGCGCACGCCGCCGCGCGCGAGGCCGCCGAATACGTGCGCCGCGAACGCCGGCCGGCATGCCTGCATCTCGAACTCGTGCGCCTGCTCGGCCATGCGGGCAGCGACGTCGAGAGCCGTTACCGCCCGGTCGCCGACATCGAGCGCGACGAGGCGAACGACCCGCTGCTGCGCAGCGCGTCCATCGCGCTCGACCACGGACTGATCACGCCGGGTGACCTGATCACGCGCTATGAAGCCGCGCGCGAACGCGTACACGAGGCCGCCGCGCGGGCCGCGCAGCGCCCACGTCTGCAGAGCCGCCGGGAGGTCATGGCACCGTTGGCGCCGTACACGCCCGAGCGCGTGCAGGCCGAGGCCGAGCACGACGATTACGGCGCGGCGCGCGAGGCCGTCTTCGGCGCCGCGGACAAGCTGCCGGAGCACCTGCCGCCGCGGCACCTCGCCATCCAGATCGGGCGCGCGCTGCATGACCTGCTCGCCAAACACGACGGCACCATCGCCTTCGGCGAGGACATCGCGGCCAAGGGTGGCGTGTATACCGTCACCAGCGGACTGGCGGAGAGTTTTCCACGACACCGGGTCTTCAACACTCTGCTCGACGAGACCACGATCCTCGGGCTGGCACAGGGCGCGGGACTGATGGGGCTGCTGCCAATCCCCGAGATCCAGTACCTCGCCTACGTCCACAATGCCGCGGACCAGATCCGTGGCGAGGCCTGCTCGCTGCAGTTCTTCTCCAATGGGCAGTACGCCAATCCGATGCTCGTACGGATCGCCGGGCTGGCCTACCAGAAGGGCTTCGGTGGCCATTTCCACAACGACAACGCCCTCGCCGCCCTGCGCGACATTCCCGGGCTGGTAATCGCCTGCCCGTCACGCGGCGACGACGCCGCTGCCATGCTGCGCACCTGTGCCTCGCTATGCCGGGTCGACGGCCGCGTGGTCGCATTCATCGAACCGATCGCGCTCTACATGGCCAAAGACCTGCACGAAGCGGGCGACGGTCAGTGGCTGTTCCCGTATCCCGCACCGGGCGAGGCAACTCCATTCGGTGAGCCGCGCATTTACGCCCCCGACGCCGCCGAACTGCTGATCGTCACCTTCGGCAACGGTGTTCCCATGAGCCTGCGTGCCGCGCGCCGCATCGAAGCAGACACAGGGGCGCGTGCGCGGATCCTCGACCTGCGCTGGCTCAAGCCGCTCAACCGCGAGGCCATTGCCACGCACGCACGCGAATGCACCCGGGTATTGGTCGTTGATGAAGAACGCGAGACCGCCGGTATCGCCGAGCAGATCATGACCGGTCTGATCGAGGATTGCGGTGGCGCGATCCGGATGAACCGGGTTGCGGGTGCCGACAGCTATGTACCACTCGGGGCAGCCGCGAATCGCGTTCTGGTCTCGGAAGACGAAATCGTCGCCGCCGCCAGACGCCTGTTCGATACCGGATAAACCGCGACCGCAGCGGAAGTGTCCGAAAAAAGGACGAGTCCAAGCGCGACACCGTGTCGAAATCCGGATTGTGCGTTGTTAACCGAGCCATGCGGTGACCTGGTACGCGGCCGAGTCGCAATCGCCCTCGGTCCGTGGTTCAATCGAGTCTGAGTCTCGGGGGAGTCTCGCGTCGTGAAAACCGACCGTGCGGACACGCACGCGCTGCTGGAAGATCTGTACAACGCGGCCATCGAACCCGATGGCTGGCACCCATTCCTGTGCCGATTATCGGCACGTTTCCACACCGGAACGGCAACCGTACGCATTACGGATCTGTCCGCACCGCTTGTGTACAAGTCCTATACCGTCGGATTCGCCGAGGAGATCAACCGCCTGTACGTCGACGATGCCGTCGACATCGATCTCTTCCGTGACACGCTCGCGACCGCCCCGCTCGGCGTGATCCAGGCGAGCCACCAGATCGTCGCGGATCAGGCCTTCGAGCGCAGCAGGCATTACGAGTGCGTCTTCCGTCCGAATGGCAACTTCTACGCCATGGGCGCCCATTTCGAGCGCTGGGACGACAGCGCGATGCACATTGGCGTCCACCGCCCGCGTGAAGCGGGCCCGTTCTCGCGCCGCGAACGCGAGACCCTGCAGACCTTTTCGCCCCATTTGCGCCGGGTCGCGCGGCTCACCCGGCGCCTCGGGGAATACGAACGTGCGCTTGGCGCGACACGTGCGGCACTGGACGGCCTGCCCTTCGGGCTATGGATCGTGGACCGTCAACTGCGTTGCCAATGGGCCAACGCGCCGGTCGAGGACGTCATGCGCACCGGGGCCCTCGGACTCATGCTGTCAGGAGGTCGCCTGGCCCTGCGCGACGCGGCACTGCATGGCAGTCTCGTGGCCGCTCTGGACGCGCTCAACACGGGGCGCAGCCCGGTCCATACCGTCGCTCTCGGGATCGGCGGAGCAGCCCTCGTGCTGATCGACCAGCAACGGCGCAGTGCCTCAACCGATCCGGCGGGCACGGGCGGGATCCTCGTTTTTCTCGTCGATCCAGCGCGACCGACACCGCTCGATGACGACCGCCTGGGGCAACTCTATGCACTCACACCGGCGGAGATCCGCCTGCTGAGCGAATTCATGCGCGGGTTCGACCTGCAGGAATCGGCGGCGCGACTCGGCGTCTCCATTCACACCGCGCGGGCGCAGATGAAGGCGTCGATGCAGAAGGTCGGGGTCAATCGGCAACCGGAACTCATGCGCAAACTGCTGCTGGGCGCCACCCGCATCGGCGCGCGCGCCGACTGACCCCGCGGCCGGGTCGCCCGAAACGCGCCCGACCACTTGTACGGATATTTCCGCCCGGTGCCGCAGGCAGGCACATGTACCGTGTCTGGATGATAATCGGTCAGCGCGGGGCGCGTTTGGTGGCGTACATGGCCCGATCGGCGCTCAGGATCAGTTGATCGATGTCGCTGCCGTCCTCCGGGTATACGGCGACACCGATACTCGGACGGACGTGCAGGTTGGCGGCCGCCAATTCGCAGGGAACCTCGAGCGCCGCGTCGATTTTGCGTGCAACGGTTTTCCCGTCATTGGGATGCTCGATGCCGTCCAGCAGTACGACAAATTCATCACCACCGATACGGCCGACCGTATCCGCGCCACGCACGCAGTCGGTCAAGCGGCGGGCGATTTCCTGCAACAATTGATCGCCCGCGGTGTGCCCGAGCGTGTCGTTCACGGTCTTGAAGTCGTCCAGGTCGAGGTACAGCACCGCGAGATGGCCGCCCTCGCGATGTGCCCGCGCGAGCGCGGACTGCAGCCGATCCATGAACAGCGCCCGGTTCGGCAGACCCGTCAGCTGATCGTGCTGGGCCATGAACGTCAGGCGGGAGTGCAGTGTCGCGCGCTCGATCGCCGCCGCGATCGGAACGGACACGAAACCGAGCCGCTCCAGGTCCGTGTCGGTGTACGAGACATGGTCGACGCCATTGCTCACGACCAGCGCACCGATCATCGTATTGCCGGATTCCAGCGGCACCGCAAGATGGTTCGGTATCCGCGCGTGGGGCGTCATTCCCGATTCGACGGTCTCGGGCGTCAGCCGTATCGCCTCTCCCTCTTCGACGACGCGTGTGCCGAGCCAGCGCATCAACGAGTGATCCGCCAGGTGCTGATCTTCATCCGGAACCGCGGGATACGATAATCGCAGTTCCCCCGTATCCGCGTCCTTCATCGCGACCACGAAATCTTCGGCGGGGAGCAGATCGCGGACGACCGCATCGATCGCCTGAAACAGCGTCGACAGATCACCATCGCGGTTGACCGCTTCGGAGATCGCATAGACGGCGCTCTGCAGCGCCTCCGCCTGCTTGCGTTCGGTGACGTCGCGAGCCACCGCGATCCGGACCTCATCGTCCTCGGACCAGCGGGCGGACCACATGATGTGCGCGGTCGAGCCATCCTTGCGGAGGTAGCGATTCTCGAAATGATGCTTCGGCTCGCCACCGAGGATCTCGTGAATCGCCCCGAGCGTTCGTTCGCGATCGTCCGGATGCACAAAATCGAGCACGGGCCGCCCCACCATCTCATCCGGCGCATACCCGAATATGCGCTCGCCGGCGGCACTCACGAAGCGGAAGCGACCCTCGCGATCGACCACACAGACCGCATCGAGCAGCAGATCCATGAAATGTTCCGGCGGGGAGCGGTGTGCTGATGGCATCGGGGCAATATTAAGGTGTCAGCGGCATCCTTTGCCAGGGCATCACCCGTGGCTGCGCCACAGAGGGCGCCCGACCAGCAGCCCGAACAACGGCCCGATCGCGAGCGGCACCAGCAGCCACGCCGGCGGCAGCACGAACTGGAGTCGTTCCAGCAGTGCCAAACTAGCGATGGTGATCGCGAACCCGATCGAGTTCGCCAGGGTGAGCGCGGAGCCCACCAGCGCGCGCGGCGCGAAACCCGCCGTCAATGCCGAGAACTGCGGCGAATCGCCAACCACCGTGATGCCCCACAGCAGCAGGAAGGCCACGAACAGCGGCGTCGGTGCGAAGAACATCACCGGCGAGAGCAGGCAGCACAGACCGGACACCACAAGCTGACCGAGGGCAACCCGGCCGCCGCCGAAACGGCGCACCCACAGCCCGCCGACGGCGCAGCCAAGGGCACCAACGGCGATGGTCGCGAAGGCGAGCAGCGAGCGCTCGGCTGCGACTATCCCATGCGCGGCGATCCACACCGGCAGGAACGCCCAGAACGCGTACAACTCCCACATGTGTCCGAAATAGCCGCACACCGAGGCGCGGAAACGCCGATCGGCGAATGCGGCCACGACACCCTGGAACCGTACCGGTGCGCCGCGGCGCAGATACGGCCCCTCCGGTACGCGCTGGACCAGCAGGCCGCCCGCGACGGCCGCGGCGGAGGTCGCCAGCAACAGCAGGCGCCAGTCCCAATCCACCCCGACCGCGCGCAGCAGGTGCGGCGACGCGGTGCCCAGCACCAGCGCGCCGACCAGGAAACCGAGTGCGCGCCCCAGCCCGCCCTCGTACCAGCCCGCCGCGATCTTCATGCCCACCGGATACACACCGGCGAGCGAGAAACCGACCGCGAACCGGGCAGCGAGGACGAATGGCAGGCTGGACGGCAGGAGCAGCACCACCGCGTTCGCCAGCGCCCCCAGACAGGCGCTCAGGCAGAACACGTTGCCCGGATGGAATCGGTCGGCGATTCCGCCAAGCGCGAACACCAGCGTGCCGACAATGAAGCCGAGCTGGACCGCGGTGGTGACGAGGCCCTCGCCCCCGGCGATCCCCCAAAGGTCCTGCAGGGACCCCATCACGCCGTTCGCGGCAAACCACAGCGATGTCACGAGCCACTGGCCGACGACAATCGTCGGCAGGATCCAGGCGGGGCGCGTTGCGGCCATGGCGACTCCGGTTCCGGGCGGTCCCCGCGACAGTAACCGATCCGCTGTGTGCATGCGCGGATCAACGGTCGCCGCGGCGACCGGAAATGAATACGCCGTAATCGGACCACAAGGATCAATTCATCCCGTGTATGGAGAATACGCACCATCGAACGCGGTCGAGAGCGTGGTTCGATATTGCAATCAGGGAATCCCCTCCTCCCCCCTTGCGAGCCGCATCCCGTGCGGCTCGTTTTTTTGCGTGAACGGTTCCCGACCTCCATGGAGATTACCGCACCCGCCGCCCAGTGCTGATCTACACTCCGCCCGGGGGAGTCTCACCGATGCCCCCTCCCGGGGACCGGCCCACTGGATGGAGTACACCGATGAATTACGTGGATGGATTCGTGGCCGCCGTGCCGACGGCCAACAAAGAGACCTACCGCAGACACGCGGCCGATGCCGGCGCGGTCTGCCAGGAATACGGCGCCCTGCAGTTCGTGGAGTGCTGGGGCGACGACGTGCCCGACGGCAAAGTCACGTCGTTCGCGATGGCCGTGCAATGCCGTGACGACGAGACCGTCGTCTTCTCATGGATCACCTGGCCGTCGAAGGAAGTCCGTGACGAGGCGATGCAGAAGATCATGGAAGATCCGCGCATGCAGCCCGACACCAATCCCATGCCTTTCGATGGCAAGCGCCTGATCTACGGCGGCTTCGAGCCGATTGTCGTACTGGAACCCGCGCAAACAGCCAACGCCGCCTGAACCGGCACCCGCCCGCACCCGATGTGCGGGCGGGTGCGTCCCGCAAGGATACAACGGGCGCTCAGGCGGTATCGGTCCCCGGAGCGTCGGACTCCACGGCGATGCGGTTTTTGCCCTGATCCTTGGCTCGATAGAGAGCACGATCGGCCATCTTGAACAGATCCTCGAACCCCGCGGTCTCGGCGTCCTCCACGCCCGTCACCCCCGTACTGAAGGTAATCGACACCGCATCGACCCGGATCGCACGCAACAGTCCGTCGATCCGCGCAGCGTAACGCCGGGCGTCGGACAGCGACGTGCCCGGCAACAGAATGACGAATTCCTCGCCACCGAAACGCGCGATCAGATCCGTCTCCCGGCCGTGCTCACCGAGGCAGTGACCGACCTGGCGAAGGACCTCGTCCCCGTGCGCATGCCCATAGCGATCATTGATCGCCTTGAAGTCATCGATATCCATCATGAGCATACTGACCGGACGACCGGCGCGCCGCGCATCCTTGATGAGGACATGCGCGCGCCGTTCCATCTCGCGCCGGTTCATCAGCCCGGTCAGATCGTCGGTCATCGAGAGGACTTGCAGTTCTTCCGCACGGGACTCGACCGCCCGTCGGGCCTCGATCAGTTCCTCGCTGAGTCGGTCGCGCTGCACCGCGCTGGAGATGCTCCAGTAGATCGCCGATTCCTCGGCACGCAGCACCGCGTTGACCACAACCGGTGCACGCTCGCCCGTCGCACTGATCATAGTCATCTGAACCTCCCCGCACTCGCCCTCGTGCATGACCATTGGCAGCACGTAGCTCTCGAGGATCACGCTGGAGGCGCTGGTCAGCAGATCGGCCAGGTTTTGCCCCGATAGCGCATCCCGCTCGAGCCCGAAACGGTGTTCGAAGTACGCATTGGCAAACCGGATACGGCGCTCAAGGTCCGTAACGAGGCAACCACAGGGGAACCGATCCGTCGGGTCTGCTCCTGGCGGGCCGGCCATTCAGGCAACCATCCCTTCGAGGTACTCGTGCACCGCCGCGGTGACGAGGTTCGAGTGCGTCATGTGGGGACAGTGCCCCTCGGCACCGAGGACCCGCAGCGTGCTGTCCGGCATCGCTGCATGCATATACTCGCCGACCGCGACCGGCACGAGCGGGTCCATTCGATTCTGCAGGATGAGCGTCGGATGCTCCGCGCGGGGCAGCAGGTGCCGACAATCGGAGAAGAAGGTCGCTCGGGCGAAGGTCTTCGCGACAATCGGGTCGGTTGAGCAGAAACTGCCGGAGAGTTCGCCCACCAGCGCCTCGTCCGCCTGCCCGCCCATCACCAGCGGCGCGAGGTAGTTCGCCCAACCGATGTAGTTCTTGTCCATGAGATCCAGCAGTTCGACCAGATCCTCGTGGTGGAACCCGCCATGGTACTCCGGCGGGCGTTCCTGAAAATCCGGCGACGGGCAGACCATGAGCAGTTCGGCGAAGCGCTCCGGCGCCTGCAGCGATGCGATCAGTCCGATCATCGCGCTGACCGAGTGCCCGACGAATGCGACATCGCGCAGATCCAGCGCCTCACAGATCTCCAGTACATCGGCGGCGTAGCCGTCCAGTTCGCCATAGCGCGCGGGATCGAAGGCCGCCAGCTCGGAATTGCCGGAACCGACGTAGTCGAACGTCACCACGCGATAGCGCTCGGCCAGCGCCGGCAGGACGAAGCGCCACATGTTCTGGTCGCAACCGAAGCCGTGAGCCAGCAGCAGGGTGCGCTCGCCGGCGCCGGTCACGTGCACATGATTGCGCCGGATGACGGCGTGCTCGGACATCGCTTTCACTATGAATCCAGAATCCCGGGCCTGGTCCGCGGCGCGCGATGCCGTACCCCGACACCGCACGCAAGCAGCATGCCATGCTATCCGCCCGGCAGGGTACATCCTTACCGCCATTGATCGCGCGTAGACAACCGATTATCGGCCCGGCAGACCCACCCAAGGGGAGGCCACAGCCTCATTCGCTCAGGATGGGCGATTCGGCGGGAGGGAGTACGTTCCGACCACATGCGCGACCGGCTCGCTCGCCCCGGCCGAATACAGCGAGACCTCGCCCACGGCGAGCGAGCGGCCGACTTTCATGAGGATGCATTCCGCGACGATGCGGGCATCGGCTGATGGCCGGCGCAGGAAGTTGATCGAGAAACTGGTGGTCACCGCCAGCGGCACGATCCCGATCTCGCCGAGAACGGCCACGTACAGCGCCACGTCCGCTACCCCCATAAGCACCGGCCCCGATACCGTTCCTCCGGGGCGCAGTTCATCGGTCCCGATCTCGTGCGAGACGGTCGCCCGCCGATCGCCGACCGCCTCGACCACAACCCGGGTCTGTGGGAAATCCGTCGCCAGGAACTCGACGATCTGCTCTTTCGTTGCGGGCATTCAATGGGCCTCCGAAATGGAACAGGGCAAGTCACCCAACCCGTCTGCCACTGGCACTCGCGGCCATGACTCCCGGACGACCGAACCGGCGCAGACGACACGTGTACCCGGATCTTGCCTCACCGGCCACTGCGCCGCATCCGATCACCACCGAATGCGGTGGTTTTCCCGCCCTTCACAGGTCCATTATTCGCCAGGTGTGGGCACGTCCTTCGCACTGGCGCCCTGTTCCTCTGCGACCGATCGCCCCCGGGATTGGTCATCGGTGTCGGCGCTCAAACCCTCCTGCTCTTCTCCCTTCGTTGGGGTCAATGACAACTCCGTAAGAAGCGGGAAATGATCCGAGCCAAAGTACGGTAAACGTTTGATCGAAACCACGGTGAAATGTTGACTGTGAAACAGATGATCCAACGGCCAACGCATAAACGGGTATTCCGCATGAAATGTGTTGAACATTCCCCGTCCCACCCGAGGGTCCAGTAACCCACTGAGCTTGCGGAACAAGCGTGTTGTAGCCGACCAGGCCACGTCATTGAGATCTCCGGTCACGAGAACCGGCTGATCGCTGTCTACGACGCTCCGGGAAACAATCACCAACTCTGCATCACGTTCAGAAGATTCCGTATTCTCCGTAGGACTTGGGGGCGCGGGATGGAGAAAATGCATGCGCACCAGGTCACCCGTCCGCAACCGGACCCGGGCGTGCATGGAAGGAACATCGTCCTCTACCAGATACGAGATCTCTGTATCCTCAAGAGGCAAACGGGAATACACATGCATGCCGTAGAGATTGTCCAAAGGACATTTCATGCTGTAGGGCATGTCGGTCTGCAGCGTGTCGAGCTGGCGCTCCCACCAATCGTCCGACTCCAGCGTGACCAGAACATCCGGCTGATGGCGTCGGACCAGTTTGAGCAAGTCATCCGCCTGCCTGTTGGACATCAATACGTTAGCCGTGAGTATGTCGAGTTTTGCGTCAGGCTCAGGATTTTTCGTCGTTTTTACTTCAGCCGGCCACACAAAGGTATACGGCAGAACCCACCACAACTGCCAGACCAGGCACACCAGCGTGATGACGATGAGCACCCGTACACCAGGTTCTTCAGTATTCAGGAATATGATTTGCAACAGGAGCAATAATGCAGCGCTGACGGCCAGTTGCATGCGGGGGAAATCCATCCCCCTGATGATCCAATGAGAATTACGCCATACCGGTAGAAGCGTGACTGCCAAAAGCAATCCGGTAACGATGGCGAGCAATATGGTCATGAGACGTACCACCCATCCATTGTTATAGTTGAATCGCCAGCCCCGCGAATCCCGTCGCCGACCGCGTCAATTGGCGTCGAGACCGATTTCCAGGACGACTATGTCATTGGCTTCCACTTCAACGGGCGCCTCCCAGCGCACCCGGTCGGGCTCAACCGCCGGTTCGCCCTCGCCCAGGATATAGCTGCGGACGGCGTCGGCACGGGCCTGCGCGAGGGCCCGCAGATCCTCTTCGGTGACGGTTTCCGCGGCACGCACTTCCGTAGCGAGATATTCACGGTACGCGGTGGCGTCGAATTCCGACGGCTCATCGTCGCCGCCCGTGGTGAAGCGCTTGCGGACCTCGGTGAGCGCCTGCTGCGGATACCGGTCCGCAAACATCGCCTCCAGCGTGTCGCTGGTTTCCGCGGCCGTCAGACTCGGGTTGGCAACCTCGACACCGGCCTGCTCGAGTCGCTCGACCATGGCGGCCCGCGCCCGGTGTCGCTGTAGCGCTGAACGGTCGGCAGCCGGTGCATACGGTCCGGGGAGGCTGAGCGCGAGTCCGGGCCGTTTTTCGAGGGCGGTGCGCAGCAGGTCGAGTCGTTCCCGCTGCGGTGGTGCGACCTCGCTGGAACCAGGGGCGAACGCCACCTTCGCGAGTTCGTCGGGATCGGTTTCGGCATCGACACCGATGATGCTGGCCAACAGACTGAACGGCGAAGTGACGATTTCTTGCAGGAGATCCACGAGTGCCTGTCGAATCGCCGGCCCGAACGAGAACTCGGGATCGTTGACGTCACCCTGGACCGGTATATCGACGCTGATCACGCCCTCGCTATCCTTAAGAAGCGCAATGGCCAGGCCAAGCGGCAGATCCGTTGCGTCCGGGTGTTCGAACGTTTCACCGAGCTTCAGGTCACGCAGAACGATGTTGTTGCTCGCGTCGATCTGACCGTCATTCAGCACGTAACCGAGATCAAGATCCATACGCCCGGTCTCGATCCGCCGGCCGGCGAATTGGACCACGTACGGTGACAACTCCGGGACATCGAGGTTCTTGAAGACGAGATCGGCTCGCGTTCTGCTGAGCGGGTTCCACGGATCGATTTCGCCGCTGATCCAGGCCTGGCCGTAATCACCGACCAGTCCTTCCAGATCAACCCGCGACGGCGCTTCCTGTCCGGGCGCCAGCCGCGAAATGCCGCCACTGAGTTCATGCACGCGCGTGCCGAATGGCAGCGGCAGAGAACGGTCCGTGAAGCCCAACACACCGCCGTCGAAGCGTGTGCCGTCGATCACGATATCGAACGATTCGCCCTCCCCTTCCGGCACTGGCTCCGACGCGTCGGACGGCTCTACCAGTAAGTCCCCCAGATTGGTGCTGCGGTCCTCGGCGATGAATACCCTGGCCGACGGCTGATCGATCTCGACAATCGACAGCTCGAGCACACGTTCGGTGAGGCGAAAATCGATCGTATCGATGATCATCACGTCCCAACCCATCACGTCCTCGCCACCGTCGCGTTCGACGAGGTGCAATGCGTCGACCCGGACGTTGCCGGCATAGGCCAGCGCTTCGCTCGGGCCGCTCCGCAGTTCGCCTTCGGCGCTCAGGCTGCCGCTGTCGATACGAATGTCTGCAAAGCGCTGGGCGAAGGGCTCCGCCAGTGCCAGCGCCAGATCGCTTACACTGAGCGTGCCGACGAGATCAAACGCGGGCATCAGCTGGGCGGTACCGTCGAAGGCGAATTCCCCGCCGGCGTCGATTCCCCCGGTGATCTGGACCCCCGACGGCTCCTCCTGTCCGGACGAAAACTGGACTAGTCGGCCGCTGATTTCATGGACATGTATGCCGGATGGCAGCGGCAGAGAACGGTCAGTCAAGGCCAACACACCGCCGTCGAAACGGGCGTCGCGGATCGCGATATTGAACGAGTCGATCTCCTCGTCCGGAACGGCGGGTTGCTCAATCAGCAGTGCGCCCAGATTGGTGCTGCGGTCCTCGGCGATGGACACCCGGGCGGCTGGCTGGTCGAGCCGGATGAGCGCCAACTCGAGAGAACGCTCACCGGAGCGAAAATCGATCTCACCGATGGTCAACGTCCGCCAGGACACGACATCCTCGCCACCGTCGCGTTCGACGAGGTCCAGTGCGTCGACCCGGAAGTTGCCGGAATAGGCCAGCGTTTCGCCGGGGCCGCTGCGCAGTTCGCCTTCGCCACTCAGGTTGCCACTGTCGATACGAATGGCCGCGAAGCGCTGGGCAAACGGCTCCGCCAGCGTGAGCGCCAGGCCATCGACGTCGAGCGTGCCGGACAGATCGAGCGCGGGCATCACCTGGACGTTGCCGTCAAAGGCGATTTCCCCGCCCACGTCGAATCGACCACTCACCCGAAACGGCGCGACCGCGTCGTCGGCGAGGACGAAATCGTCAAGCAGGAACTCGATATCGTGGACCGCAATCGGCGCCCCGGTTCCCGTCTGTATGGGTCGGATAATGCCGCGCTCCGGCCCGGCGCGCGGCAGCGGCCGGCGCTGGAACTCGGCCAACAGACGCGTAACACGCGTCTCGCCCGATTCAAACCATTCATCGTGCACCCGCGCGCCTCTCAGGCGCGTAGTGGGAATGACGGCCGTCCACTTGACCAGACTGGACCATGAAAAGTCGACGAAGAGGCGTTCGAAGGTCATCAGTTCGTGGCCGTCGAAGTCGTCCAGCGCAACGTTCTCTACCCCAACGGTGAGCGTGAACGGATTCGTGCGGACGGTCTCGATGCGCAACTCCCGACCGAGATCCTCCTCCACCACACTGATCGCATACTCGGTTGCCGCCCACGGCAGGACAAGAAAACCGACCAGCGTATACAGGATCGCGACGACGATAAGCCAGAACCGGACGCGACGCGGGCTGAGCCAGTAATCGCGCAACCAGGACCATGTCGAGCGAACGGTAATCGTATTCATGGATTCATCATTGGCACGTCCGTATCGGGAGCTTGGCTACGCCACCTCGATCGGATCGATCCGTTGCGGGCGACTATTCCTCTTGCGACCCCTTATAGACGCAAATCCGATCAGTGGTGGAATTTTTGGCCGTGTACATCGCTTGATCCGCCGCTCTCAGAAGATCTTTCGCGGACGTTCCATCCCGAGGGAAAAATGTGATCCCGATACTGGCGGATATATCGATCGAAGTTCCCGTGATATCGAAGGGAATAACCAGCGCATCAATTATTGACTGCGCCACAAGCTCAGCATCTTTCCGATGCCTGGTACCGGTGAGAATGACGGTGAACTCGTCGCCCCCCAGACGTGCCACGGTATCGTCCTCACGCACACACCCGGTGAGGCGATCGGCCACGCAAGAGAGCAAACGATCCCCAAATTCGTGACCGAGCGAGTCGTTTACCTCCTTGAAACCGTCAATATCCATGAACATAACCGCAAGGGCCACATTGTTTCTTTTAGCGTGCTTTATTTCCTGATTCAGTCGATCCAGAAACAGCCTTCGATTGGCCAATCCAGTCAAAAGATCATGATGCGCGTTGTGCCATATTTTTTCCTGGGCGATCGCTCGCTCGGTTATATCCCGGGAAATACAGACGATCGCTTCAGTAAGGTCATTGTCATCCACAACGGGAGCCAGAAGGTATTCGAAGCGCTCACCACTGTGCGCGGCAGATGTGTATGCGAACTCTCCACGGCAGTATGTTTGCCGGTCTATTACCATTTGAATATGTTGTTCGAACTCCGCCGCAAACGGGAACCCGAGATCCGCGGTACTCTTACCGATAAACGTCTTGTCCGGGAACTCAAACAGATCCGCTGCTGCCTTGTTCGCGTAAGTGAATCTACCGTCAAGATTCAGAACAAAAACAGGGTCCGGGGATGCCAGAAGGATGGCCCCGAATAGCCGGGTTTCCGTCTCTTTCAGAATCGTGTACTGGTCCAGGGATTCGGCAACGGACTGATCTATTGCCTCATGGAATCGCGCGAGGTCGTCCAGGTGTTGACCGGCAATCGTTCCAGAAGCTTGATTCCAGAGAGAAACGACACTGGCACGGAGCACCCGGAATTCCGACACGGTCTCGTTGACGCTGAAACCACTACTCTGCCGTTCACCGCCGTGCACCTCCGCCCACGACTCATCGTCGCTCTGCTTTTCGTGGTCCTTCGATTTGGCCACCTGTTCCGTGTGACGATCGGGGGAATCGACCTTATCGGCAATAGTCAGGAGCATCTCTTTGGCATGGTCTCGCAGATCCTTTCTGCTCATGTCCCGAGCATGCGTGAGCGTTTTGGCGAACCGCTCCCACTCGATAAGAATGGATTCGATATTGGTGCGGATAAAGTCTGCTAATCTCATGGTAACGCCTCGTTTTCCCTACCGGACACCGATATCGATACGGTCGCTGCCCATAATCGTTGCCGACCTTTCCGTTCCTATAGCTTGACTTTCCCCACCAGTCACCAGACACGAGGCAATTCAATATCCGCAACCCCGTTCAAAGGCCGTCCGACTCGGGACCGGATGGCCGTTATACGGTTCACAACCCGGGCGGTTACCGAGACAGGGCGCGGATCTCATCGCGCAAGGCACTCACCTCTTCCCGGAGAGCATTCAGTTGTTTGGCTCCCGCCACCTCGGCGTCGCTACTATCGGCGTCACGGCCAACGAAGAAGGTGGCGAGTGCCGCTGTCACGTAACCGAAGACACCGAAAGCGTACAGCGCCAGAATGACGCACAGGACGCGCCCCTCGGCCGTGAGCGGCCAAAAATCCGAGCCCATTGTCGTGAGGATCATGGCGGTCCACCACAGCGACTCGACGTAGCTGTGCGGGCCACCGGGTACGGCGTTCTCGAAAGCGTACATTCCGGCCGCGCCGGCGAACGTCACCAACACCGTGAGGGCGACCACATACCCGAATCCCCGTCGACTCAGGCTCGCGCCCAATGCCTTCATCCCGCGATTCAGCGAACTGACGACGCGGACCAGCCGCAACCCCCGCCCGGCCCTGGCCAGGCGGAGTAACCGAAACGCACGAAAGGCACGGAAGATGCGCAGTGCGGGCAGCAGGAGTGCAATGGCGGTCAGCCAGTTACGCTTGAGATAAACGCCCTTGTCCGGGGCCAGAGTCAATTTCACGATGAAATCGAGGATGAAAACGATCCAGATCGCCGTGCCGAGAAAATAGAACAACAGACTCTCGCCCCGGACCAATTCCACGACCAACAGCACCAGCCACACGAACGCGAGCACCAGCATCGGCGTTTCCAGCCAGGCTTCCAGACGCTGGAGCAGCTCGTATCGCTCGCGTTCCAGTTCCTCCGCGTCCATAGCCGTGGCGTCAGAATTTTCGTGAGTACCCTCGTCGCTCATCGGATGTCTCCGCGTTCTACCCAACCCGAAAGCCTGTCCACCTCATAGCCTGACGCGCTACCAGTAGTTTGACGCTGCGCCCGAACCTCAACTCGAAGGTAGCAGATACCGAACCGACCGCCGGTGGGCGGATGGATATGCAAACGGCCTCAGCCTCCCTTGCTTCGGTTTCTGTTACGCTCAGCGCCGTTCCGCTTTTCATACCCTTGCCGCGAACTGGCGCCGTGATCCGAACGTGACACAGTCGAGTCCACGATCACGCGAATTCCGCCACCTGTTGCGGATCGCCGCGCCGCTGGCCCTGTACTACCTCACCGAGGTGGCGATGGGACTGACCGACATGGTCATCGTCGGCCGGCTCGGCAGCGACGAGCTCGCCGCCGTCGGTCTGTCGGCCGGCATCGTCATCGAATCCATCATCGTCTGTTTCGGCGTGCTGTCGCTGGTCGGCGTGCTCAGTTCCCATGCGCTCGGGCGTGGCCAGCGCGAGCACGTCGCGGCCATCGTCGGCCAGGGATTCTGGGTGGCGCTGCTGCTGGCGGCGATCGTGTTGGCGCTGACGGCCCGGACACCGGATCTGTTCCGGATCACGGGGCAGGATCCGGTGGTGATCCG